>ERZ890953.1540-NODE-1540-length-11368-cov-3.987183_pt1 | contig 11368 bp, 9 predicted proteins | sample MGYA00521264_ERZ890953 | MGnify/ENA primary metagenome ERZ890953 (study PRJEB32303, sample SAMEA104408629) | aquatic metagenome | biome: Brackish water; feature: Chemocline; material: water | place: Baltic Sea | collected 2014-10-26T21:54:00 | depth 200 m ... | reverse complement strand
CTGCGGCTCCCATGTCAAGAATGCGGGGCCCATTGGAGCCGCTCACAAGCTGGCCGGCGGAAGAATCCTCGAAGATGGCCACGAGCAGGGATGTGGGGACCGAGTCCAGTTCACTGAGCATCGCGGCCATACTCTCATCAGTAATCGTATGGTCGTTCCGGTGCAGGAGCAGAGTAGTCGGCACGTTGTTTTGACCGGTGCGGGCCAGACTCTCGGTGAGGAGATCTGCCAATTCACCGGGGGTTACGGTCTGCAATGTTTCGCACTGACTAGCGGCTAGAGAGAGCCGCACGGAAACAACCTGTCCTGAGGCAATGCCGCCTTGCGAGAGCTGAAGTACCTGCAGTGGGGCCCCACGGGAATCAGCCGACACCTGAGCCTGGCCAACGGGCCGCAGTCCCACAGATTCCATTTCGTTGAGAATCAGCGGCATGGCCTCTCTGGTAGGGCAGCGAGAGAGCCCGGCGATGTCAAGGAGGACCGGATTGGGGACTGGATGCGGGCCAATAGCCGAGGCAGCTCGAACCAGTAGGTGCTGCGCTTGTGGAAGCTTGTCCAAGGGGATGTCCATGCCGTGCAGCGGCAGGATCAGCCAACCTGCGAATGCGCTCCCCTCAAGCTGCTCAAAGGGAGCGTGGCTGGTGTTGAATCGCTTGCGTAATTGAATGAAATCGAGCAACTCAGTGGTGACATGAAGGGCTGGAAAGATTGTCAGGAAAGGCGGTGTGGAGCGTCCTTGAAGCGCTTCACCATTTGGTCCGTAGGGGCCGCCAATGACGATGGCGCAGGGACCAATCTCGCGGGCCAGGACGCGATAGACTCGCCCCTTGTCCGGTCCAGGTTGGCAGAGGTCCAGGTTACCGGGCTCATGGACCAGTTCGGCGCCGCATCCGGCCACCACTGATGCGAGGCTGCGCGAGAGTTCCTGAGGAACGAGGCTGCAGGGCCCGTGTGCGAAGGGGCGGACAAGATAGAATGCGTCGGCGGCTTGTGCGCGTGTCGGAGCCGCCATGGTTAACTGATCAGGTTGCCATCGGCAATCAGTGGCGGCGGCGCCGGGTGCAGGGGCGCACCATGCGGGCCCGGTGGTGGGATTCCTGGCGGCGGCAGGAGCCAAGGGCATCAGGTAGCGAACTGCCATTATGACCAGCGCAGTCAACCACAGGTGGATGACGAAGCGCTCCATCACGGCTCTTATGCGCTCTCGCCGGCTCATTCTCCGGGGGGCTCCATGGTATCAACTCCGCTGTCCTCTAAGCGGTCAAGGAAGGCTCGCACGCGTTGCACTTCTTCGCGGGAGACCAACGAGTTGCTGGCAGTGACGAAGTTCTGGGCGCGCACTGCGATGACATTGGCCAGCCCGCCGACAATGACCCGCAGCATGATGGCGATGGCCAGGATGGCAACTGTTGCGACCATGCGATCCACATGTTCAGCCAAGGTCATGCGCCAGTCCGGACCACTCGGTCCGGCTGCCAGCAGAGTCCTGACTTGCAGGCCCAGTTCCGCCGCCGCCGTCAGCACGGCGACAAATGATAGAGCCAGCCCGATGCGGCGAAACCACACCCAGATACGAAGCCCGAAGATTGCCCGTACCCATTTCTCTTCGAGTTGAGGAAGCAGTACTGGCAGCACCGGGCCTTCACGGGAGAAGCGCCGCAAGAGCCAACATGCGGTGAAAAAATGGGCAAAACTAGCAGCTGCAATCCAGGCAAATCCCAGCAGCGCTATCCGCGTCGAGATACTGGGGTCACTAAGAATACCCTGCAGTGAGGGGAGCAGTTGCATCATTCTACCTATGCGTATCAGTCTTCACTCTTCGGGGCAGACCACATAAGCATGACAGAAGACGCGCCATCGCGCAACGAAAATGGGGCGGGGCGGTGTACTGGGGAGAGTGCTATCCGATCTTCCCAGAGAGCACAAAAGCGATGATCAGAGTGTAGATGACCAGCGATTCGATGAGGGCCAGCGCCAGAATCATGGGCGTCAGGATCTTGCCTGAGGCGCCGGGATTGCGGGCGATGCCTTCAAGGGCAGCTGCTGCGGCCCGGCCCTGTGCGATGGCGCCACCGAAGGCTGCCAGAGCGATGCCAAAGCCAGAGGCAATTGCCAGATACATCTTCATCGACCATTCATTGTCCTGCTGAACGGCCTCGCCCGCCAGAGCAATCATCGGGGCCAGGGTCGTCACCAGGAATACCATCAGTCCAGCACTAACTTTACGAAGCTTTCCAGCCATCTTTGGGCCTCCATTATTGCGATTAGTGTTCTTCATGTTCAATCGCCAAGCCAATATAAACGATAGAGAGCAAGCAGAAGACGAGGGTTTGCACCACCGCTACCACCAGGCCTAGTGCCATGATGGGTAGGGGAATGAGGAGAATGCCAAAACCCAGGAAAATGAACAGCACCTTGTGGTCCCCCATGATGTTGCCCATGAGGCGGACGGCCAGAGAGCAGGGGCGAACAAGATGGGAAATGAACTCAATTACGAGCATCAACAACATGAGTGGCAGCGCATACCACTTAATGATCGGTCCCATGAAGTGTTTGAAATAGGCGAGACCGTGCTCTCGCACCCCAAAGAAGTGGGTAGCAAAAAAGACCACCGTGCCCAACGCGAGGGTGGTGCTGAGGCTGTCCGTGGGGGGGACGAAACCTGGTATCATCCCCAACAGGTTGGAGAAGAGAATGAAGATAGCCAGTGACCCAATAAGGGGGAAGTAGCGACGCGCATTCTTCTCGCCCATCACCCCCTCCATGAGGGAGAGTACTGCTTCGACGAGCATCTCCATAATAACTACTGGGGAGAAGCGCTGGTCCGGAACCAGATCATCACCCTTGCTGCGGATTCGCCGTTTCACGGCGAGGGCGAAGGTGATGGCAATAAGTGCCACGAGAAGAGCCATGAACAAATGGGAGACACGGTTGGGCTCCTCTCCGGCTATATAGGTTTTGTGTGGGGCAATGAAGTGATGGACGTTTTGGACGACGCCAGGGAAAAACTGCACGAGCAGCGACCAGTGTTCACCCTCGGGTGCGTGCAGCTCACCACGCAGGTCTGGGATGGCAAAGGAGACGCCGATGAGAGCCAGTGCCACGCAGGCGATGATGATTCCCCGAACCTTTCCGCTCATGCGCTTTCCCCCTCCACGAGAGACTTCTGGAAGCTGACTGCTGCGTAGAGAACGGCCACTACCAGCGTGGAGAACCCTATAATCAGCCCCAGTGCGTTCATTGTCAATGTGACCACCAGGAGGTAAACGATGCCAATCAGCGCAGGAAACTTGATTCCCAGCACCACCGTGTAGAAGACCCGCGACCTGACACGTTGGGCAGTGAGGCGGGCGGCAGCTAGGGCCATGACAGTCAGATCGGCACAGGAGACGAGGCCGGCGACAAGGGCAGCCAGGGCGGTCTCCAAATCCCACACAGTCAGTGCTATGGCCGCAGCAACCAGAGCCAATACGAGTTGCAGGACCATAGTCCGTGTCATCAGTTCCCTACTCATCATCCAGTGCACGCATCCGCTGCAAGCCGCGCCAGAGACTGAGAAATCCGGCGATGGATCCCACAACCACCAGGGCAATCATCATGTAGGGTCTGGTACCCAGCCACTCGTCGAGTGAGTCGCCGACCCAGTACCCCAACCCAATCGACAACGCTAACTCCAAACCGACGGTGGAGGCGGAAATCGTGGTCCGCAGACCCCGTCCATACTCCCTCCAGCGGTTCAAGCAGCCTCCTTCTCAAGCGCACAGGGGCTGTGTGAGTCCCCCAAGCACGGGGCAGACTCTAGCAGATAGACCAGGGCAGATCAACACCATATCGGCATGATGTCACCTTGACTTAACGAGCTGATTGTTGCTATGTGTTTGATGCAGCCAGAGTCGTTTTGGGGGCCGCCTGATGCTTAGTTTCGACGGCTCTGACGATGGTCAAAAGGGTGGACCTGTCGCCCGCAGGAGGAAGTACTGTGCAGAGGCTCATTGCGAAAGCCCGAGAAGGCTTTGAGACCGTTTCTTTGGACGCACAGTTCAAGGACGCCGCCCTTGTCAATTTGGAGCATTGGTTGACCGATGCGACCTTTGTTGAATATCGGCCGGCAATCGAGGCGCTAATCGAAGATGGTGCGTTCGCCTTGTTGGTAGATAGCTTCTATCGGATGTTACCCTTTGGCACCGGGGGGCGCCGGGGGGCTGTGGGCATTGGCCCGAATCGCATCAACCCCTATTCGGTCGTGACCTCTGTGCAGGGTCACTGCGAGTTTCTTGGGCGCCGCTTTCCGGGAATCCGCCTTGAGGTTGTACTGGCGGCAGATGTTCGTTGTTTTCTTGATCAGCGGGGCCGCTACCGCAAAGGCCTGTTGGGGCCGCTGGCGGGCCTTACATCCAAGCAACTCTGTGTCATGGCTGCCGAGGTCTATGCCGCCAACGGAGTGTTGGTGCACATGGTTGACCCAGCCACCGCGACCTACGTTTCCACGCCCGAATTGTCCTACCACATTTTCGAACTCAAGGCGCACGGAGGCTTGAACATCTCGGCCTCCCACAATCCCCCCGACGATAATGGGGCCAAGTTCTACAACGCTGCGGGGGGGCAGGAGGTTCCTCCCCATGACGAGGAATTGGTGCGGGTGGCTTCGGGAGTGCTTGAGGCAGCGACCATGTCATTTCGAGATGCTGTGGACGGTGGTCTCGTGCGCTTCATTTCGCCTGAACAGCGGCAGGCCTACCGCGATCTGGTGGTAAGTCTCTCGCTGGATCACACGGCACGCGCGGCGAAGGTAGCCTTCAGCCCCTTGCATGGTACCGGGACCACCAATGCCGCTCCAGTTCTCGAGCAGGCCGGGTTTGATGTCGTCGTGGTCAAGAGTCAAGCTGACTTCAACGGAGGATTCCCCAATGTTCCTCATCACCTCCCCAATCCGGAGGTGCCTGCCGCCATGGAGGCTGTGGTAGCCATGGCGCGTCGAAGCGGCTGCGACCTGGCCATGGCCACCGATCCTGATGCTGACCGCCTCGGGGTTGCGCTGCCGGGAACCGATGGGAAGTGGCATTGCCTGACGGGCAACCAGATCGGCATCCTCATGGCCGACCACATCCTTTCGGTACGGCAGGCCAGCGGGCTGCTGCGACGTGATAACTATATCGTCAAGACAGAGGTGACCACCTCTTTGCTCCAACGTATAGCAGAGGCTTACGGTATTCGCTGCATCGGGGATTTGCTGGTGGGATTCAAGTATGTTGGGGATGTCCTCGACCAGATTGAGCGAACCGGACGGTTTGGCGATGGTTTCTCCGCCCGCCCGACGGATTTCCTGCTGGCGGTGGAGGAGAGTCACGGGGTCCTGGCGACGGAGTTGATTCGGGACAAAGATGCGGCCAACGGCGCCTTGCTCATTGCGGAGGCAGCGTCGCGGTGTTTGCGGAACGGGACTACTTTGGCCCAGCGCCTGGTCAACCTATATAAGGAGTATGGATATTACGGCACGGGGCTCAAATCCGTGGTGATGGAGGGCGCCGATGGTCTCGAAACCATCCAGGCCATTCAGGCGAGTTTGCGCAGCGCCCCTCCGTCCACAATCGGTGGAGTAGATGTCCTGGAGTTCTTTGACCGGCAGGATGAAGAAGGCATTTTTGGCCCCATCAAGAGTGAAACCGACAGGGAATCCCGCAACGTCCTGGTTTTCAGACTGGCCGGAGGAATCCGCCTTGTTTTGCGCCCGTCGGGTACTGAGCCCAAGAACAAGACTTACGCAGAGCTGGCTGCGCCGCCCCTTGGCGAGGATGCGAGTAACGAGGCGGTCAACGCCCAGATTGAAGAGATCAATGGCCGCATCTCGCAGTTGCTCTCACGCTGGGAGATGGAGATGCTGGCCAGGGTCGGCATTGATTACCCGGAGTATGCAACGGCATTTTCGGACTCCTTGCCGCTGACTCGGAAGCTGGCATTCATTAAGGATGTGGCTCCGGAGCTGCGCCAGATTGCGGAAATCGGTTCTGATGTCGGCATTGCCGTTGAGCGGGTCTTGAAGTTGTTGCGTGGCATTGGTCCCCTGGAGATGCTGGTGGGCGGTCTCGGGCTGATGGCCAGGCAGTGGCCACAGCGTCAGCGGGAGTTCTGGTCGCGCATCCTGACCAGACTCGGATAGGTGAGGCCATGAACCGAATACTGAACCATCTCCTCTGGCTGTTCGTGCTCGTCTCCCTCCTGCCGTGCCGAGTCGGGGCGTATGAGTTGACGCAAGAGGACCGCGAACTGCTGGAGCGTGCCGAGAGCCCCTACAAAGTCAGTCCGGAAATGGAGGGGAAGATTCGGGCCCTGGCCGCTCCCTTTGAACTGGATGGAGAGTTGCCCGGTGGTTTCATCTTCGACGGCATTGAGATTGATCGGCATTTCGTGCGCCTGATCATGAAGTCTAGCGACTTGGATAGTTCGGTCTATCTGCTGCCTCCGGTTCTGGAAGTGGAGGGGGCCATCGGCACCGCCAGTTTCCAATTGGTGGCCGAGGGAGCGGAAGCTCCTGAGTCGGCGGCGGCGCTCATCGCCGCGGTGGTCAAGAATGACGACGGCACTTTCTGGCCGGAGCCGACCATTCAGGAGGATGGGGCCGGGCGGAGAGTGCCCGTTGTGGCGCGCAAGCTCCATGTCTCTGAGTTGATTGGGGACTTCTTTGTGGTGCTGTTGCTCATCGCTCTTTTCGTGGGGGTTCCCGGATTCATGGGCATTTTCGCCAACCGGCGGCTGTCGTGGTGGTGGGCTTTTCTGGGAGTTGTTGCCTACGGATTCGCCGTGCGTGTCTTTGTTGCCTATGTGTTGCAAGGCGATGACGCCAGTGTCGCATGGTCTCCTTCGTCGGACCTGCCGCATTCATCCATTGCCTGGTTCCTGAATACTCTAGGACGGTTCTTCCCAGTAGACACCGGAACCGTGGCGGCGCTGAATCTGTCCATTGCAACCTTGACGGTTGCTGGCATCTACCTGTTGGTGAGTTTGTTGGTACCCGGTCTCTGGCCCGCGGTGGTGGCGGCGCTAGTGGTTGCCAGCGCACCGGCGCACGTCGCGCTGGCCGGCTCTATTACCGTGATGGTTCCGTTTCTGGGCCTGCTCACTGCGGCCGCATTGGCGGGAGTAGCGTACACCGTCACCAATGATGGCCGGGTCCATTGGCTGGGTGCGGTCTTCTTCCTATTCGCTGTCTTTGCCCGACCGGAGGGCCTGGTCCTCACGTTGCCGCTGCTGGCGTTGACTCCCGTGCTGCTGACCCGGGAGCGGCTGAGGCATCGTGATAGCTGGGGGCCGCTGCTGGCGCAGGTCGTCGTTCTCGTGGTGCGAGCAGCCACTCTGGGCCGTGGCCCGGATCAGGTGGACCCCTTCCTGGTGTGGCAAATTGACTGGGGTACCATCCATGCCAATGTGGGCAATTGGCTGATTGGCTTTGGCCGAGTCTCCTTCGCCGCCATGATCTTCTGGGCGATGGGTATCGCCGCCCGTCCCTGGAAGACCGAGCGGGGGCTCTCCCTGGTGATGGGAGCCTGGCTCTTGCTGGGCATCGCAATGTACTATCACGTAGACATGACGGGGAGCTTTCAAGGGGGGCGAGTTGCCCTCTATTTCATGGTCCCCCTGGCCTGGCTTGCGGGGCAAGGGGCGGGCTTCCTGGTGAAGTTGCAGCATACCCAACGCTGGTGGTTGTTGGGGTTGCTGCTACTCTGGCTGATTTTCACTCCCCTCATCCATCGCAGTGCCATCGACCGTGATTTCAAAGCAACTTATGGGCACAACTTCCTTATCGAGGCTTGATGCACTTTCGTCGCAGATACCGCCTTTACTGGTGGACCAACCTGTTGTTCGCGGTACTGTTTCTGGGCTTTGGTGGGTGTCGCAGCGAGGACCGTCTCTCTGGCCCGGAGCTGGGTCCAACGCCGGAAAGTCCCGCCTCGGCTACGGTGCAGGAACGGACGCTGGCGCCCCCCTCCATCCATCTGCGCATCTATCCCGACATGGTTGTTCCAGGTAAGGAGGTGGTGGTGGAAGCGGAGTTAGTGCCCCACATGGTCACAGAGTCTCCGGAGTTCACTTTCAAGGCGCTGGTCGACCCCTGCGAAGGCACCCTTGAGCAAGAGGGGCGGAGAGCCGTCTACCTGGTGCCATCCGATTGTCGCGGCTCGGGAATCACTCTTGAGATCTCGGTCAACGGTTCTTTCGGGACGCTGACGAAGACCATTGACCTGGACATCAAGAAGACCTCTTTCATGGATTCCGTGGTCTTCACATATCCGGTGCCCGGTCAACGACCCCAGTCTCCGATTTCAGTGTGGTGGGACCGGACTCTCTATCAGGACCGCAATGAGAAGCTCTCTTTTCGGGTCAAGCGGTTCGGCGAGTTTATTTTGGAGACTGGGCCGCTGGCTGCGGATCAGGTCATCGAATTGGACATTCCTCCATCGCCCGAAGACGTGGTGCTCTACGGCAATACCTCATCGGGGAGTGAGGAGACTGCGCTGATCCGGATTTACTCCCGGCAGGTGCCTGAATGGCCTGACAACGTGCTCTTGCTCGACCGCTTCACATTGCCCGACAGCAGCAGCCTTGAAGCCCCGCGCGTTCCCATTGCCGATGGCGGGGTTTGCACGCTAGGCACTGCCTGGCGTATCTCGGCGGAGGGCAGGGAAGCTTACCTATATATGCATTACCACGTCTCGAAGGCCAAGCGATATGGTGTCCACGAGGCACTGATGGGGTTTCGGGAAGAGGTGCCAATAAGTGCCACAGGCGCCGAGTACAAGGAACTGGAGATTTGGATGCGGGGTGACCCTGTCCGGGGTGGTGCTTCCCCGGTCTACGTGCGCGTCGAGGGCAGCAATGGCTCGAAGCGCACGTTTAAAGTGAAGCGGGTGCGCGATGACTGGCGGCCCTATCATTTCCCTCTGGACCGCGTGCTTCGTGGAAGTAAGAGCGAGCGCATAAAGGCTGTTTCGGTCTTTGTTGATGCCAAAGATGTCACTCCCCCCCTCGGAACATTGCTTTTCGGCGGGCTGTACTTGAAACGGCACCGCAGCAAGGATGAGCAATAGGTGTTGGCGTTGCCGGGTTGGTGTGCCGGGTGGCGGATGCGCAGCCAACTGCGGTCCTTGCGGAGGGTCAGGTTCTGCTCTACCATGTAACCGCGCACGGAGGGCGTTCTGGTTCTCCGGCAGAGCGTCGCAGGCTTTCAACGATCCTTCGGTTTGGAGAGCGAAACTATGGGGACGAATATTACGACTATCGGTGTCTACATCGACGGGGATTTCTACAGCCGGGTCTTCATGCATTACTTGCAGCGACATGCGGCCAGCGCACCACTGAGTCTGGCTGGACTGGTGTCGCACTGCCGTAGTGCATACGCGCGCTTTGCTGGCCTGGAGTTGGGTGTGTGCCGGGTTGTTGCCAGCCGCTACATCTGCAACCGGGACACCGATTCAAAGCCGGGTTTCACCAGCAATCTGGCGGAGCGTGATGCTCGTCGGCAGGGATTCTGGGTGCAGGAGGTGGGGGGGCCGCGCGTGAACCGCACCATGGAAGTGACGGTGGCCCTGGAGGCCCTGGAAGACACTCTGCAACGCAAGTTGGATGTTGTGCTGCTCATCGCCGGCGACTCGTCATACGCCGTGCTGGCCAGGAAGCTGGCGGCCGCCGGGGCCGCCGTAGTGGTCCCAGCTTTTGATGTCAGCGATCCGGCGCGCGGGGGGCGTAAGGAACGTACTTCGCCGGCGCTGCTTGAAGAAGTCGCCTTGCCGCTTCCCCTGGGTCGGCTGATCGAAACCGCGGGCCTTGATGACCCCCAGGTGAGAGGGCTCTTTATGCGGAGGCCACAGGGGACAGAGGCCAGACCCAAGGTCGCGGTTGCGACGCCTGCGCCTGTCCGGGAAAGCAAGCCCGCAACTGCTGCAGAATCGGGGCAGCAATCGGCACCGGATAACCCATTGTGGGGGACTGTTGCAGACGTGCGGGGGAGAATGGGCTTCTTGAGAGAAGACTGGAACGGCCGGAAACTGTTTTTCCATCATACCGCGGTGCAGGGCGACCTGGGCTTGCTGAAGCCCGGCAACCGAGTGGAATACGACCGCGGGCTGGACCCTAGAGAACGCCCATGCGCCATGAACGTCCGGCTCCTTGAACAGCCGACTTCAGAATCTCCGCCGGACCCCGCGCCCGAGGCGGAACCAGCGCCCGAGGCGGAACCCGCGCCCGAGGCGGAACCAGCGCCCGAGCCGGACCCCGCACCCGAGCCGGAACCCGCGCCCGAGGCGGAGTTGGAGACAGAGCCCGTACCCGAGCTGGAGCCAGAGTCGGTACCCGAGCTGGAATTGGAACCGGAACCGGAAATCGTACCCGAGCCGGAGCCCGAGATCTACTCAGACAAATAGACTGCAATCGCGTAGTTCTGCACCATGTTGTTGTCGGTGCACCCGTCCCAGAGCCCCCCGTTCTTCCAGCGAATTTCTGAAATCGGGTCGGTGCCGTTGAAGTTATGGGTGCGGTAGGTCGCGCCGTTGCAGCGCTTCCCCCCCAGGAAGACGTAGCTGTGCCCCATGGCAGAATCACCCATGGGGCTGTTGGCGATCCGCACCGCACCGCTGGAGTTATCGTCGCCATGGCATCCGCTATTGCCATTGAGCGGCTTGTAGATGAGGAGGGATTTGCCGCTGGGGCCCGTCTTCCCGCAAAGGCCGTAGCCACTATTGTCGCAACCGGGGATGTTGTTGCTCATTTCGCTCTGGGAGAATGATGGGAAGGTCTCGTCGAAGATCACATTGCCGCTGGCATCATGGAGGCGGAACCGCAGGGTCTTCCCGGAGGCTGCGCAGGAGTGAATCCAGTCACAATCGGTGATGTCCCAATCACCGGTATTCTTCCAGCCGGCACATTGATTGTAGCCTGGCAGGGCGGGCCCGTAGTACTCGGAGCCGGCCTTGATGGAGCCGGGGGCATTTATTACCTTGTCGACGCAGGCGTTACCTGCACAGATGAAAGTACCTGTGCAGTCGGCCACGGTGGCGCAAGATTCCTTGCACCCGTTCAAGTCACACTTGTAGGGCGAGCACTGCTCCGGCACGACGTTGGCACAGCCGACACTGTCCTGACATTCCTGAGGAGGAGTGAAGAGGTCAACGTTGCAGGATCCTGGTGAGCAGGCCACGGGTTGTCCCCACGCGCCGTCGGCGCAGGTCTTATGCGTGGAAGAACTGCAGCGCAGACCCCCCGCGGTGATTTGGCTGGCGGAAGGGGCATCGAAGGCGAGGACGCAACTTTCGGAATCCTGAGCGCAGAATGTTCCGGCGCCGTCCCAGTCGAGGCGGCAGACATTGCTCAGGCAGGC
>ERZ890953.1537-NODE-1537-length-11382-cov-7.566346_pt1 | contig 11382 bp, 14 predicted proteins | sample MGYA00521264_ERZ890953 | MGnify/ENA primary metagenome ERZ890953 (study PRJEB32303, sample SAMEA104408629) | aquatic metagenome | biome: Brackish water; feature: Chemocline; material: water | place: Baltic Sea | collected 2014-10-26T21:54:00 | depth 200 m ... | reverse complement strand
GGAAGGGCACTGACAATGGCGATGGAAACACAGCCACCAGTGGATCGGTAACATTGATTAGATAGACTATTAATTAGTTTTTACCGGGAATCCTTATTTATTGTTCTTTAAGCTAATCACAACAAAGGCATTTTGAGGCAATGCCCTGTAAATAGCCCGCAGGTCGGTTGCCGGGATTTTAATGGTAATTGTTGGATAATATTCTTGTTTTTTAAACGTAATAAAACGAAAGAAAGAATTTAATATTTTGGAAGTATTGAATTTGGCATAATGGCTGAATTTTACCCAATTATCGTGGAAATCAGGATTCGAATCCTGTTCAATAAATAAGTCGATTCCATATTCCAGCCTTAGAAATATGAATGCCGGATTCTGGGTAAGTGTAATTGGTTCTGTTGCAATCAAAGCAGCTTCGATAGTGTCTTTTGGTGCTTGGCGTACCACAATGGGTTCTTTTATTATTGTAGCATTCTGAGAACTTATTTTAACGGGCTCTGAGAAAATTTTTACATATTGCTTATTAGATAATTCATTTAACAGATTATCTTGTTTAAATAATTTAATGTGAACCTGATGAATATTAACCCCATTAATATACAAACCGATTGAGCTGTCATTTAGATTTACAGAGAGTTGTATGGAATCTTTTTTTGATAGTTTAAGCATGGCTTCCTTATATGCTTTGTACTTTACCATTTCAGAAAACTCAGAATAGTTCCAGTTGTTATCGTAATTTGAAGTAAATAAAGAGTCACTGTTTACAATTTTTTCAAATTCATTTAACTTTTGCAAAGGAGCTATGGCAATAGAAATCAGAAAGACAAAAATCACACAAAGAGATATGTATATTATACTCACAGCAAGACCCGTATTTTGAAAATACCCTGATAATTTATCAAATAGTCTCATCGTTTTTTTCGTTTTAATAAATATATACTTTTGATCCAACAGAAAGGGAATTGTATATCAGTTCCAGATTTTCATCATTCAACCTGATACACCCGTGTGTGACAGGCAGACCAAGAAACCGCTGATAAAGAGTACCATGTATCAGATAACCCTGTCCAAGGTTCAAAGCATAGTCGCCTAGCACTCCGTATTCAAAGCGCGAATCATGGTTAGCCGATGGAACAGGTAAGCCCTCTTCGATAAAAGCCCAGTCGGGTTTCTTCCAGACTGGTGATGTCGTTTTACTCTTAATTTTGAATTCACCTTTTGGCGTTTTAAACATCCATTGTTGCTGGTCGCTATTTTTCAGCAATATATAACTACCTGTTGAGCATTTGTCAGTTTTTACGAGTTGAAATCCTTTGTATAAGGAGAATTCATTTGATGAGCTATTAATTATAAGATAGAATGATTTAGGTGTCCTGGCGTCCAGTTTTTCGTTAATAAGTTTGGTTTCCTGAACGATTTTTTTCTTTGTGACGGCAATTTCCTCCTGGTTTAGAATAACCGGATTAATTCCAATTGTTTTAACTTGTAGAAGAACAAAACGCAGACAAGCAGGTATTAAAAAGACTAACACTATAACAAGTATCAGTATAAGGTTGACTTTGAGGAAAAGAAACATCTTTTTGGTAGTTTCTTTTGAGGAAGATACAAACCAATTGATGTATATACGAATAACTTCAGCCAGTTTCATTGTTTTCACCTGTTGAAAAATCCGGTTAATTGAATTTATCCTCATTTTAAATATAATTTATTTAATGGTTTAACTGATCCTACAATTGTTACACTTGTACCTTTTGGACAAGCATCGTATAGTATATCCATATCGGTATCAGACAAGGCCATACATCCATCAGTCCAATCAATTCCCTTGCCTCCATTTCCATGTATTTCAATCAGATTACCAATTTTAGCATCTTTTTTTATAAATCCACTATTTTTGTTTAATGCAAACCGCTTTTTATCATCATCATTTGGGTAGTTCAAAAGGAAAGCCTTATAATATTTTGTTTCTCCATTTGGTTTTTTACGAACAATTTTATACAAACCTTCGGGTGTGGATTTGTCGCCTTGTTGGTTTTTATCACCTATCCAGTTTGCACCTAATTCTATTTCAAATTTCTGAATTATATAACCATTTTTATAAAGAATGCATTCGCGTGCATACTTATCCACAATTATGCAATATGTCTTGCGTTTTTTCGATTTGGATATGGATTGATCAACCCAATCCTGCCATTGTGGGAACTCACTAAAGTAATCTTCCAGTCTTTCTTTATAAATTTGATGCAGCCTAGTGATTAGAAGTTCTACTGAATCTAGTTGTATTTTGCTCGATTGGTAATTTGCCTGTTTGAATGCCAAAATTCCTTCTTTTAAAAGCAGTTTACTTTTAATAAGTTCATTTCTTTCTTTAATGTTAAACGGGAAGTTACTATACCTGGTGTCAAAATTCTTAACTTTGCTTTCCAGTAATGAAATCCTGATTCCGATCAGTTCTTCGGCACTTGATATCTTACTATTTGTAATGGCAATCGCCTCTTTTGCCAGTTCATATGCTTTTTCAGCATTTTTTATGGATTTTTTGTAATCCCTGAACAATAAAAATCTATTATTCTCAATGTCCCATTCAATCATTGCCGAATCATAATACATTCTGGCATCTTGATACAATTGACTGGCATATTTGTTTGATTTCAACTGTTCTGCTTCAGATAGAATAATCCTTGCCTTGGTTGTTTCTGATACAGGAGGTTCTTCCACCGACAAAAAACTGTAAGTACCAAAGGTTAATAAAACAATACATAAAGTAAGGATAATTGTTGGTCTTTTCTTCATTTTAGATTTACAAAAAACCCCGATTGGTCAACCAATCGGGGTAGATACATCTGTTTGCCGACAGATTTTAAAATTTTATACTACTTACGTTTTCCTTTGTACTTGGCAATTACACTTGCTAATTCAGTATTAATAGCCGTTGCTTTTTCTTTTGCGGCATTAGCTTTATCAAGCGTGGCAAATAATTCACCAGTTTCCAACATTGCTTTTGCTTCGCCAATTGATGTTTCGATAGAATTTAACTCACCTTTAATCGCAATAAGTGCAGTTGTACCTTCTTTTCCTTTAGGAGCCTGAAGGATTAATTCTTCATTTGATTTAACCAATACCACTGCTTCATTAATAACACTTTCAATTTCGGCATTAAGCTCGATTTTACGGTTTTCTGCCTGCAATTTTACTTCTTGGGCAAACTGTGATACTCCTGTTAAATGCTCTTTTGCTGTATTAAAGTTCTTAATGAATTTTGATTTTTGTGTTTCAACACCTACCATTACTGCATTCATTGAGTCTTGTAACGCAACATAACTGTCGTGTACATAAGTTTCTGCACCGGCAGACTTTGCTTCTGCAATTGCAACATAAGCTGCATCAATTTCTACTTTGGGTACTTTTTCACAGCTGGTTAATAAAAGAGCTGTTAATCCTAACACTGATAATCCTACGAAAAAATTATTTTTCATTTTAATATTTATTTGATTGTTTAATATTTTTGACATTATGACGATAAAATTAATATAAGTAACAGCATAAGTCGAATGTTTATTTTGGTAGTGTTTTAGTAATACCATAAATCCATTATAGAAAATGCTATATTTGTTGGGATTATTTATATTGAAAATTATGACTATCAACTTAATATCCTTAAAGGATGATGAAATAATCAATAAAATTAAAGTTGATGGTTCATCAAGATATTATGAGATACTTTATGACCGATATCGTTCAAAGGTACTGGATAAGAGCTATAGTTTTGTAAAAAACAGAAAAATAGCTGAAGAACTTACTGAGGACATTTTTTCTAAAACTTTCGAAAAACTGGCATCGTTTAAACAAATGTCTTCCTTTTCATCCTGGTTATATTCTATTACATACAATCATTGCATTGATTATTTGCGTGATAAGAAAAAATTACATTACCCAAATTGGAATCGTGAAAATGAGATGCCTGAGATAATTGACGAGACTGAAGAAAGTATTGAAGATATCAACTATGAAAACCTCCTTGTAATTCTCGAATTAATCCATCCCGAAGAAAAAGCCTTGTTATTAATGAAATACATGGATGATCTGTCTATGAAACAAATAAGTACAGCATTAAGAATAAGTGAAGATGCAGCCAAAATGCGTTTAAAAAGGGCCAGGACGAGAGTAATTTATTTATATACAGAAAAATTTCTTAATGATTAGAACTTGTTACTTATGGCCTTTTTATCGTCAATATAGAAAATGCAGTGAACTATGAAGGATTTTTTGAAAAAAGTAACTAAAGGAATTGGTATATCTCCCTCAAAGATTTGTTTACATGCCTTTAATCAAAATTTTAAGGATGCAATAAACGTAGATTGGTATAGTAAAGGCAACTATTATGAAGCTGTTTTTTATAAAGAAAACCTCGAACACATTGCTATTTTTAGTTTAAGCGGAATTTTAATCGAATATAAGCTTTATCTTCCGGAAGGATACCTGCCTTTACCAATAAAGAATATGGCTGAAACCATAGGTGAGATTATGAATGCTGTTATGAGAAACAAAGGCAATATGGTTGAATATGAGATAATTGTCAGGGATAGCAAACTAACCCGACATTTAATTACTCTATCTGATATTGGCAGCTTGATAGAAGAAAAAATACTGTAAAAAAAGAAGCATTTGATAACATTACTACTCATTTCGAAATAGGAACCAAACTTCTATAGGGTAAGATAAGATATTTGATGAAACAGGATATAATAAGATCAACAGTTCTTATTTAGAAACATAGTAATCTACCGATTATGCTACCCTGTGAGCAAATTAAGACAAGCATGTTTAGTAAAAGATTATTAGAAGAAAATTAATTGCTCAAACACTTTTTTCGCCAAACACCTTGCCCCACACAGCACCTACCGACGAATGATACTTAACGATAACAATATTTGTATCAAGTTCTTTTGCCAAGGTCTCGGGTAACGTTCCAAAAAGAACATGATGATACATGCTTTTTTTCGTGGCACCAATGAACACGGTATCATAGTCCGAAGACGCCTCTTTTATGGCGGCTTCAATTCTTGGGTGGTAGATAAGTTTGGTTTTGACATTTAATCCGCATTTTTCTTTGATGCGGTTCTTTGAATTGTCGAGTTGTGCTTTTACTTCCAATTCTTCTTCTTCGGAAAGATTTGCCTTAGTAACTACCCGAAGTACCGTAAGTGAACCTTTCATTGTTTTGGCTAAACCTCCTGCGTAGATCTCAGCAGCCTGGGCATGAGGACCTCCTCCTGCAGGCAAAAGGATGTTTTTGATTTTTTTAGTCGGATGGGGACGAAACAACATGATATCCCTTTTTGTTTTATTAGCCACCGAATCAATAATGCTTCCAATTACATTTTCCGATCTTCTGACCTTACCTTCCCAGGTCATAAGAACCAGGTTTGCGTTGGATATTCTTGTGGATTCAAGGATTGTTTTTACGGTATTATGACCAACTCGAAGGCTGGTACCAATTGATGTGCCATATTTCTCACCCTCTGACTGAATCCGTGCTAACAGTTTCTTTTCTTTCTTAAAGTCTTTGGAATCAAATTTTAATGGCTTTGATTTGGGAAGCTCTACAACTACCAATGCAGTAATGCTGGCATCTTGCCCCTTGGCGAGATTAACGGCGAAATTAATTACTTCAGGCATCATATAATCATCAGCCATTGGCATCATTAACTTTTTACTTTTTTGTAATTCATCAGCTGCATACGTCTCGAGTACTAGTTTAGAGGGAGCCCCTTCAAGACCTTCTTCATCTGGTAAAGTGCCCTTCCAATATAGGAATCCGACAGCACAAAATACAAGGGCAAATAATGCCAATGAGAGTGGTATAGGATGATTCATTACCTGGATAAGCAAATATAGATTCGCAATAATGCCAACAATGGGTGTGACAGGATAGAGGGGAACTTTGAATGGTCTGGGAAGGTTTGGAAATCTTCTACGATGCACGATGAGTGCAATATTTACCATAATAAGCGCAAACAAGAGAACGGTATCCGCAAAATGTGCTAACTCCTCTAAAGGCAGAAATATAGTAAAAAGCATGATGAGTACCCCAATAGTAATTACCGAAACCCAGGGAGTTGCAAACTTCTTGTGGATTTTACCTAATGATTTCGGAAGATGCCCTAGTTCGCTCATGGCCAGAGCCACACGTGACCCGGCCATAACGGAAGCATTGGATGCAGAAATCATTGAAAAAATACCACCAGCTACGATAACCAGCCCTCCAATGCCACCTAAAAATTTCTTTGCTGCAATACCCATCGAAGCTTCATCATATGCTGTCAAATCAGAAGCAATAAGGACAAAAATTACACAAACATATAGCACTGAGACAATCCCCACAGCCCAGAAGATTGCTTTTGGTATATTTTTTATTGGGTTCTTTACTTCACCCGCAGTAGCAGCAATAGCCGAAAAACCAAAAAAAGTAATGAATACCAGAGTAGAGGTTTGTACAATTTGTCCTAGATCGCTGCTAAACTTGTCAATCAAATCCTCAATCAATATAAATCGCAGGCCACCAGCCACAAACCAAAGAAGCAGAACCACCTTGGTAATGGTCACAACGACCTGAAATACGCCACTTTCTTTGGTTCCTTTTATATTCATTAAAGTTAATGCTATTATGAATACCACTCCTGCAAGTTTTTCGAACGGGGCGTGCCAGATAAATTCCTGAAAATAGGTAGAAAGACTTGACAGGTAAAATGAGCAACTACTAACATATCCCAAAAATAGAGCTACTCCAACTATATAAGCCAATGGAGCGACAAATGTTTTTCGGGCATAGAGATACCCTTCTCCGGATTTTGGATATATCGAAACAAATTCACAATATGCTAGTGCCGTGAAGAGTGAAACGATTGCAGCCAAAATAAACGAAATAATGGCACTTGAGCCCACATTTCTGATCGCCAATCCTGAAAGTGTAAAAATACCTGCTGCTATCATGGTTCCAACTCCAATTGACAATGCAGTCATAAATCCCATGCTGCGATGAAGTTCACCAGGTTCGGTAGTAAGTTTCCTCATATTAAATCGTTTTTTTCATGGTCATAATAGATTCCGGTCAAAGTTCTATTGTTTTATTGGTAATTAAAACCCGGATAAAAGTAATAATTTTTGAATTCAAATACCATTTTGAGTGGCTTACTTAAAAATACCAATACGATGTGACACATTTACACACTGCTAATGGTTTCCTAATTAGTCATATTAACTTAGCACACTAAACCTAAAAATGGTGACTCGTAATCCATTATCTGAAATAATTGAAAATCCTAAAGTAATTGGATCTGTAGTGCTTGGGATATTTGTAGTTGATTCGCTTATAGTTATTGCAGATTATTATTCTGATTTTACATGAAACTTTTAAAATTATTTTATTAATTTTGAGGTATATGTAATAACCCAATTTTAATTACATGGTAAAATTTATAACTTGTGGTTATCATACCCTATTACAGGAGGTAATAGCAATTACACTCAATTTAATAGGTAGTTGGGCTTTATAATAGGTTCCATTCAAAAATATTTATCTAAAGATTAGGAAGTATCATAAAAGTACGTATATTTGTACTTAATAATGAACTTATAAAGACAAGAACAATGATTGCAGCAAATTTTTCAGAATTCAGAACTGGACTAAAAAAATATTTAGACAGTGTTGAAGACGACAATGAAACCTTGATTATAAAGAGGAAAAGCGGTAAGGGCACAGTTCTTATTTCACTTGATGAATATAATTCCATAATGGAGACTTTGCATCTATTAAGCTCAAGGAAAAATGCGACTCGACTTTTTGAATCGATTCAACAAATGAAATCAGGAAAAACTATTTCACCAATATTAGACTAATTAGGAATGGTTATTACTTTTACTGAAAATGCTTGGGAAGATTACCTTTATTGGCAAAAGGTTGACAAAAAGATCATTAGAAAAATTAATGGATTAATAAAAGAAATACAACAGACTCCATTTGAAGGAACAGGGAAACCAGAACCATTAAAATATGATCTAGCAGGATATTGGTCTCGTAGAATTGACAAAGAACACAGACTTGTTTATCAGGCTGTAGGAAAAAAATTATTCATTTATGCTTGCAGATTTCATTACGATTAAGAATTAAAAATTACAAAGCCCAACAACAGCTACACTCCATTGCCGCAGTAATGGCTTCGTAGAAAATTATTTCATAGCTTTGAAATGTATTAACAAACTCAAAAATCAAAAAAAAATAGCGGCAACGGTGCATAGCAAAACCGTTAGGCACAAACGGAACAGCAATCCTTCTTTCGAAACCATTGCCACACATGTTATCAACGATCTGTATGAGATACAGGAGCATTTTTATATCATATTCGACGATTATCATTTAATAGAAAACCAGCAGATCAACCAGCTTATTCTATTTTTTACTGATTTTTGCGCATTTTTTCAATTCCCGAAAAAATAAAACCACCGTAAAATCAGTGCTTTACGGTGGTTTGCTTCATTTTGAATTTGTAAAAAGCGGAGAGTAAGGGATTCGAACCCTTGGTGCCCGCGAAGGCACAACGGTTTTCGAGACCGCCCCGTTCGACCACTCCGGCAACTCTCCGGGGGCAAAATTAACAAAAAGTCAATTAGTTCAGGGATGAAAAAAATCTTATTTGGTTAACTCGACAACCTAAATAAAATACTTTTGCATTTTCGATTTAATATTTGAGTAAATGGTAATTTTATTATGATAATCAATGCTAAATAAAATTAGGTTTTCGGTATTTGGGGCAGAGTTATTATTGATTCTGGCAGCTGTTGTATGGGGTTTTTCGTTTGTGGCTCAAAAGATAGGAATGGATAGCATAGGACCAATGGCATTCAATGGTATCCGATTTATCATTGGTTCTCTTTCGTTGTTACCAGTAATTTTGATTTTCAATAATAAGAAGAAAAAAACCAGCGCCAAACAGAATATTGAACTCTGGAAAGCAGGTATAATAAGTGGAACAGTACTTTTTATTGCAGCATCAATTCAACAGTTCGGTATTGTTTTTACTACCGCAGGTAATGCAGGTTTTATAACAAGTATTTATGTAATTATTGTCCCGGTGATGGGATTATTATTCAAACAGAAAGTAACTATTCAAACATGGGTAGGGGCAGTATTAGCTATTGTTGGGCTTTATTATTTATCGGTAAGCGAAGGACTTACGATCGTAGTTGGTGACTTACTGGTATTTGGTAGTGCTTTTTTCTGGGCAATTCAGGTGTTACTCGCTGGCTACTATGCTGTTCGAGTAAATGTAATTAAACTTGCTGCAATTCAATTTGCATTAACTGGAGTAATAAGTTTAATAATCTCACTTTTTACTGAAACTTATGGCATACAAAATATCCTTGATGCATCAATTCCAATTTTATATGGCGGAATAATGTCCGTTGGGTTAGCCTTCACACTACAATTAATAGCTCAAAAGAAAGCAAATCCCTCGCATGCCGCAATTATATTAAGCACCGAATCAGTTTTTGCTGCTGTTGGTGGTTGGATAATTTTAAATGAAAGATTAACTACAATTGAATTTATTGGGGCAGTTTTAATGCTTACAGGAGTAGTAATATCACAAATAAAAAAAAGAACCCTTACTATCCCAAACTCTACTAATATAATAGCCAAAAAATCAAAGAAAATTCTGTGAATCTGTGGCTATTATATCAATGTAAATAGGCCTAATTCCACATTTTAACTCCAATATTTATATTTGCATCTTCGGGTGATACAAAAACACCATAGATAATTGGTGATGAACCCAGCGAGATAGTTGTAAGTCCATCTTCGGTTACTGTTATCCTAACGTTAGATCCTCTAAAAGTATGCTCAGAGGATAGGTTGAAACTTATCACAATAGGGCTTTTACTGTTTTTAGGAGGAGTATACTTATAGTCACTAATAGTACCATCAATGGTTCTTCCCCCAAGTCCGTTATCAGATAAATATGTATGTGTTTGAAATTGAATAACCACATGATCACCATCTACAGCGACAAAATTAAGCCTACTGGAAAGTATATATTGTTCTCCGGTGAGTGAGTTAACAACTTTATCAAATTCAGCAACAAACCTTTTGTTTTCTGCAAGACTTTGAAGTAGCACCCAATTGGCAGCTTCCTTAGCTTCCTTCTCCTTTTTCTTAACGGCCTTTTCAGCTTTTTTTTGTTCCCGCGTTAACTTCTTTTCCGATTCTTGGGCGTATGGTGATATAAACATTAAGGTTAGCATTCCAACGAGTAATAATTTTACTATTTTTTTCATCTGTTTAAAATTTAATTTTAGAAGATAAAGATATATAATTTAAACTTTTACCAGAACAATTAGCAATGTGGCTTGCACTAAATAAAAAGTTAACCACCTAAAAATCACAGGGTGCTTTCTTAATGCTATCAGGGGTTATAATTTCACAAATCATAAAAAGGAATTAATCCCACATATCAACTCCAATATTAATATTTGCTTCATCCGGGGGCATAAAAAATCCCTGGTTTTCCGTTCCTGAATTATATGTAACAACTGCTCTACCGCTTTTTGTAACGCTTATAAATACCCTGATATCCCTCGAAGTTCCGTTTATAGAAGCATCAAAACAAACGTATAAAGGTTTATTATCATTTTTTGCCGATGTATACTTATAATTTGCAATAGTTCCATCAAAAGTAACACCTCCCAGTCCATTTTCAGATGAATAACTTGATGTTTCAAATTGAATAATTACCCGGTTGTTTCTTACTGAAACAAAATTTAACCTTTTGGAAACAGCATTGTTACCTACTCTTTCTATTTCTATAACAAATTCCCTTGATTCAGCCTTTTCCTGAATCAAAACCCATCTGGCATTCTCTTTTAATTGATTCTCTTTTTTCAGTCGTTCTTTTTCAGATTTTCGTTCTGCTTTCGTTTTCTTGCCTCCCTCTGTTTGTGCGTAGGATGCAACCATTGTAATAAGAAAAAAGCTTAACAAAAACAACAATCTGATAGATAGCTTCATAATATTGATGTTTAGTAACTAAGAGTTATCCTATAATAGAAAGCTTAAATCTGCACCAGCTTTATATTCCTCAGGTTCTTTTCCAAATCTAAATAGTCTGGCATCACGACTACCTAATAATTTCATACTATCGTTATCTACAAATAGCATACTTGCTTCTCGCAAACCCAATACTTTCATATCTCTGTTAACAACAAGAAACTCTTCAATACGCTGTTGCCTGGTTTCTCCACCATGGCCTTCAGGATTTGCATCCAGATAATGAGGATTTATTTGAAATGGAATTATACCCATACAATTAAAACTTGGAGGCTCCACAATTG
>ERZ890953.1536-NODE-1536-length-11385-cov-4.601059_pt1 | contig 11385 bp, 9 predicted proteins | sample MGYA00521264_ERZ890953 | MGnify/ENA primary metagenome ERZ890953 (study PRJEB32303, sample SAMEA104408629) | aquatic metagenome | biome: Brackish water; feature: Chemocline; material: water | place: Baltic Sea | collected 2014-10-26T21:54:00 | depth 200 m ... | reverse complement strand
CCAACGGTAGTTGGTAGTTGAAGGTTGAAGGTTTGTGGTCATGGGTATTTTATGAAACTGTGAGTAGGTTGGCAGGATAGAACGTTCAAACGTTTAAACCTGCTAACCTGGACCATTTAACCTGCCAACGGTTAAATGTGAATTGTGTTTTGCGCGATCACATCCTTATACCAATATGCGCTCTGTTTGGGGATGCGTTCTAGCGTATCGTAATTGACGCGCACCAGACCGAAGCGCTTGCTGTAACCGCTTTCCCACTCGAAATTATCGAAGAAACTCCATACAAAGTAACCACGCACGTTAGCACCTCCCTGAATGGCTTCGTGCAGGGCCAGCATATGCGCTTTAATATAGCGGATGCGGTCATGATCAGCAACAAAATCTTGTTCGTCGGGCTGATCGGGCATGGCGCAGCCGTTTTCCGTGATGTAAATTTCGGGGTTGCCGTAATTTTCCTGGATATTGCGCACTTCGGCTTTTAGCCCGGCGGGGTAAATGCCCCAGCCCATTTCAGTGAATCCCCAGCCAGGGCCGACATAAGGCGTCAGGCGGGCTTTGAGCCAGCCGCCGAATAGATCGTATTGTACGGAGTCGGCGTTATAGTAATTCAGCCCCAAATAGTCGGCGGAACCGTACATCAATTCGATGTCACCGGGCTGAATGAGTGGGCGGTGAGGCCCAAGCCACTCGAAGAATGGCTCCGGGTAGCTGCCCTTGTAGAGCGGATCGAGGAAGATGCTGTGGGTTTCAGCGTAGACTCGCTGCGTAGCGGCAATGTCGGCTTCGCTCTGAGTGGCGGGGATGAGATGATTGAGATTGAGAATTAGCCCGATTTTGCCGCCGTAGTTAGCCTGGCGGTAGACCTGCACGGCTTTGGCATGTGCCAGCATGAGATGGTGGGCAGTTTGGAAGGCTTTGGTGGCGTCACAAATGCCTGGGGCGTGGATTCCATGCCCATAACCCAGAAAGGCAGCAACCCAGGGTTCGTTGTGGGTGGCCCAAATACTGACGCGGTCGGCGAGCGAATCAAAGGCGATGTGGGCGTAGTCGGCAAACCATTCGGCGCTGTCTCGGTTGGGCCAGCCACCGAGATTTTGCAAAGCCTGGGGGAAGTCCCAGTGATAAAGAGTCGCTTTGGGCTGAATTCCGGCTTCGAGCAGGGTATCCACCAGACGGTTGTAAAAGTCCAGCCCCTTGGGGTTCACGGCTCCACGCCCCTCGGGCAAGATACGTGTCCATGAAATGGTAAAGCTATAACACGCGATTCCCATATCTTTCATCATGGCGACATCTTCTGTCATGCGATGGTAGTGGTCGCAGGCTATATTGCCAGTATCGCCATTGAGAATGCGGTCGGGCTGGTGCACGTAGGTATCCCAAATACTGAGGCCTTTTCCGTCTTCGTTCCATGCGCCTTCAATTTGGTAGGCGGAGGTTGTGGTTCCCCAGACGAAATTTTCTGGGAATGAATAATGGAGGTGCATGGCTAGAAATTCCTTTTTGAATAGCGTAGTAATAATTCAAGCCCAATACCAGTGATAGCACCGATTATCGCGCCCACAAAGGGGCTGCTGACCAGGCTACTAAACCCAATTGCCCAACCCAATGCACTGATGACGAGCCACCAGCCGCTGAGCGGTACCCATTTACGCAGGACGATCCATTGGGCCAGGCCGATCCACAATCCAAAGATAGCCCCGGTGATGGTTTCATTCTGGGGAGGGGAAATGATGAGCAAACTTGTGCCCCCGATCAGCCATCCGGCAGTGCTGGCAACAACCCACCAGCCCGCGTTGGAAACCCAGGGACGCAGAATTAGCCATTGAGCGATTCCCAAGGTTGCCCCGATACTGATCTCGGGGATGAAGGCGTTGCCGAGCAGCCAGCCAAGCGTGCTGGCCAGCACCCATTGTAGCCAAAATATCCAGTTAAAAAGGCGTTCGTGAGAAGACATGTTGATGAATTTACCACAAAGCCACGAAGACTCAAAGAACAGCGCGTTCACTGTCGTTTCTCTTCGTGGCTTTGTGCTTTTGTGGTGAAATTATATTTTTAGGACTTACGCAACTCGATAAAAAATATCCTGAAAATAGGGGTGTGGGGAGGCGAAGCCCCCCCCCCCTATTTTCAGGCATTCTCTTGTACAAGTGCGTAAGTCCTAACTTTGTCGGCAGTTGCTCGATGATGAATACTCTGAATGTTTAGCCTTTGACGGATCCAGCCAACAGACCGCGCACGAAGAAACGCTGCAATGAGAAGAAAACAATCAGCGGCAGAAGCATGGATACAAATGCCCCCGCAGTTAGCAGATGCCAGTCGGAGCCGCGTGAGCCTACCATTTCGGCAATGCGCATGGTGAGTACTTGCACATCGGGCTTTGCGCCGATAAATACCAGGGCAATCAGGTAATCATTCCAAACCCAAAGGAATTGAAAAATGGCAAAGGATGCCAGGGCGGGGATCGAGAGCGGTAAGATCAACTGGACGAAGATGGTGAAGTGGGAAGCGCCATCAATAAAAGCTGATTCCAGAATGTCGCGTGGCAGACCCTTGATGTAGTTGAACAACAAATAGGTTGCCAGCGGCAATCCAAAACCGGTGTGAGCCAACCAGACTGCCAGGAATGTGCCGTTGAGATCCAGGCGCACATAGTCTTTCAGGATTGGGACGAGCGCGATTTGCAAGGGCACAACCATGAGCGCCACGACGATTGTGAAGAGCGGCTTACGGCCAGGGAAACTCATCCAGGCGAAACCATAGGCGGCAAATGCGGCGATCAGAATTGGAATAACAGTCGCTGGGATCGAAATGGTCAGACTGTTCAGGAAGGAACCGGTAAAATTATCTCCTTGTACTATTTTTGTGGTGCCATCAGCACTCTTGATTTCATAGGATTTTCCGGCCAATACCTGGCCATAGTTTTCCAGCGTGAAATCCGTTCTCATTACCCATTTTCGTTCTTGAACCTGTAGGGTAGCGAGACGCTTATTTCCAACCCAGGTTACTTTCGTGCCATCCGCTGTTAGGACGCCTCCGCGGAATTCTTCGAAGGTTCCGCTGACGCCATATATTTCCATGATGCCGTCAGGATCGAGTGTATCATCAGGTGCCAATGTTTCAATGGTGACCCACTCTCTGTGAGGAAGAATCCACCACCAGCCTGAGGTTTGAATGTCGAAGCGGGTTCGGAACGATGAAACCAGCAATCCCAAGGTTGGAATCGTCCACATGAGAACAATGAAGAGCAATACGCCATTGACGATAATATCGCTAACGAGGCGCTGTCGTGTGATGCTTCCAGTTTTGCTGCTCATTAAAATGCCTCCTCTTCCGCAAATTGTCGTAAGTTATAAATCATGACGGGAATCACTGTGATCAGTAGCACGATCGCGATGGCAGCGGCAAGACCCTTGTTATTGCTGGTAAAGGCTTGACGGTAGAATTGTGTGGCGATAACGTGGGTTGAAAATTGACCGCCGGTCATGACCATGACAATATCAAAGATCTTTAGTGTGAAGATAACAACGGTTGTACTGACAGTGATGATGGTTCCTGTAATATAGGGGATCATGATGCGGAAAAAGATTTGAGGTTCCGTAGCGCCATCAACACGAGCCGCTTCGATCAATTCTTCGGGAATGCCTTTGATGGCGGCAGAAAAAATCACCATGGCGTAGCCCGTTTGCAGCCAGACCATAATGATGATCAGGAAGATATTGTTCCAGGGTTGGGTGATGAGTGCTGTCCAGGCCTGAGGTCTGTTCCCCAGCGCGACCCATATGGCGTTTAGCAGGCCAATTTGGGGGTCGGCTATGTCTTTGACCTCGTACATGAAGTTCCAGATTACCCCGGCACCGACCATGGAAATCGCCATTGGTAAGAAAATTAACGACTTTGCCAGATTTTCAAAGCGGCTGCGGTCAGCCAAAACAGCGACCAGAAGGCCGAAGATGATAGCTAGTGAGGCACCGAAAATAATCCATAAAAGATTATTCCGGAATGCAGTAATCATCGTTCGTTCAGTGAATACAGAAACATAGTTCCCAAACCCGATGAAATTTGTGGAAAGCTGCGCAAAATATTCTTTTGGCGCTGTGAAGAGCAAGCTTAATGCAACCGTAGTTGGACCGGAGCGATCAAAGAGGCTGATCCAAAAACTTCGGAAGGTTGGTAGCGCTAAATACCATGCGAGAACAGCAATAGCCGGGCCAACGAAAATGAAGGGTTGAAGTCGTTTCACCCATACGGGGGAGAGTTTTTCGATGAGCCAGTTCGATACAAAATAAAGAATTCCGGCACCGCCCACTCCCCATACAATGGCAACAATGGAGACAACGATTTTTTCTGTAATGCCACTGGGGGTTGCCGCTCGCAGCCATCGGAAACCCCAAATTAAAATAGCAAAGGTAACGACAGGCACAACCAATGAAACGAGTATTCTTCCAAAGGTGAGTGCAAGCCATTCGAGAAATCCGCCTGCGCGAACTTTCTCATCAGCTATTGGTTGCATTATTTTCTCCTTTCCTACTCTAAATAATCGGATAAATTTCTTTAGTGGAGTTGTTTGTATTGAATAGCGTTGATTTTTGCTTTAATAATAACAGGATCCGGGGCTTGCTTCAAAGGCCCAACGGTTTCAAGTTTGATTTCGGCCATAGCCTGCCCATTGAGAGCGGCCTCAATGGGGGTTTTCCCTGCTAATGTAGCGGAAAGAAAACCCGACCAAAAGGCGTCACCAGCTCCGGTGACATCGGCTACGTTAATCGGGTTTGATCTAAGTAGATATTGCTCTCCCGTACTGGTGGTAAGCAATGTGCCTTCTGCGCCTAATGTCAGCAAAACAATCTTTGCACCCCATTGGATAAATCGCCTGGCATAATCAGCAGGCTCTAAACCTGGTGAAAAAATGCGTTCGCAGTCATCCAGCGATGGCTTTGTATAATCCACAAAATTATAAGCTTGTTCTAAGAATGATGTGTAATTGGGAATGTCGGGCCAAATTGCGGGGTGATAATTGGGGTCTAGCGAAATTTGCACATTATTTTCGTGAGCCGTTTGTAGTGCCTGCATAAAGGTTGAACGCGCTGGGTCTCGGCTCAGTGCAAATGCGGATGTATGGATAATGCGCGCTCGCCGGACGGCTTCCATCAGTGCCGGAGTTGATCGCATATATGTATCTGCCCCGCGGTAGATCATAAAGCCAGGTGTTCCTCCCCGAGTACGGGTAACCGGCACAATCGTTGTGGGGGCATTGTGGGTGGTTTGCAAATAGCCAATATCCACATTTGCCAGTTCTAATTGTTCTTTGATATAGGTTCCAAAACTGTCCGCTCCGACACAAGAGGCCAGCGCTACCTGATTTCCCAACAATGCCATATTGCGGGCGAGGTTGGTGGGCTGCCCGCCTACGAAACGGTGATAACAATCTGCCTCATTGAGCGCATCTACTTCATCGCAGGAAATTAAATCGATCAGCGCTTCTCCAAGAGCAATAAAATCATGTTTGATTCTATTATTTTTAACCATCAAGTTTTATCCGATCAATGGACGGGTCGTATTGCGTTGAACCAATTTCAGCGCTAAGCGTTTCTGTGCCGGGGAATCGGATAATGATTCTAATTCTTGCAAGAGCATCTTTACGCCTTCTTCACCGGATTCATGCAAATGCTGATCAATCGTGGTCAAATTTGTGTATTCGGCATCGCGAATTCCGTCGAAGCCGATAACCGATAACTCACTGGGAACTTCGATCTGCAGTTCCCGGGCAGTATCCAGAATGCCAATGGCCTGAATGTCGTTCCCCGCGAAAATAGCACTCGGCGGAATTTGCATGGCGAGCAATTGTCTCGCCATCTCGCGAGCGTGCATGCGTCCACTCGCACCCGATATTCTATACGTCTCGTCAAATGGGATATTATTTTCCGTCAGCGCTTTGCGATATCCCTGATAACGGTAATAACTGGAAGGGTGGAAAGGTGTTTCTAGCGTTTCACTTAAAAAGCCGATTTTCGTATGGCCCAAATCAATCAAATGCTGGGTCGCCATTTCCCCGCCTTTGACATCATCTGTAAGCACACTGCAGAGCTGTTCATGATAGGCATCAATCAATACGGTCGGCACATCCGATTGGGCAAAACGTTCGGCTTGAGCGTCGTTTGGGGGTAATGAGATTATCAAAATGCCATCCACCAGCCCATTGCGTGAAAGCTCTTTAAAATAATTATCCCTATCGACCGGGTTTCCAACACTGTACAGCACCATATGATATTCTGATTCCGCCAGGGCGGTTTGCACACCGCGCAAGCGTTCAACATACGATGGGGATGTCAGGTTGGGCACAATGACCCCGATGGTGAGGGTCCGTCCGGTGGAAAGCTGTCTGGCTATTGGGTTAGGGGTATAGTCTAATTCTTCGATAGCAGTCAAGACAGCATTGCGGGTTTCCGCGCTCACCGATGTATTATTATTAATTACACGCGAGACTGTGGCGATACCGACATTAGCTTTTTTAGCAACATCTCGAATAGTAGGGGACATAGTTGATTGATCTGCGTCTTATGAACCACCTTCACCAAAATCCAGTTTGGCTGAATTTGTGCTGGATTGTTGAATAACAATAAAAATTATGAAGGTTTTGTTCTATGGAACCGGTTTCGAATCATACGTTAGCATAACTTTATTTAGCTGTCAATTGTTTATGGCTTTTGCCTGGCAGGTTGGCACCTTGTTAAATAATTACAGTCGATCACGATTTTTCACGCGTCCTCAATTTCAATGATGATGCCCGATTTGATTTGGATGAAATCTGTTGATGTGCCATAAATTATTGACAAGATAACGATAAACGAGTATAAGCGGTTGAAAATTAGGCTGGTTTCCAGGAAGGTCAGGATTGCGTGAAAGTTCTTTCGATTAGCGATGTAATTGTCCCATTTATTTACAGCCCCGCGATACGAGGAAAATATGGACATGTTGATTTCGTACTGGCCTGTGGCGATTTACCCTACTACTATCAGGAATACGTTATTAGTTCATTGGATTTGCCCCTTTTCTTCGTGAGGGGGAATCATGATCCGGTGGTGGAATATGGCGATGGGGTGAATCGGAAATATCCGCATGGGGCCATCGATATGCATCGCCGGGTGGTGAATCACCAAGGGGTGTTGATTGCTGGCATCGAGGGGAGTGAGCGTTATAAAAACCGCGGTCTATTTCAATACACACAATCCGAAATGTGGATGCACGTTTGGTCATTTGTCCCGATGTTCTTCTACCATCGTATGCGTTACGGTCGATATGTAGACGTATTCATCTCCCACGCCTCACCGTGGGGCATCCACGATAAGGAAGATCGCGCCCATCGCGGCATCAAAGCTTTCCGCTGGATGATTCGTGTTTTTAAACCGAGCTATCATTTTCATGGTCATATCCATGTTTACCGGCCAGATACGATTACGGAAACCGTTTTCGGTGAGACACGCGTGATCAATACGTATGGTTGCCGGGAAACCGTTCTGGAGTTAGATGGCATGGATCTCAGCGGCAAATAAGCAGGGGAATTTCTGTTCTTCGCAGCACCTCATCAACCACACTCCCAAGCACAACTTCCACCAGCGGTCTGGCTTTATAACCCCCGATTATGATAAAGTCACAGGCATATTGCCTGGCAAAATCCAGCAAGATATCCGCGCGATCACCGGTTTCGTGTAGATGATAGTGCGCTTCGATTTGTGATTCGGCTAGATAGTGCTTTGCTTCATCGAGCATGGCTTCGGCTGAGATATCGGCATGCTCAATCGTCAGAACATGTAAATCGATGCCCCATTTCCCGGCTAAATATGCAGCTGCATAGAGACCCTCATTGGCTTTCGGGGTGCCATTATAGGCCAGTAGCCCACACTTCAGGGGTGTAACATGATCGGGGACAACGAGAATTGGCCGGGGGCAGCGGCGAATCAGGGTATGCAGGCCAGATCCCAAACGAGAAACCGGATCATCATCTGGTGGATAAGTGAGTTTGCTGACGATTAAATCTGTCCAATACGAGCGGTCACAAATTACCCTGGCAATACTGCCAGCTTCGATAGCGAGATGTCCATGCAGCCCCGATGATTCGCAGCGTTCCCGGAATGATTGCTGGAGGGCAGCGGTTGCATCACTTTGCAGATCGGCGTCATGGCCTACAACATGTAACCCTTGAAGTTGGGCTTGCTCCTGATGCGCAATTACAATCGCTTGCTCCAGCGCCAGCCATTGTTGATCGGGTTCGCTCATCGTCACCAGGATATTGGCGAATAATTGGTCTGATCGTTTTTGCTGGATGGTTTCCTTGCGCCAATCCCCCGGGGGTGGACCGGCTTCGAGCGCATCCGGGGTAACAATATCGATGATGCGGGAAGCGAAACGCCCAAAGGCGTTGGAAAACTCCGGGCTGAAGCGAATCTTTAAATCTGCCGCGGCAGCCTTGGGGTTGACATGCCACCCCAGTTCATCCTCTAGCTCTGCGCGGTGACGCGAAATCCACAAATAAAGATCTGTCTCTGTGCGCCCACTAAAATATCGTAAAATACCGCGTTCACGGATAATCTCCACCACTGGTTGGTAGACAGTATCATACCAATGCGCGACCGCTTCTTCGTAGCTGATATCACGTTGCTCGTCAATGCCCATAAAATACTGATGGACGGCGATATGCTCCATGAGAATAGGATACTGCCCGGGGTTGGTTGTGGCTAAATCCGTATTGGGCTGAATCTTGTCCAGTTGGGTTTGTTCGAGAAAATCGGTGAGTTCGACCTTGATGATCAGTTCGTCCGGGCTGGTATAGGGGGTGAGATTAACCCGAGTGCGTACTTCGGTGACAAAAGCCTGGATGCTAGATGCATTCAGTTGCCGAGCCACTGATACCCGATGGTTGCCGTCGAGCACGAAATATGTTTCTCCAACTTGATAGACATCAATCGGGGGCAGGCCTATAAGGTCGGTAGCTTTACTCATTACGCCTGCCCAACGTTGTTGATCGCTATCACGACGCGGCAGGAAGTTGCGCGTAAAGTCGGAATAGCGCCCAACACTGCCCACAATGGCATTTAGAGGAATGTCGCGTAATTCAGTTTTATTGCTTTCGAGGGCGCGCAGTTGTTGCCGTACCGTTTCATATGATAGCAGTTCGTTCGATTTTCCAGTTAGAACGCCCATAATTTCTTGCATAGCAGCTTTTCGCCGGGCTTCTCTGAAATCGCTGATCGCGCGGATGTATAAATTCTGATCGATCATAATTGTCAATTCTCTGGTTGGGGGTGGTACTTGCCATCGTAGAGCAGGCAAGCTGTGATTCGATATACCTGACCAGCGGAATTCCCAAGGTCCGCTTTTGTTGCTTTCGATCCTCTTATCGGCAAATCAGGACGGGGCAGGTCGCCGCACGCAAAACCTGATTTACCGAACTCCCGACAACTACTTCCAGCATGGGCGTGCGGCTGTATCCGCCCATGATAATCATTTCATTCCTGGCCTCTTGCGCAATATTGATTATTGTCTCGTCAACCAGGCCGTAGCAAAAATGGATATCGCCGATAATTTTGTGTGTATCCAGATACCCGCGGGCGCGGGCTGCGGCGCGTTGGGGGAAACTTTCCCCGGTGAGAACCATGAGTACTGTCAGGGGGATATCCCATTTATCGGCAAGATACGCGGCAATGAATAAGGCCTCGTCTGCCTTGGAACTGCCGTCGTAAGCCAGTAAAAGATTATCCAGTGCGGGGGATGATTGTGGCACCACCAGAATCGGCCGCGGGCAGCGTTGTACCAGGCGGTGGAAGCCGGGAGCCAGGCGCCCTAGAATTTGCTGGGATGGCGGGTGCGCCAGGTGAACGACAACCAGGTCACTCCAGCGGGCGCGCTCAATAATTGTGGGTGTGATTTCGCCGCTTTCGATGGCCAATTCTCCCGGAATATTGGCTGCTTCACAGTATTCCTCGAACTTCTGACGCACCATCTGGGTGGCTGGCGCGGTTAGCGCATTTTCATCGGGAACAATGTGCAAGCCGAGCAATTGGGCGTCTTCGCGTTGTGCAAAGACGATGGCCTGTTCCAAGGCTTGCCAACTGTTTGGAGCGCCGCTCAGGGCTACCAGTATTCGGGAGAAAAGATTGTTGTGGCGCTGCTTGTCGAGTTGTTGTTGTCGCCACTCACCAGCCCGCGGGCCGGCTTCCATCGTGGCCGGGATCACGCTCTCCAGTATGCGATCTCTCCAGCGCAATGCCACCCGATCTGGCCGCGAACTGAACTGATCTGTCAGGTCTATCGCCGCGTCCTCCGGGTTGATCTCCCATCCAAGAGCATCGCTCAGGAATTCTTGATGTTGCACAATCCAGACATACAGGTCGGTCTCCGTGCGGCCAGGGAAATTTACCAGCAGCCTGTGCGTTTGTATAATTTCTACAACCGGTAAATATACATCTTGGTACCATAGACGGGCAGTCTCCTCGAACGGAATCTCGTGCTCTTGCTCAGGATCGCGCTGCTGATGAAGATTCAAAATTTGCTGTTCGAGAACTTTGTATTTCCCCGGGGAGGTAATGCGTAAATCGGGGGTTGGCTGCAGTGCATCGAAATGTGTTTTCTCTAAAAATTCCGCCTGTTCCACCGTCAGGATCATACTATCCAGATCGGTTTCAGGCGTAATTTGAATCGTGGATTCCAACTCGGTGACATAGGCTCGGATATGCGTAGCGCCGTGTTCTTTGGCAATTGAAACGCGGTGATTGCCATCGAGCACAAAATAAACCTCCCCCACCTGATATACCTGAATAGGCGGCATATCTTCCAGATTATGAAATTTGGATTTGACGCGCGCCCAGCGCTCCTGTAGCGCACCCGAACGCGGAAGAAAATCGCGCGTGAAATCGGCATACCGCCCGACGCTGCCAACAATCGCCTCCAGCGGAATATGTTGTAGCCCACGTTGATGTCCATCTTGCGCGTGAATATGTTGGCTGACCTCATCGAAAGGCAGCAAGTCGACTGGTTGCCCGCGCAGCTTTCGGATGATTTCATTCGTCGCAGCCAAGCGGCGGGCGCGGCGGAAGTCATCGCGGGCGATTTCGTACTTTGTGCGGAGTTGGTAGGTCATAGCGGATTGTAAACGGATCAATGGCGTGCTACAGGCTGTTTTTTCAACGCAGCCGCGAGAACTGGAGATAGGAGTGTTCATATCTTCGCTCGTTCCTCTATTCTACCCTGAAACACAAAAATCATATTTCATTAGCGATTTATCTTTGGTACACTTGTGCCGCATGAGTTTTAACGCAAAGCTGCCGAGACGCAAAGATGACTCTACTGCAAAAACCCTTCACCGCCGAGAACGCGGAGAGCGCAGAGTTT
>ERZ890953.1534-NODE-1534-length-11397-cov-5.425145_pt1 | contig 11397 bp, 10 predicted proteins | sample MGYA00521264_ERZ890953 | MGnify/ENA primary metagenome ERZ890953 (study PRJEB32303, sample SAMEA104408629) | aquatic metagenome | biome: Brackish water; feature: Chemocline; material: water | place: Baltic Sea | collected 2014-10-26T21:54:00 | depth 200 m ... | reverse complement strand
GCTCAGCGAATATGCTGGTAATGTTGTGTTATTAAACTTCTGGGCATCATGGTGTGCACCGTGTCGATTAGAGATGCCATTACTAAATGATTTACATAATAAATATAAAAAACTGGGATTTGTAGTTTTAGGGGTCAATGTAGAAGAACAGTCTGAAAAAGCGCGTTCATATATAGCAGAACGGCCGGTTGATTTTCCTGTTTTATTTGATGATAGTAACTCAGTGAGTAAACAGTATAAGGTTGTTGCGATGCCGACTACCGTGATGATAGATCGCAATGGAAACATGCGCTATTTACATCAGGGATATAAGCCCGGTGATGAAAATAAATATAAAAAAATGGTTAAAATATTGATTCGTGAATAATGCCGGTATCATCGATATGAGAAAATTAATTTTACTGAGCTTCATGTTAGTTTCACAGGGTTGTAGTACGCCCTGGGTTAAACCCTATGAACGAGCTCATCTAGCCGATCCCATTATGAATTTTAATCGTGATCCTGTTTCTAATAATTATATACACCATGTCTATGACGCACGGGAAGGTGCGAGGGGAGCTGGAATAGCAACAGGCGGTGGATGTGGCTGTAACTAATATCACCTCCGGTAAAGTTTTGTTTTTTGTTAACCGGTTTCTCTCAATTGCAGGGTTATGCTTTATTAGCCAATGGTCATTGGCTGCGGTATTACCCGAAGACCGGGCGGATGTCCTGTTTCACAGTTATGATGGTGGTGGCGCTGAAATTTCCGGTCCTTCAATACTTGTTAGAAAGAAATTTGGTGAGCACGTTTCGACTACTTTGAATCATTATGTCGACAATGTATCCAGTGCATCGATTGATGTAGTAACAACCGCCAGTCCCTACACTGAAAAACGTGAAGAAAATTCACTCAGCCTGGATTACCTGCAGGAAAAAACCCTGATGAGTCTGGGTTACACTCAGAGTGATGAAAGTGATTTCGAAGCATCAACTTTTTCGATGAATATTTCACAGGATTTTTTTGGCGATCTGACTACCTTAAGCATGGGGTATGCGCAGGGTGATAATATTGTGCGTAACAATACCGATGCCAGTTTTATCAAAGATGTCATTACAAGAAACTATCGGTTATCACTGTCTCAGGTTATCACCAAGAATTTTCTAATGGCTTTTGCACTGGAAACCATGAGCGACGAAGGCTATTTAAATAATCCCTATCGTTCTGTTCGATATTTGGATAATACGGTAACCCGAGGTTATACCTATCAGTCTGAGGTCTATCCAAATACGCGTACCAGTAATGCTTTTGCCATTCGAGGTCGTTATTTTTTGCCGCATCGAGCTGCATTACATGGTGGATATCGATTTTTTACCGATACCTGGGGTATTAATGCAAATACTTATGAACTGGGCTATACCCTGCCCTATGATGAAGACTGGATTTTTGATTTAACTTATCGCTATTACGATCAGACTAAAGCTGACTTTTACAGCGATTTGTTTCAACAGCCTGATGAGTTTATTTTTTTGGCGCGCGACAAGGAAATGAGTACCTTTACCTCTCAGACATTGGGAATAGGCGCCAGTTATGAATTCAAAAGAAATGGGACAGGTATACTGAAACGGGGTAGCCTTAATCTGAATTATGATTTCATCGCGTTTGATTACGCAGATTTCAGGGATGTCAGTGTTTCGGCACTGCCAGGTGAAGAGCCATTATATGCATTCAATGCAAGCGTTATTCGATTATTTGTTTCCATCTGGTTTTAATCTGAAAACGCTGTTGAATTATGAAAGGCCGTTTATAGTTGCAAATATAAACTACACTTGCTGCCTCCATGTAGGTTGTCTACATATCAGGAGTAGGCGCTTTAGACGACATATTGATGCACAGGATAAAATCAAAAACACACTCTTCACCCTCTTATGCATCCTGCATTCGCGATATAACAGCATTCATGGGTCTGGTACCTGCAGCTATCCCTGACTTAGACCATGCGCATCTTTTTCTCGCTCAATAGCGTTTTAAGGTTTAACCCTGTTTGACAGCAAATTTCAACTCTATAAACTCGCAGCTTCTATAATCTAAAAGAATAAATCGGCAGGTTAACCATCATGAATCCGGAAAAAGTTGTTTTTGGTTTTTTTATCGTTTTAGCATTAACGCTCAATTTTGGTTTTTTTGTTGGTGAGCTGGATAATCCGGATCATCATCACGTGTACGAGTTATTTGCCGTTGTAGTGGTCAATCTGATGGCGACGGTTTTAAAATTTGGTGATCGAAGCCAGATGGGTGCCGTATTATTAGCGACCAGTCTGGTGGCCATATTGCAGTTAATAGCGGCTACCCTGGTATGGACGGTAGCTGTACATATTACCGGCGACGGGTTAACCCCTGCGGTAACAGCGAGTATTGTCTCACTATCAGGAGGAGCCATGCTGGCAAATGTTATTTCAGTGATTTTGCTGATTATCGAAACCGTCATGCTGCGCCGTTAGTTAGCAGGTATTTTCGATGGATAACATCGTTTTCCTGATCTTCCGGCGAATGCGCCGACCACTAATGACTCTGTTGGTGGTGTATTCTGTTTCCATTCTGGTACTGACTTTAATTCCTGGTCAGGATGCAGATGGTAATGTCCACTATATGGATTTCTTCCATGCCATCTATTTTGTCAGTTTTATGGCTACGACGATTGGTTTTGGTGAAATTCCTTTTGAGTTTACCGATGCTCAACGTTTGTGGGTTACCGTTACGATGTATGGCGGTGTAATTTCCTGGCTGTATGCGATCGGTACTATTTTGACACTGATTCAGGACAAAACCTTTCAGCATGCTTTATCAGAAAAAAAGCTTTCCAGAAAGATTCAGGGAATGCGTGAACCATTTTACCTGGTGTGTGGGTATGGAGAAACAGGCTCTGCTCTGGTCAGGGGTTTAACCGATTTCAACCAGCACGTGGTGGTGATAGAAATTGATGAAGACCGGCGCAACTTGATCAGGATCGACAACCTGCGTGATTTTGTGCCATCACTGCACGGTGATGCACAAAAACCGTTACATTTACAGGAAGCCGGGCTGGAGCATGACATGTGCCAGGCAGTGGTGGCGGTTACTAATGATAATGACGCAAATCTTAAAATTGCCCTGACCAGTAAATTATTGCATCCGAATATTAAAGTTATCTGTAGAGCCGATTCACATGATGTAGAAAAAAATATGGCGTCATTTGGTACGGATTACATCATCGATCCCTATGATACTTTTGCCATGTCACTGGCGATTGCTTTTCAGGTACCCTGCCTTTATCTTTTACAAAGGTGGTTATTTTCAGCTGATGATCAGCTTTTACTGGAAGAGCCAATATATCCCCCGAAAAATAAACACTGGGTTATCTGTGGTTACGGACGTTTTGGTAAATCGGTTTATGAGCGCCTGAAAAAGGAAAGTCTGGAAGTTGTTGTAATCGAAGCGGATCCTGCGACAACAGGAGAGCCGGTAGAAGGCATAATTGTGGGCCGCGGTACAGAAGCGAATACCTTGTCTCTGGCTAATATCGAAAAAGCCTGCGGTTTGATCGCCGGCACAGATAATGATGCGAATAACCTGTCTATAGTGATGACAGCACGGGAACTGAACCCCGATTTATTCATCATTGCGCGTCAAAATCATTCGGATAACAGTTCAATTATTAATGCAGTAAAGGCGGATATGGTGATGCATCCGAGTAAGATAATTGCCGATAAAATCAGGGTGTTACTGGGCCACCCGATGTTGTATCAATTTGTCTCTCTGGCTTATTATAAAGATAACGAATGGGCCTGTGAATTAGCTAGCCGTATTACCGCACTGGTTGGACAAAATGCCCCGAAATTAGCAGAAATCACCATCAATGAAAGTGAAGCGAGGGCTGTTGTTGATGTGTTGAGTCATGGAGAAAGCGTTGAGCTTGAAGATTTACTGCGCGACCCATGGAAACGCCGTGACTGTCTGAAATGCATCGTATTGATGATTGAATATCAGAATGACCGTGTATTATTACCGAGTCCGCAAACCCAAATTAAAAAGGGTGACCGTCTGTTAGTGTGCGCAGGAAGTGCCGGGTTTACCCGCTTTCGCTGGAATTTGCAGCACGATAATGTGTTGAGTTATGTGCGTAAAGGGACCGTAGTAAAACATGGCTGGTTATGGGAAAAGCTCAATAAAAAGAAAAAATAAACTTTTAAATTGAAGTTTAGATTTATTGTCTGAATATTTAGACACAATGTTATCTGACTACTTTTTTATTTTATAAATGCAGGAAGCTGACCTTTGATTCATTTCATAAAGTGGCAGCAGTCGACCCTAACCAGCCAGTCCTGACAGGCTGTAATCTCCGTCTCTGAAGTGGCGATACCGGCCATCAGAGTGGATTATATTAAGAGGTTGGCTTTATGCTTCATACCAGCCATTTACACCTAAAGCCAAAAACAATTCTAGCCGACCCTCAATCACTTTTGTACGTTTCTAAGTCGTAGGTCAGCTATGTCAAATAACAGACGTTGCAGACAGTCACCTCTAATCTCGGAAACCGACCCTTTGAAGCTATTTCTGACATTCCTTTAAGTTTGCGAAACCTTAAAAGTGTATGCTTGATCTATTGCTTTACTTGCAAATAGATATAAATCTTTTGGAGCGTCCTCGCATACCACTTGGAGAGATTCCTAGCCGTTGTTTGAAAACTGAAGTCATATGAGCATGTGAAGAAAAGCCTGTAGCAAACGCTATTTCAGACAACCCTGAGTCATAAGTATTTAAATAGTGTCTGGCTTTGGAAATACGCTTTTCAATTATGTAATCTTTAGGAGATTTACCAAAAGCTTTTTTAAAGTCTCTCGAGAAAAAACCTGAAGATAAATTACAATATTTAGCTAATTTTTCCACTGTAAGCTGATCTTCTAAATGTTCTTCAATATATTCGTCTATTTTGTTGGCTCTACTGCTTGTTATCCATTGAGCTGAATCAGCACTTTTACTATCTTTCTCTCCAGTTAATAGATTATACCCACATAGTTTGGCTACATATTCTTCGATAATTAGCATATCTGTTGAGTGACTGGTTAATAGAGTTTTCCTAAGCCTGTAAGCGGCTTTAATGGCTTCTGTATGCACAAAATTACTAAATTGAGGAATGTTATTATAAGTATTTTCATGGGTAATCTTTAATGTGATTTTTAAATACTCGCCTCCTTTTTCAGAACTGGAAAAGACATCACAGTCGCCCGGCACAAAAGATAAACTATTAGCTTTAGCCTTAAAAATGCAAGTTTGGTCGCTGCCCAAAGAATGTATCCCCGTCTGAGTCTCAAAAGCAAATCCAACCGAAGGTAAACTGCTTTTGTAATGAACCTCGTAGGGCTGACTGGATAAAAGCTGTATATCCACTATCTCAGTAGAAATGTATCTATCAATTTCATTATTTCTTTCGGAAGGATCAGCATATTGTTTATTCATCAATCAACTATGCCGCAAAACTATCCCTAGTTCCAGCTATGAAACTATTTTTCTAAAGAGGTCATATTTTTGAAAGCTTTTGCTAAAAGCTACTGTTAATTTATAGAGACAAATAGTTAAAAGTGATCGGTGTCCCCATGTTTTCATTAAATGATTTAAATAAAGCAGCGCAATATATTTACAAATTTATGCCGCCTACCCCTCAATATAAGTGGCCATTACTTTATGAAAAAGCCGGACTAGAAGTTTGGGTAAAGCATGAAAATCATACGCCAACAGGTGCTTTTAAAATACGCGGTAGTATTACTTTTATGGATTGGCTAATGAGGTCACACCCAGATGTAAAAGGTGTTGTTACTGCAACACGAGGTAATCATGGACAAAGCCAATCTATGGTGGCTTCAGCACATGGATTAAAAGCAAAAATCATTGTACCGCATGGAAATTCTATTGAAAAAAATAACGCAATGCGTGCGTTTGGCGGAGATGTAATCGAATTTGGTCAGAACTTCGATGATGCCCGACTGGAAGCAGCACGAATTGCTGAGTTTGAAAAACTTTTTATGGTTCCTCCATTTCATCAGGAAATAATACGTGGTGTTTCCAGCTATGCATTGGAACTATTCTCCAATACTCCAGAACTAGACGTTGTTTATGTTCCTATTGGCTGTGGATCGGGGATCTGCAGTCTTATAACCGTAAGAGATCTATTAGCATTGAAGACTGAAATTGTCGGAGTTGTTTCAACTGAAGCTGAAGCAGCAAAGATTTCGTTTGAATCGGGAAAGTTAATTGCCTCATCAACGGCCAAAACATTTGCAGATGGTATGGCTGTAACTACTCCGGTCAAAGAAGCATTTGAGGTCTATTTAAAAGGTGCGAGTCGTATTGTTTCAGTTAGCGAATATGAAGTAGCTAAAGCAATGAGATTAATATTCTCTACAACCCATAATGTAGCAGAAGGAGCTGGTGCTGCGGCCTTAGCCGCTGCAATTCAGGAACGAGAAAGCAATATCAAGAATAAAAATGTTGCGGTAATTTTGACTGGTGGAAATGTAGATACAAGTATTTACGCGACTGTTTTACAGGGTGAAACTCCAGTTATAAATTGATCTAAGCAAAACCTACTATTTTACAGGTTAACTAAATGCTTAGTAAATTTTCAATATACATTAGAGATCATTGATTGAATCATTAGGCAAATGACCGGACATTCCAGATAATCACTGAATTGGCTCAAACGCCACAAACTAGTAATTCAAGGCTGATCCTTTTATGGCTGCTCATCTTCCATGCACTTATCCCCATAATCGATTTATTTTATTCTGAACGGCTGTTGTGGCTGAACTCAGAAGGCTTACATCCTTCGCGGATATCATCTCACCTTCCTCAATTTTAACTCTGATAGTCATAACACTAGAATTAAAATTATGTAGTGCAACTTGTGTTTGTTTTCTGTTATCCAGGATGACTTCCATATTGCTATATTGTTCTTCAAGTAGTTGCTCTTGTAGTAGTGACTTATCGCGTTCAATTTTCCTTAATTTATTTTGAGAAACTTGAGCATAAATACTCATAGCAATGATTAAGAAAACTATGAGAGACCTCATCCATAATTCATTAATGTCTTCCGGTAATATTTCGATTTTATCAACTATGTCTAATGATAAGTGGATAAAAGACTCTAAGAACCAAAATATGATAGAAATTAGGCTGCCAATGATTATCAGATTAAAATTTTTCATGGTGAGTTAATATTAAAATTGAATTGTTCATATTTAAAAAATTTTCAGTGAGAGATTCTGTCAGGTCGATTTTTACAATACTCTACCAACCTTAAACCAACCTTTAAAAAGAGAAATATTGATATATGAACCACCCATGTTGGATTGCATCGAGATTTGATCCAGTTGTAGTTAATTTTGACCTTGTTGAATTGCATCATCTTGCCATTCATTTTATAAACCGCCTGTTGAAGTGACAACTTAATTAAATGGATAAACATCCAGTTGGCTCTAAAATATCTGACGAAATCAGAATTTTCCACTAGAGCAAAACATTAGCTTCATACCATTATTCAGATCTTTTAATTCCGAAAAAAACACCCGCAAGATTATCTGGCGGGTGAATTGGTTATAGAGAAGTATGGACTGTGTTGCTGATGGCTCTCCCTGCAATAAAATAACTTATGTGGATTAAAGATCTTCAATGCTAACAGCTACAATTCCATTTGTGCGGTCAACAATGATTTCAAGTCCCATACCATCCGATAACAATTGAGCCAGTGTTTCTGATAGGTCGCCAAAGGCTGCTTCATTGTTGACCTCAACACCGCGTGCTTCTTCAATTATGGAGTCATCGATGATAGTTGCAGCATTCACAGTTATGGTTTCTCCGGCAAGGTCAAAGCTGGTGGTTGTAATGTTGCTCACTGATCCAACCAGTTCATTGTCGTTACTATCGTCACTGCTATCGTTACTATCATCATCACTTCTGTCGTCTGATGTACTTAACAGCACAGAATCTTCCGGCTCAAACTCAACTTCACGAGCGGTCAGTTCTCCAGTGTTGCAACCTGCACCAGCCCTGTCGCTATTCGCCTGAACGATATCGCCTTCATTCAGTTCATTAAAAAATGCAGCTTTGCCAATGGATAAGTCGTTACCATCTTTAAAGTTATTTGCACTTACATTACTGACATCGATGGTGACGCCTTCAATGCTGAAGGTGAAATTTGTGTTATCAATGCTTCCAATCTCGACAGAGCCTCTCAGGCGGCAATCAGTATCGTCATCTTTTGATATTTCAAGACGTGTCCAGGCTGTGTCAGCATTAAGCGAGAAGCCGCGAGCTTCAACTCTTTCGTCATTAACATTCGCCAGGAAATCAGCGATCGACAGGTTGTCGTCATCTTCGATGGTATCATCTTCAAGTCTGCTTCTGTTGGTAGGGGTGATGACTAGTCCAAGGCGTGTAGTAAAGCTTGTTCCATCTGCGCTTACTGCAATATCTTCAATACGAACATTGTCTTCCTGTTCATCCTGGATACGAGTGATTGAGAACGATCCATCACTCTGCAGACGGCCCTTAATCTCGATGCGCAGACCTTCGCTGAACTGACCAACATCATCAACACGAATGTCAAAGCCATTGATGGTAATGATGCCACTAGTTCCCGTACTATCAGGCGTTATTTTCTGTACTACGCCTTCTAATTCAAGCTCTCCTTCACTGAAATCATTTTCCAGCAGGTTATCTTCACGCTCTATTCTTGTTGCAGTGATCTGAGTATCCGAGTCAGCGCTACCATGAACTTCTACAAACATGCCATCTTCGAGGTTGGTACTGCTAAAATCTTCATTATCCAGCACTGAATTGTCATACAGAACTGTTAATCCATTCAATTCAAACTGGGTTGCGGTAAGGTTTTTAACTGTACCTTTCACCTCGGCTTCAAAAGCAGCAGTGCCTCCTCCAACCTGCGTGCCATCTTCGATGCGTGTGGCTTCAAAACCATTTTGAGAAGGGAAGCCGCTGACTACAATGATGGTTCCAGTCGGTAATAACAGGTCCAGAGTATCAGTCATTAACAGGTCACCAAATTTCAGGTCGTTGGGGATTTCTGTGCCGCGTAACGCTTCGATCAATGAATCATCAATAATCGTATCCGGTGTTATTGAAATGGTCTGACCGAGAATAACGAAGCTAGCGTCGTCAACTGAGACAGAGGTAACTTCACCCGCTAGCTCATTATCAAAACTGATAGTGGTTGCGATACCGTTTGAATCATCGCTGCGAGTCCCTCTGACTGTGACGACCTGGCCCAATCCAATTTTAGCCTGTAACTCAGCGTTAGAAGGGTTGGTCAGCACCACGCTATTGTCGTCATCAGCAGAAATGAGTTTTGCGCTTGTGGTTTCATAACGTACGCCATTTACAATTACACTGCCAAACTCGGTAATTGAACCGGAAGATGTTACGACAGTACCTGAACTGCCTGCGACATCAGTGGTACCTCCACCACATGCGGTTAAACCGGAGGTTATAAGGATGGTTGAAATTGCAGCAGCTAACTTACTATTTTTCATGACGCTCTCCTTTAAAGGTGAATTCGTTTTCGAATCATGTTTCAATTCGTTATATGGGAATATATTCCCATATAAGAAGTTTGTCAAAATATATAAGAATAAGCTATAGACGAAGGTTGTAAAATTTATCAGGCTTTGGTTGAAAAATTTCAGACTAAGGTCTGATTGTTGATTTGCATGCACGTTTGACCCTTTTCGTCATTTACTGCATTGGATAATTGACCAGGCTAAATTCAAAAATAGATTTGAAAATCAAATATTTTCCAAATGTTGAGAGGGCCCATATTAACTGCAACTGGCGAGGTCAATTTTAGATGCAATTTACACTGTTCTTTCAGCCATGCGCCTGGCACCGCAACTGGGACAGAATCCGCGTCGTTTTATAGCTGAACGCAACTAACCGTACATGGTGACAGGTACTGCATTGTACGCGTAAAAATTCATGCTCCAGCTGCCACATTTAATGTATTCATCGAATTCCTTTTGTACATGGAGTGGTAATGAGCACCCTTGTTCGACCATGTAATCATGAAATTCTGGATAGTACCGATCAATAATGCCATAGAGTAGTGTTTTTTCGGGCCGATGGCGTTTATGAGGTGGCCGGGGTGGTGCACTTTCCTTGAGGACAGGTGTTTAGAGCATGCCTGCTTCAATTCCATAGAGATACCTACTTTTATCTCATAATATTCTTTATTTGTATATCCAAAAACATGTGATCGTTCTGATACCTGAATGATTGGTTTGTCCATGGACTTGCCGGTCGCATAGTCAACCATGAACGACTCCAAATGGCACTTTTGAGACATCCTGATTGAATTCCCAAATGACCGCTATCAGGTTTTAATTAGAGTTAACCCCCAACTTTTTTAATTGTTCGTCGAAACTATCAACAAGATCATCGTTATTTAATTTTTTATTTGTAACAATAAGTTGCTCCAGCACCTTTTTAGCTTCTCTCTGATTCAGGGTCCACAGGTTAATTTGCAGGGCACGTTGCAGTAAAGCATCCGCCTGATTCCAGTTTTGTTGGAGGATTTCAAGGTTGGCTAATTGTTGCAGACTTGCCGCAATTCCTCTGCGATAAGCCTGATCATGGTAAATGGAAAGAGCTTCATTCAGCAGTTTTTTACTGTCACTGAATTTACCTTCTTGCTGTTTCTGAAGCGCCAGAATTCGTAGATATAATGCTCTAAAACGGTCATGGTTTTTATCATCCTGATTGATCGCGAGTCGCAAACGTTGTAGCCAGAGTGTGGCATCATTGCGTTGTGTTAAAACAGCCAGGCGAGCCATGCTTGAAATAATGTTGAGCGTATTACTGTCAACTGCTTCAACTTGCTGTTGACTGTTAAATGCTGGCAGTAGTGGTTGCAGTATGTTGATGGCCTGCACATATTGCTCTTCGACAAACAGCAGCTTTACTGTTAATAAAGTGACCCTGGATCTATGCGTATTTTCGGAGTCACTGGATAGCATCGTTTCAATATTTAGCAGTTGCTGATGTGCCAGAGTGAGGTTTCCAATGGCCAGAGATGTTTCCATTAAGTTAATATAACTATCAAGCATGCCTGAAGCATCATCAATGCTGCGGTAAATTTTCAGTGCCTGCGTAAAACTGCTGGCGGCCAGCGGGTATTCGTCGTTATAAAATGCGCTGGTGCCCTGTTGCAAAAAGTATTCAGCTTCTATTATTGCTTTTGGTCGAGGTGCTGGTGGACTGGCACATGACTGGATGACCAGAAGTGCTAACAGGCATGTACTTTTGATTGTTATCTTAAAGAAGGAATTATTAAAAATTGATTTTAATTTAATCATCCAGTGGCTGATCCT
>ERZ890953.1533-NODE-1533-length-11398-cov-6.002204_pt1 | contig 11398 bp, 11 predicted proteins | sample MGYA00521264_ERZ890953 | MGnify/ENA primary metagenome ERZ890953 (study PRJEB32303, sample SAMEA104408629) | aquatic metagenome | biome: Brackish water; feature: Chemocline; material: water | place: Baltic Sea | collected 2014-10-26T21:54:00 | depth 200 m ... | reverse complement strand
ACCACAGTCCTTGCTATCCTTATCTTTCACCAGCTATTAACAGAAGAGAATATAAATATATTAGCTACCTCTCCCTCTGCTGGCCAATTAGAACGTGGACTCCGTTCGGAACTAGGTAAGTTGCATGGGATGATGATAGAGCCCTTCAGCACCTTCTTTGAATTACAGAGAGATAAAGTATTTATAAAGGGGAAGAAGGATACACACTTCTGCTCCTTAGTAACTGGTAGTGCAGAGAATGAAGAGAGTCTAGCTGGATTCCATGCAGACAAAGTAATCATCATTGTAGATGAGGCATCTGGTATAGCACAAGCTGTACATAATATCTTGAAGGGTAACTTGACTACTGATGGAAGTAGTATGGTACAAGTGAGTAACCCTCAGCGTCCATCTGGACCCTTCTACTCTCTATTCAATACACAAAATAAACACTATAAGCTAATAACACTAGATGCCTTTCACTCTCCCCTCATCTCAAAACAATGGATCCAAGAGATTGAAGAGGAATATGGTACTACCTCTGACTTTTATAAAGTACGTGTACTTGGAGAGTTTCCGTCTGCTGCTGAAGAAACCTTTATACCCTCGGATATAGTAGAAGCAGCTATAGCAAATAGATTAACCTTTCCAGATTACCATATGTATCCTGTAATTTGTGGAGTTGATGTAGCTCGCTTCGGAGGAGATATGTCAATCTTTATACAGAGACAAGGGCCAAAGATATTAGATATTCAAAAGTACTCTGGTCTAGATACTATGGAAGTAGCAGCTGAGCTACAAGAGTACTATAGAAGGAATCCTAAGATTAGTAGTATTTATATTGATGATGTAGGTCTCTCAGCAGGTACATTCGATAGGGCTAAGCAACTAGGACTTCCTGTAGTTGGAGTTAACGTAGGACTTAAGAGTACTATACCTACAGCATTTTATAACTTAAGAGCACAGCTATACCAAGAGCTTAAAGATTGGCTCCGTAATAACGCTGATATACCAGCAGATAAAGAATTAGAGCAACAGCTTACTAGTTTGCAGTATGGCTTCAATGATAGGACACAGCTACAAATAATGACTAAGAAGATGATGAAGAAGAAGCTAGGTCTTCCCTCTCCAGATATTGTGGATGCCTTAGTCTTTACCTTTATGCATAACATCTTTGGGTCTCAGCTGCGTAACTCTGCTCCAAGAGTGGTAAGCAAAGCAAATTACTTGTGGGTTTAATAACAAAAAGGATACTAGAGGATAATGGATATAGCTTACCTAAGTGCAGAGGATATCTCGGTAGTTGAGAGTAAAGATAAGTTTGTAGAGATTAAAGAGGAAACTCGTGATGCTCTCTCTTCTCACATCACCTCTACATTCCAGCTCCATAAGGATGCTAGAACTATTAGTGGTATCGAAGATGAGATGCTTGACTCATTGAGAGCTTACAATGGAGAGTACTCACCGCAAGACTTAGCACGTATAGCACAAGAGGGTGGCTCAAAGATCTTTATGAATCTTACTGCTACTAAGTGTAGAGCTCTCCAGTCCTGGCTTAAAGATATACTACTTGGAGGAGAGAATCCTTTTTCTATAACTCCTACAACTGTCCCAGAGTTACCAGAGGAATTAGTAGCATCTATCCATAAGCTAGTAGAAGAGCAGTTTAAGGTACAACAAGAGGTACAAGGCCAACAAGGTCCACAAGGTCAACAAGGTCCACAAGGCCAACCAGTCATGACCCTTAAGGAGATGAGAGAGCAAGAGAGGGAGATGCTCGATACCATCCGGGAGGAGATTAAAAAGGAAGCAGAGTATTCATTCAAGCATATCAAGAATAAGATTGAGGATAACTTTGAGGAAGGTAACTTCTACGATGCCCTCTCAGACTTTATAGATGACTTTAGTATCTTCCCTACAGCAGTACTTAAGGGACCTATAACTACTAGAAAGAAGCAGCTTAAATGGGAAGATGGAGAAGCTGTTATAGCAGAGGACTATTGCTTTTTCAATAAGAGAGTTAGTCCACTTGATGTATACCCCTCTCCCTCTGCCTCCTCTGTTATGGATGGAGACTTCATTGAACATATTCGCTTATCCTTAAATGAGGTAGCTAATCTTAAGGGAGTCGCTGGATATGATGATGAGAGGATTGACAAGGTACTAGAGAACCCATCATCTTCCTTCTTATCCTACTCTGAGAATATTGATAGTGAGTTGGCTGATACAGAGAAGAAGGGTACTAGTACTTATAAGAATGAAGGGGTAATACATGGTCTCCACTTCTTTGGCTCTATTAAAAAGGAGTTATTGGAAGAATGGGGATACGAATGTAAGAAGGGAGATAAGGAGGATGTTAAGGAAGTAGAAGCCATCCTTGTGGGTAACGAGGTTATCAAAGTACAAGTCAATGATGATCCTCTCCTACGGAGGCCCTACTACTCATCCAGCTTCCAACGGCGTCCCGGGTCCTTCTGGGGCCGTAGTGTTCCTAAGATCATGGATCCAGAGCAGCGTATGTGTAATGCTACAGCTCGCTCCCTTGCTAATAATATGGGGCTCTCCTCTGGTCCACAAGTTATCGTTAATGTAGATCGTCTAGCAGATGATGGTAGTATCTCAGAGATTTACCCACTTAAGATCTGGCAGGTACGTAATGATCCTACAGGGAACAGTGGTGCAGCTATTGATTTCTTTAGTGTCCCTAGTAGTGCTAATGAATTGCTTGCAGTCTATGAACGCTTTGAAGCTAAGTCTGATGAGAGTACAGGTATCCCCCGTTACTCTTATGGCTCTAACCAGGGACAAATGGGAGCAGCTGCAACTAGCTCTGGTCTTGCAATGCTCATGGAGAGTACCACTAAGAGCATTAAGGATGCTGTAAGACATATTGATAAGACTCTTATAGTTCCTCGTGTACGTTATGAGTTTTATAATGTAGTACTGAAGGACGATGACATTAAGTTTACTGGTGATATTAAAGTAGTAGCAAGAGGATCCCAAGCAATTGCACTTAAGTCAGCAGAGTTTATGAAGCGTAAGGACTTCCTCCAGGTTACAGCAAACCAAATGGACCAAGAGCTTATGGGTCCTGAAGGCCGTGCAGCACTACTGAGAGAGCTTGCTAAGGATCTTGGGATACCTGCTGAGATTGTACCATCCTCCGGGGCACTAAGGAAGAAGATGGAAGAGGCTAAGCAGAACCAAGCTAGGACACAAGAGATGGAGATGTCAAAGGAGAAGAGTAGAGCTGAGAGTAGTATCCAAGCTACCACTGTCCAGGTTGAAGGTCAGAGACAGATGAATGAACTAGCTCAGCAAATCAATATGCTTAAGCTGGAGTTAGACAAGCAGAAGGAAGCTAATAAGGTACAGCTGGAGACAGCTAAGATACAACTCAAGCAGGAACAAGAAGCTCGTAAGATTGCTAAGGATCTCCAGATTGCACAAGGTCAGGAGATAGGGCATGATAAGGAGCTCGCCTTTAAGATCCAGACAGGGAGACCAGGGATTTGAGAAAGATAGAGAGGGAAGAAAGAGAGAGGGTGAAGAAGGGAGATATGAGAACCCTCAAAGAGATACTTAAGAAGGACCTAGAAGAATCCTTAATTACACTTAAAGTATGTAAGGAAGATCATAGGTATTACCAGGGTATTACACAAGTACTTGAGAGATACGCTGAGTTGTTATAAGAACAGCTAGCTACTCTTAAAATAGGTATCCATACGCACTAGGTACTATAGCCTACCGTATGCTCATACCACAATGGGAGGTATAAATGAATCCAATTGAAAGAATTGAGAAAGAGAAAGAGGAACTACTGAAGAAGATTGGTGCCCCTACAGAGAAAGAGGCCAGTGATGACTTAGCCAAGTCACCTACTGATCCCCCTGATGAACTTGTAACCACTGATGGAGATGAAGAGGATGAGGATCAGTTGGCAACTCCCTCAGAACTTGAGAGCCTCCAGAAAGATCTTGAACAATCAGAGCTCAGGCTTAAAGGGTTTAGGAGAGCACACGAAGCAAAAGTTACAGAGTTTAAGGAGGTTATTTCTAACCTTAGAAGTGAAGTGACTAAGCTGAAGAGAGAGCTTGAAGAATCTAAAGTGAAGCCAGATATCTTTGATGGTGTATTCACTACCGAAGACTCTGATATGGTAGGAGAGGAAGCAATTGAACTTGTTAAGAAAGCATCTAGGGTAGCTAATGAAAGAGCTACTGCCCCTATCCGAAAGGAACTAGAGGAGCTTCGACGTAAGCAAGAGGCAGATGAACAAGCACAGACTAAGAGTAAAGTACAGGAAGACTATAATCTCTTCCTTTCCCAGCTTGCCAAAGCAGTACCTGACTACGCTGAACTCAATGTCGATAAGGGTTTCCTCAAGTACATTAATGAAGTAGATCCAGAATCTGGTTACATTCGACACGAACTCTTCCGTAGAGCCGAGAAGTCTCGGGATGTTGGACGTGTAGCCTCTTTTATGCGTGAGTATAAGGGGTTGACAAAGAAGAGTAAGGATAAATTGGAATCCAAGATTACTCCCACAGGAAGTAAGGTAGCACAGAGTATCAATAAGGAAAAAGAGAATAAGACGCTATCAATGGATAGCATAAGAGAATACTACCGAGACGTACAGCTTGGAAAATATCGTGGAAGAGAGGACGAACGTGTCTCTATAGAAAGGAAAATTGATCAAGCTCTAGCCTCGGGGAACATAAGGAGCTAGAATAAAATGGGATTCACTCGTGACGTAGCAAACTATGCAAGCTCTGGGACTATGGAATATATCCCCGAATTGTTTGCAATGGAAATGCAGAAAGAATATTACCTGAATACTGTATTTAGTGAGATTACTAATACCAGCTATGAAGGTCAGATTAAGAAGTTTGGGGATAAGATTAATGTTCGTGTAGTCCCCACTATCACCATCAACGATTATGACATGACTAGTGATCTCACTTATGAGACCCCTGGTACTGCATCTAAGGAGATGGTAATTGATCAGGGTAAAACTTGGTCATTCAAGCTTGATGATGTAAATGCTTTGCAGATGGATGTACCTCTGATGAAGGAGATGGCAGCCGATGCAGCCCGTCGTCTTAATATTGCTATTGATACTGATGTTCTGGCTTATATGTCTGCCTTTGGTACCTCTGGTCGTATTGCTGCTTCCAACTTTGGAGCCACCGCTGGTGCTATTACTTCTGGCATTGACCTTGGTACCACTGCTTCTGCTATCTCTATCACTGCTGACAATGCTGTAGATTATATTGTCTACTGTAATCAGGTACTCGATGAGGCTAATGTACCTAGTGACGGTCGTTGGATTGTTCTTCCGTCTTGGTATATCGCTCGTTTGAAGACTGGTGATTTGAAGCGTGCTGATATTACTGGTGATGCTAGTGCTGTTATCCGTACTGGTCTCGTTGGTATGATTGATCGTACCAAGGTATATCAGAGTAATAATCTGCTTGAGGGTACCTCTGGTGAGGCTGGCAACTTTAACATCCTGTTTGGTACTAAGGATGCTACTAGCTTTGCTATGCAGCTCACGAAGACTGAGACTGTTCGACTTGAGTCCCAGTTTGGAGATGCCATGCGTGGTCTTGCTGTTTATGGTCGGGCTACCCTGAAGAATGATGCAATTGGCCTGCTTTACGCAACTGCTGCATAAGCACTAACTTAGACTTGGTATGCATAAGGTTACTAAATATGTAGCCTTATGCATACCTAATAGGATGACTATGATAGTAAGGAACACAGGTACCGGGAAGATACAGCAGATGAATGAGGTGCACTATGAGAGGGTCAAGGAATACTTTGAACTCTTAGATAGAGACGGTGCACTCCCTAAAGAGAAGCAGAAGGAAGAGAAAACAGTTAAGGAACTAAGGGAGGAGCTTATGGATCTTGGATATACAAGTAAAGCTTTCCTCCGTAAGGATGTAATGAAGCTAAAGATCCTTGAGCTGAGAGAGAAAAAGGAAGGTAATAAATGAATTTCCTAGAGATATGTCAGAGAGTAAATACTTTGAGTGGACTACAGGGCTCTTTCTCTGATGTCTCTAGCACAAAGGATTTACAAAAGAACATAGCAGAGGGGGTTAGGCAAGGCTGGATCTCCTTACAAAATTACAGGAAGGATTGGAGCTTTATGATTAAGAGACTCCAGTCTTTCTCTAGTACTCAAGGGCAAGAGGTATACACGGTTGCCCAGGTATTTTCAGCTCTCCCAGTTGGAGAAAGAGACTTAGGGAACTATAGAGCTGAAGGCTTCTATTACAATAATAGGCCAGTAAAAAAGCTGAGGATTGGTCAGTATCCACTGATTGATAATACAAGGGAGGGGGCTCCTTCTTGGTGGATTGTTAACCCGGGTAACAATGATCTTTACATTAATCTACCAGATGCATCTTATACCTATGATATTTACTATAAGAGAAAGGTACAGACACTTACCGAGAATACAGATGAACCCTTAATTCCAGAGCAACATCATAACATCTTAATATACCTTGGCTTGATGAACTTCGCTGTATATGTTGGAAACTCTGAGATGTATGCTAAGAATGATGAGGAATATAAGAAGGAGCTCGGTACTCTTCTTAGGGAGTTCATTCCATCTAAAGATGTAACTCAGAGGCCCATAGTATGATTAAGTTCTCCTCTCCATCTTTCAAAGTAATCCCTTTTAATAAGGGCATAAATGATCAAGTATCTAATATAGAGATGGGTCCCTCAGAATTATATGCTTGTCAGAACTACGAGTTAAGTGATGGAGCATACTCTGGCCTTAAGAGTGTCTTTGGATACGAGAGGTATGATGGGACAGCCTTAGCATCCACAGTACCTGTTGTGAAAGATAGTGATGGTATAGTTACTGATGATACAGCTAGACAAGCAGCCAGAGATCTAATTGAGAGTGTACCTGGATCTAGCAGTATCCTATCTGTATTTACTTTTAATGGGAAGGAATATGCTATTAGGTACGAGACTGATAGGCATGAGTTGTATGAGGCCACGGGAAGTGGATGGGTACAGAACAGTAGCTTTCATGCCTTAAATATAGCTAGTAGCAGTGGAATTATTTATGATGTTAAGAAGGGCCGCTTTGCTCTTTACCCCTCAGCAGTTCCGAATGAGGAGATAGCTATACTATGCAACTCTGTGAGTAATCCTATCGCTCTATATGTAGATGGTAGTTCAAATACAATTGCAGAGTCAATAGCAGGAGGAGACTTACCAACAACAGAGTATCCTACTCTCTCCATAGTTCATTCAAACAAACTATTACTTGCATATCCAAATGGACACCTATTCGTATCTGGAGTAGGATCTCCTCTGTACTGGAGTGCAGTCAGTGATCTAGCTTTTGAAATATTCTTTGGGGATGAGATAACAAATATGGTTATTACCCCCTCTTCTGTAATTATATTTATGGAAGGATCTATTAAGTACATGAGTAGTCCAGATGGTATTGACATTATAGTAAATACTTTCTCTGATACATCTGGAGCTATCAAAGGTACTGCGTTAAACTTTCTTGGTACAGTCCTCTACTGCTCTCAAGTTGGTATTGTATCTGTAGAAACAACTGATGCATTGGGAGACTTCAAGGCTGCATCTATCTCCAGGAATATACAGAAGTTCTACTTAGCTAATAAGCATAGAATCATTGGGGCAGTATCAGATAAAGAGAAGAACCAGTATGTAATTTACTTTAACAATGGACGTGGTATTATTTGTACCTTTAACATTGAGAGGAAGCTGAAGGGAGCTACAACATTCAAGTATATACATAATCCAACTTGTATGTATGAGAGGGAATACTTTGGCTCTTCTGATGGGTATGTCTTCAGCATCAACTCAGCAGCTCAATCCTTCGATTGTAATACTATAGAGTCTTTTGCTTTTACTTCCTTCTATGGATACGGTAGCCCAGTTCTTTATAAGCAATTCAAGAAGATGACTTTGGAGTTATCTGCATCTAAAGGTACATTGATAAATACTAGGCCAGTATATGAGTATGGCTCATCTAGTGCAGCTAAGGCTAGCCTGGAGGATATCTATGGGAGTACTGATGAGGGAGTTTGGGGGGATAGTGAATGGGGTTCCTTCGTATGGTCTTCCACTTCTCAAGGAATAGAGTACGTTTACATTAGGGGAATAGCTTCTAACATGAGTGCTCAGTTCTCTTCCTCAGATAAGTATCACGCACAACACACACTACAAAATATTACAGTAACATATAATAAAAGGAGCTTGGTACTCTAATGGCAATAGAAGCAGATTACAACTTAGACACAAGTGCTTTGCTTGTAGTAGATGGGCAGACAGCTTTAGCATCTGATGTTAATGATGTTACTACAGCAGTTAACTCTAAGTTCCAATTAGTTCATGCTGACATGGTAGAGACTTATAATCTAATTGGATCTGAGAGTGTTGAAGCTGCTGCTAGTGCTGCTGCTAGTGCTGTTAGTGCTGGAGAAGCATCTGATAGTGCTGTTGCTGCCAGTGCAAGTGCAAGTAGTGCCAGTGGATTCTCTGTTAGTGCTAGTGGTTATTCCACTAGTGCCAGTGAATACTCCGTCAGTGCCAGTGAATACGCAGATGAAGCTGCTGCAAGTTATAGTAGTGCCTTGATTAGTGCTTCTAATGCTAGTGACTTTGCTAGTGCTGCTTCCGTAAGTGCTGGAGAAGCATCTGATAGCGCTGATGCAGCTGCCCAGAGTGCTATTGATGCTGCTGCTGCTGCTGATATTAACATTGATGCTGCAACCATAGATAAGCATGGTGCTTTACTATACCAGAATAGTACTGATGATGGATTCAATAGATTAAATACGCAGGGGACTAGTGGACAAGCACTAATATCAAGTGGTCCAGATGCAGCTCCATACTTTGGAACACCAGCATCAGCTGTAAAGTTAGCAACAGCTGTGAATATTGGTGGAACCTCCTTCGATGGGACAGTAAGTATAACCCCAGCCTTTGCTACTACTATCAATACAAGCTCTTCTACCACTGAAGCTGGTAAGATTAGATGTACTACAGCAGCTGAGGTGAATGGTGGAACAGAGCAAGCTTTGGCTGTAACTCCAGATGCACTCTCTGCCTCTTATGCTGGTACAAAGGCCGTATCTATTCAGGTAGAGGATGGAACTACCTCATTAGAAGTTGGAACAGGTAAAGCTTACTTTAGTATTCCTTCATCTCTTAATGGTATGAACTTGGTTAGTGTTCATGCAGAGGTAGTAACTGCTGGTGTTACTGGAGTCTCTACCTTCGATGTGAATAAGAATGGCACCAGTATGCTGAGTACTAAGATTACTATTGATAGTAGTGAGACCGGGAGTGATACTGCTGTTACTGTCCCTGCTATCAATACTTCTGTTGATCATGTTGCAACATATGATGTCATAAGTGTAGACATTGATGGCATTAGTACAACAGCTCCAGAGGGCCTAATCGTAACACTTGAATTTAGGTTGCCATAATGAGTGTACCAACATTAGTAGGTATCGGTAGTGCTGTCTATGCTAGCTCAACTTATGTAGCTGCCTACTCAGTAGCAGGAGAGGTGGGAGATTTTATAGTAGCTATTGCTGTTGGTAAGATGGTAGTAGGAGTACAAAATGCATTATTCATAAATAACGTCACTGGGCATGTATCTGAGATCCAGGAAGAGGATGGTTATGGTCTAAACTTCATGAGGGTGTCTTACGGTACAGCAACTACAGCAGATGCAGTGAAAGCTACTGCATTAAATTTCCCTTATTATACTAGAGATCGTGCTGTAATAGTCCTTAGGTTTAGAGGAAGTAGTGAGCTAAGTAATTATGTTAGTGTAGAAAGTATAGATGCTAACACTCTTGATATAGTTGTACCAAGTGTTCCACTAACCAAAGTAGATACTTATGCTCTCTGCATCTTAGGTTATGCAGACTCATCTTCTACAGCTACTGGATGGACTGTACCAACATACACTGAGTTCTTTGATGCAGCTATATTTCCCAATAGATTTAGGTTAAGTTTAAGTTATTACACTAGTGTTGGAAAGACTACTATACCAACAGTAGATGCAGACCCAGGACAAACTGTTGATAGTTTATTTGCTAAAGTAATAGGGTTCTCAGCATTATCTACATTCAAACCACGTATTATGTTTATTTAAGAAAGAGAAGAAAGAAAAGAAAAGAAAAAGAAAAGGAGATTAAGACATGGCACGTAGCGTAAGTAAAACTGTAACTGTAGCTGGTAATGAAGAGACTGATTCCATCTTGCTTGTAGGATATGCGGATGTTCATGTAAGTGGGTTGAGTACAGGTACTGTGACTTTGTACCAGAAGTTCCCTAAGGGTTCCACGTGGATCCCTGTGGCCGATGGAGCCTTCACTGGACCAGTGGATAAGATTATGCAGACTAGTGAGCATGGTGTTCTCTATAAGCTTGTGGCTAGTGGTGCAGATACTGGTGCCTATATGCGCTTAGGTATCTACCTGAATAAGTGAGTATTATGATTAATAAATTGAGAGAGAAGTTAATTGATAAAGTATCTTCTTCCTTTGATAGAGGTGGAATCCAGGGAGTCTGGATACTACTTGCTGGCATATGGAACGATAGAGGATACTGGCATGATACAGCTGAATGGATTGATTAAGGTAAGGAGAAGAAAGAAATGACTGTAATAAATAATGGTGATACAGGATCAGCTGTAAGGACAAAACTCAATACATTGCTAGGAGGATTGAACGCTGATGATCAGCATGTACATAGCTCTACTGATGGCCTTGCGGATATGGCAGCCATCGACAAAGTAGTCGCCAGTGTCGCTGCGGTAGATGTGTTTATCTATGATACCAGTAAGGATAGTGATGGAGGGGCCTGGAGGAAACGCTGCCAGCATCTCTCCTGGTACAATGAGACCCTGAACACTGCGACTCGTGGTGCAACGAGGGAGTTCCCGGCGGTTGCGTTGATTGTGGCTACTGCGAGCACGGTTACTATTTACGATGCTACTGATCCTGACTGTCCTATGTGGATGGTGTTTAATGGAGCTCCTACTGGAGAGTATATCTCGGGATCAGCCCTAAGAAATAAGACCTCAGTCGACATGAAAAACGGTGTGTTGTATATAATGATATCACCAGACGAAGGCTTTAGGACTATAAACTTTATTACCGAAACATCAAGAAGAATTGCCACTTTCGGAACACGAACCTATCATTTGGGTTTAGCAGGGAGAAATATACAAGCAACTGCTCCTGCATGGGTGACTGCGGAGAACCCAATAATCAATAATAACACAAACGACGTAGCCCTCACAGTCCTCCCAGATGCCCCCATCGACCAAGCCACGGGTCTCCCGAAGGTTACGTGGGCTGTGGGTACGAACGGAGGGGGGTCTGTATTTAAT
>ERZ890953.1530-NODE-1530-length-11413-cov-4.248987_pt1 | contig 11413 bp, 10 predicted proteins | sample MGYA00521264_ERZ890953 | MGnify/ENA primary metagenome ERZ890953 (study PRJEB32303, sample SAMEA104408629) | aquatic metagenome | biome: Brackish water; feature: Chemocline; material: water | place: Baltic Sea | collected 2014-10-26T21:54:00 | depth 200 m ... | reverse complement strand
GGGGCAAGTATACGGTTCCGCGTATTCGTGTTGACCACATGTTGGCTTTCAACTGGAAATTCCTGACCCCGTTGGCGTTCATTCTTTTGATGGTAACCGCTTTGGTTGGGCGCTTGCTTCTGGGTAGTGTTTGGTTGATGCCCGGTCTCTTCGTCTCCAATTTGCTTTTGGTCTGGGCGACGGTTGAATATTTGAAGTCTCATGCACGTAAAGCTCGTGTGCAGGAAGAGGCTTCTTTGAAATCGGCTGCGCCTGCGGCACAACACTAAGCGGAGGAGCAAAAAATGAAAATTCTATTTCTGATCTTTGCCGCTATTACGCTTGGCTCTGCCTTTATGGTGGTGACCACCAAGAAGATGGTCCACGCGGCGTTTTGGTTGATTGCTACGCTTTTCGGCGTTGCAGCGCTCTACGCTCTGCTCAACGCTGGTTTTATCGCGATGGTGCAGATCGTCGTTTACGTCGGCGCGATAGCGATTTTGTTTATTTTCGCAGTAATGCTGACGCGTAAAGACTTGCGTGATAACGCGAAACCCTTGAATAAGAACTGGACTTGGGCTGCGATTTTCGCGGTATTAAGCTTCGGGGGGCTGTTCTCTCTTTTACGTCAGTGGCCAGGTTTCTCTCAAGCGGGCGCTCCGGAAATGGCTGCTGGAGTGGACATGGTGACTGAGTTGGGTACAGCTTTGGTCTCACCAGATGCTTATATCCTTCCTTTTGAAGTTGCTTCAGTTTTGCTGCTGGCTGCGCTGATCGGTGCGGTTTATGTTGCAAATGAAGCAAAGAATAAGTAGGAGGCGGCGATGATCCCTATTTCCTGGTATTTGATTTTAGCGGCTGCTCTCTTTAGCATTGGTCTATTTGGTGTTTTGGCTCGTAAAAATGCGGTTGCCATTTTGCTGGGTGTTGAGCTGATGCTGAACGCAGTCAATATCAATTTGGTCACTTTCTGGCGCTATAACGCTCCGGAAACAGTGACCGGACAAGTTTTTGCAATCATCGTTTTTGCAGTCGCAGCTGCAGAGGTGGCAGTCGGTTTGGCTTTGATCATTTCGATCTATCGCAACCGCAACACCATCGTAGCTGACGATCTCGATATGATGAAGTGGTAGGAGAAAAATATGGCAACTGAAAATATCATTTGGCTACTGCCTCTCCCGCCTTTGTTGGCTTTTGTGCTTATTATTTTGTTTACCAACAAAAATAATAAGCTGAGCCATATCGTTGGCGTTAGTGCAGCCGGGCTTTCCTGGTTGGGCGCGATGATCGTCTTCTTCCGCTCTTTGGGCGTGGAACATTTTGGCGAGCATCCTTTTGTTTCTTCGATCAAGTGGCTGCCTCTCGGTGATGAATGGCTCGAGATCGGCGTGCGTATCGACCCGCTCTCTTCGGCTGTACTCTTTTTCGTGGGTATCACCATCTTTATGATCTTCCTTTACTCAGTTGGCTATCATAATTTCGGCCAGCCTGAAGGCGATCATGATAAAAAAGGTCTCCCGCCGCATGGCGCGACTGTTGAAGAACACGGTCATAAGCATGTTGTCCCCTCGATTGAACCGATGTATGCGCGTTTCTTCGCTTTTATCGGTCTCTTCGCAACCGGCATGTACACGCTCGTTATCTCCGATAACCTGCTGACGCTCTTCGTCGGCTGGGAGATCATGGGTTTGTGCTCCTACTTGTTGATCGGTTTCTGGTTCGCGAAAGAATCCGCACGCAATGCCGGTATCAAAGCCTTCATGACCACCCGTATCGGTGACGTCTTCATGCTCTTGGGCTTGGCTTACCTTTACACAGCGACCGGTTCCCTTCAATATGAAGTCATCTTCTCCGAAGAAGTTTTGCACCGCTTGGCATCTGCGCCCTCTTTTTGGGGTCTTTCCGCCGCTGGCGCGATCGGACTTCTGCTCTTCATCGGCGCGGTTGGTAAATCCGCGCAGTGGCCTTTGCACGTTTGGCTGCCCGACGCGATGGAAGGTCCGACCCCCGTTTCCGCGATGATCCATGCGGCGACGATGGTCTCGGCTGGCGTTTATATGGTCATCCGCATCTTCCCGCTTTTCTCTGCGGGTTGGGATGGACATAGTAGCCTGACCCCGACGATGAGCATCATCGCCTTCATCGGTGCTTTCACGGCGCTCTTCGCTGCGACTATCGCAGTTGCGCAGAATGATGTCAAAGGCGTGTTGGCGTACTCGACGATTTCTCAGCTTGGTTATATGATGGCTGCGATCGGCATCGGCGCTTATGTTGCTGCTGCTTTCCACCTTGTTACCCACGCTTTCTTCAAAGCTTTGCTCTTTCTTGGTTCCGGTTCGGTTATTCACGGTATGGAGCACGGGGTTTTGCACACGGGCGACCATAGCGTAGACCCTCAGGACATGCGCAATATGGGCGGTCTTTACAAGAAAATGCCCGTCACCTTCTGGACTTTCTTGATCGGTGGTTTCGCGCTTTCCGGTTTTCCGCTGGTAACGGCCGGTTTCTGGTCGAAGGACGAGATCTTTGCTGATGCTTTCGCTCACGGACATACAACAGTCTTCATCGTTTTGGCACTGGCTGCCTTCCTGACTGCTTTCTACACGATGCGTCAGATCACGATGACCTTCCTCGGCGAAGCTCGCACTCCCGAAGCGGAACATGCTTCTGAGAATAAGTGGACGATGACCGCTCCGCTGGTCGTTCTCTCCGTTTTCGCTCTTGGTTATGGCTGGGTCGGCATCCCCGAAGAGTTCCCCGTCCTTGGCGGATTACTGCCCAACTGGTTCCACGATTTTGTGGGGCACACCCTTGCAAATCCGCTGCCTGCACCTGAGTTTAGCTGGGTGCCGCTCTTGACCTCGTTAACGGTGGCCCTCGGCGGGCTGGCAGTAGGCTATTTGACATATCGCAATTTCAAATCCGCAGACGCTCTCGATCCGATGCGTAAGCTTTTGGGGCCGGTTTACCACTTCATCGAGAATAAATACTACTTCGATCAAGCCTACGATTATCTATTCGTCAAACCCGCATACTGGATTTCGTCAGTCTTTACTGAGAAAATGGATAAAGGCGTAATTGACGGCATCCTGCACGGATTTGGTAAGGTCGCTTATTTCATTGGTTTCAATGTCCGCGACAAGTTTGATACCCCCGTCATCAACCGCTTTATCGGTGATGGCTCTGCTGAAGTTGTGCAAAAATTCGGGCAATGGGTACGTAAAGCGCAAACGGGTCGTATTCAGCAATATATGGTCTCGGCTTTAGGCGTTTTGTTCCTTATCTTTATTGCGCTGTACTACTTAGTGCTGGCGTAGGCGACAGGAGTGAATAATGGATTTTATTTATAGTCACTTACTGAGCGTAATTCTTTTCTTCCCCGTTTTGGCGGCGATGATCCTGCTCTTCCTCCCCAAGGATGAAGTCAAGCTGATCCGCTGGACGGCGTTGATCACCAGCCTGGTTCCCTTTGTGCTGACTCTGGTGCTTTGGTCGCGCTTTGATGCGAACGGCGGAGCAGCCTTCCAGTTTGAAGAGAATTATGTCTGGTACGCTGCCATCAACTCCAATTTCCACATCGGCGTTGACGGCATTTCTCTGAGCATGGTTTTGCTCACAACCCTGCTGACCCCGCTGGCGATTCTGGCTTCCTTTGGTATCACCGACAAAGTCAAGGCCTATATGATGCTCTTTCTCTTCCTTGAGATGGGTATGCTGGGCGTCTTCATGGCGATGGATTTGCTGATCTTCTTCGTTTTCTGGGAGATCGGTCTTGTCCCGATGTATTTCCTCATCAACCAATGGGGTTCCAAGAACCGCGATTACGCTTCACTCAAGTTCATGATCTACACGATGGGCGGTTCTCTCGGTTTGCTACTGGCGATCCAGTTGTTGGGTGTCCTCTTTGGGACATACGAAATCTCGACGATTGTTGCTGGCTGGAACGATATTACCGGCGGAACGCTCATGGGAATGGAAGCTGCTACCGTTAAAACGGTTGCCTTCTGGGCCTTTGTCGTGGCATTCGCTATCAAAGTCCCCGTCTGGCCTTTTCATACCTGGTTGCCGGATGCCCATACCGAAGCGCCTACCGCCGGTTCTATGATCTTGGCTGGTGTGTTGTTGAAACTAGGTGCCTACGGATTTATCCGCTTGGTGCTTCCGCTCTACCCCGCAGAATCTGCTCACTTTGCTGGCTGGCTGGCATTCCTGGCTGTGATGGCGATCGTCTTCGGCGCTTTTGGTGCTTACGGACAGGATGACTTCAAACGCTTGGTGGCATACTCCTCGGTCAACCACATGGGCTTCGTGTTGCTCGGTATCGCTGCGGCTGCCAAAGCCTACGGCACGACCAATGCACACATCGCAATGAACGGTGCGATCTTACAGATGTTCAATCATGGTCTTTCTGCTGCTGGGATGTTCTTCCTCGTCGGTGTGATCTACGAACGCACGCATACGCGTGACTTGCGCCGCTTTGGCGGTCTCTTCCCGTTGATTCCCGTTTACGGCGGCATCATGATCTTCACCAGCATGGCGTCCCTCGGTTTGCCCGGTTTGAACGGCTTCGTCTCTGAGTTCCTCGTTGTGCGGGGCGCTTGGAGTCAACTGTCTGGTTTCACCGCTGCCGGTATGATCGGACTGCTCTTCACGGGCGCGTACATTCTCAAAGGCATCAAGAACGTCTTGCACGGTCCGCTGAATGAAGAATGGGCGCACGGCGAGCATAAACTGACCGATATCAACACCCGTGAAATCGTTGTTATGGTTCCGCTGATGGCGCTGATGCTCTCGCTGGGTATTGCCCCAGCGTGGCTTCTGGGTGTCATCAATAACGCTGTAACGGCGCTCTTCTAAAGAGGTGAAACAATGACATTTCCGATACTTAGTGTAATTATCTTCACCCCGCTTGTGGCAGCGCTCATCATTTTAATGATGCCCGCTGAACGCAAGACGGAAATTCGCATGGCTGCGCTGCTTTCTGCCATCTTTGCGCTGGCCCTCTCGTTCTGGGTTTATCTCAGCTACGATCAAGCTGCCGCGGGCTACCAGTTTGTTGAAAAATATAACTGGTTGCCGCAGTTTGGCATCAGCCTGCACCTTGGTGTAGATGGCATCAGTACTCCGCTGGTTCTCTTGACGGGTGTGGTCATGTTCACAGGTGTAATCATCTCCTGGGGCATTGACGATCGTCCACGTGAATTCTTCGCTTTCCTCTTCATTTTGGCAAGTGGTGTTTTTGGCGTCTTCGTTGCCCTTGATCTCTTCATGCTTTTCTTCTTCTACGAGATCGCCGTCTTCCCGATGTACTTGCTCATCGCCATTTGGGGCTGGGTCAAGACACGTGAATACGCTGCCATGAAGTTGACCTTGTACCTTTTCATCGGCTCGGTTATTGCGCTGATCGGCGCGCTGGCGATGTACTTTAACAGCGGTATGGGCACCTTCGACATGCTCATGCTCGAAACCGCCAACTTCTCTGCGAGATTCCAGCAGATCTGGTTCCTGCCGGTCTTCATGGGTTTTGCAGTTTTGGGTGGTATCTTCCCCTTCCATAACTGGTCGCCGGATGGTCATGTAGCTGCGCCTACCGCAGTCTCTATGTTCCACGCAGGTGTTCTGATGAAGCTCGGCGCTTTCGCTGCCTTGCGTGTTGGCATTATGCTTCTCCCGCTGGGTGCAAAATTCTGGTCTCCGCTCATCCTTGCGCTTGCCACCGTCAACGTTGTTTATGGTGCTTTCATCGCCATGACCCAAACTGACCTGAAATACATGATCGGTTTTTCCTCCGTCTCACACATGGGGTTAGTAATGCTCGGCTTCGCCACACTCACCCGTGACGGCATGACCGGTGCCAGCGTCCAGATGTTCTCGCATGGTGCGATGACCGCTCTCTTCTTTGCTGCCACGGGTATGGTTTATGACCGCGCCCACACCCGCCAGATTCCTGAGTTGGGTGGTATGGCAAAAGCACTGCCTTACGTCGCCGTAACCTTCATCATCGGCGGTCTTGTCTCGATGGGTATGCCTGGCTTCTCTGGCTTCGTCGCTGAATTCCCGATTTTCATGGGCGTCTGGCAGGTGAAACCTTGGATCGCAATTCTATCGGCTCTCTCCATTGTTATTACCGCAGCCTACATTATGCTAGCTATCCGACGGACCTTCTTCGGCGAAATGCCTGCTGAGTTTGAAGGGCATATCGGCCCCATCTCTGTGATGGATAAAGTTGCCCTCACGCTTCTCAGCGCCATGATGATTACCCTCGGTGTTTTCCCGGGTGTCATGGTGCCGATGGTACAAACCGGCATTGATAATGTGCTGCGTATTCTGGGAGGTGCATAAATGTTTGACTCCTCTATGATTATGGCGATTTTGCCTGAGCTAATGCTGCTGATTCTTGCCTTGCTGGTTCTCGTCATGGAACTCGTTTGGAAAAACGAAAACGGGCGTAAATTGGGCTGGCTCACTGCGGGTGGACTTCTTCTCGTCCTTGTCGTGAGTGCGTTTCTCGGCAAACCTGCCGAGGCAAGTGATGTCTTCGGTGGCATGATCCGCTATGACTCGCTGGGCTTCATTTTCAAGATGCTCTTCGTCTTTGGCGCGATGCTGACATCCCTCTTTATGATGGATTCCGAAAAGCTCGGCCAACGCGGCGAATCCTACATCCTTCTCTTGGTTGCCACCATCGGCATGAGCTTTATGGCCACCGCTGGCGATTTGATCATGCTTTATCTTGCCATCGAAACCACCTCCATCCCGATGTACATCCTCGCTGGCTTCATGCGCGATGACAAGAAATCCACCGAAGCCGGTCTTAAATACCTACTCTTCGGCGCGATGACCTCCGCTATCATGCTCTATGGCTTCAGCTTGATTTTCGGCTTCACTGGTTCCACTTCGTTGACTGCGATCACCAGCTTCTCGCTGCCCCTCGCCGTTGGTGTGATCTTGCTCATCGCCGTTGGTGTTGGCTTCAAAATCTCGTTGGCTCCTTTCCACTTCTGGGCTCCCGACGTTTACGAAGGCGCGCCTACCCCGATTTCAGGTTTCCTTTCTACCGCATCGAAAGCTGCTGGCTTTGCAGTTATTATGCGTCTCTTTATTGGTCTTTTCCCTTCCGGGGAATATGCCCAAATGTGGACGCTGACCCTCGCTATTCTTGCCAGCCTGAGCATGACAATCGGTAACGTTGTAGCCTTGCGTCAGAGCAACATCAAACGTATGCTGGCTTACTCTTCCATCGCTCACGCCGGATACGCCCTCGTTGGCGCAGTTTCTCTTTCCGAGTTGGGTGTTGGCAGCGTGACCTTCTATCTCATTGCCTATGTGATGACGAACCTCGCAGCCTTCGGGATTGTCGCCGCGTTTAGCCGAGTTACTGGCTCAGACGAGATTTCCGATTACGCCGGGATGAGCAGACGTAACCCGGGGCTTGCCCTCGCTATGTTAGTCGCCTTCCTGTCCCTGACCGGTATGCCGCCATTTGGTGGCTTCGTGGCAAAGGTTTTCGTCTTTGCTGCCGCAGTTGAAGCTGGCATGATTTGGCTTGCGATTGTCGGTGTACTCAACTCGATCGTGGGCGTTTACTACTACCTGACCGTTCTGAAAGTGGTTTACCTCCACCGTATGGAGGGTGAGAACGAAGCAGAACATCCCATCCCGTTGACTCGCCCTTACGCGATTGCACTAACTGTCCTTTCGGTAGCGATTTTGTTGGTCGGTGTTATTTTTGGACCGTGGTTCAATGCAGCCAGTTCTGCAGCGCTGAACCTGTTTTAGTTTTTGAATCTAGACGCCGAGTGTTTCAGAACACTCGGCGTCTTTCTTTGAGTGGCGGTAGACAAGTCGATTTAGCGGCAATGACCGATTCGGGGCAGAAACAAACCTAAATTCACGTGCGAATGCGGGTTTTTATCCCCTAAAAAGAGCCATTTAATTGACCCATTTATTTCCCTATGTTATAATCCCGAAATATGAGCGAAACTGAAAAGCAGGGCAAAAACAACCTGCAAAGTACATATAGTCTAACCCTGGCCAGCATTGCTGGTCAGGTTGGTTTGTTAACACTTGTTATCATTTTTCTCGCTCTTTTTGCGGGACTTTGGCTTGACGGACGCATGGATAGTAAGCCGATGTTTACGATCCTTTTGCTGATCGCTAGCGTTCCGTTGACCGTATTTTTGATGTTTCGCGTTGTTCGCTCAGCGACGAATCGAATTAACCCTGTAGAAAAATCAGAAACCCCTGAGGAGGAACAGAATAGTGGAAAAAACTCCTGAAAGGAAAGGATGGCGCTGGGGCTTTAATCGCTGGCTCGTGCTGCTTTTTATGATTGGCAGTGGCGTAGCAGCGAGCTTTTACGCGCCCGTCCGTCCCCATGTGCAATTGCCCGCAGAGAATGTGAGTCATCACCCGCTTTTTGGTAATTTTTATCTCACAAATACAATGATTGCGATGCTGATTGCCGATGTTCTTTTAGTTTGGATGGCTTTTGCTTTTTATAAAGCGACCAAAGGTGGAGAATCGTTGATCCCGAAAGGATTCTCGGGCGCAGTTGAAGCTTTCCTTGAAGTGCTTTACAACCTAACTGAAGGCACTGCTGGGAAATGGACGCGTTTCATCTTCCCCTTCTTTGCGACCATTACCTTGCTCGTACTTGTCGTCAACTGGACTGAGTTGATTCCCGGTGTTGATAGTATTGGTATCATCCACGAAGCCGAAGGGCATGGCTACGCAATCAAAGATTTGGGCTGGGCAACCACGCTCATCAATGAAGAAGCGCATGATGGTCATGGCTACGGCTTGATCCCCTTCGTCCGTGTAACTTCGACTGACTTGAACTTCACCCTTGCACTCGCTCTTATCGCTGTCGTGATGGTGCAGGTGGCCGGTATCAAAGCACAAGGTGCGGCCTACTTCAAGAAGTTCTGGTTTACTGATACGATGTTTACCAAGCCAATGCTCGGTGTAATCGACTTCGGTGTCGGTCTTCTTGAGTTGATCTCGGAATTCTCGAAAGTTCTTTCGTTTGCATTCCGTCTTTTCGGTAACATCTTCGCCGGTTCGGTGTTGCTCTTCGTTATCGGCTCTCTTGTACCGATTTTTGCACAGTCTATGTTCTTGATGCTTGAGTTCTTTGTCGGCATGATCCAGGCTGTTGTTTTCGGTCTTCTGACCATGACCTTTATGGCACAAGCTACACAAGGTCACCACGACGAGGCTCACTAGCCTCAATCTTATAAATTTCGGGCAAAAACAGAAATACACGCCCGGGTAAAACCTAAAGTGGCGGCTCTCCGCCCGAAAAATCTGATACGGAGGTATTTTCAAAATGGAATTAGAAGCTGCAACTATGCTTGGTAAATTGATTGGCGCTGGCTTAGCAATGATTGGTGCTATCGGTGCAGGTGCTGGGATCGGAATCGTGACCAGTGGTGCTGTGCAGGCAATGGGTCGTAATCCAGATGCCGCAGGCAATATCCAGACAAACATGATTCTTGGCATTGCGTTTGCCGAAGCGGTCGCTATCTACTGTCTCGTTGTTGCTCTCCTTATTCTCTTCGTTTTCTAGAAATAAGAGGAGATATAAATGGATGCCTTAGGTCTTAATCTGGGATATTTATTTGTCCAGATTTTCAACTTTGCGATTATTTTTGTCGTCTTGAAAAAATGGGTTTACGGACCTGTTTTGACCATGCTCGACAAACGTCGCGAGACAATTGCGCAGGGTATGGAAGACGCCCGTGTCGCTGCTGAAGCTCGTGCAAACGCCGAAGCCGAAGCTGCCAAGATCAAAGCCGAAGCTCAGGCTGAAGCTAGTAAAATCGTCAGCGATGCAACTGAGCGTGCTCAGACTGCTGCCAAAGATGTGCAGGCTACTGCTGACGCTAAAGCCGCTGAAGCCAAAGACAAAGCCCTTGCTGATGTTGCTGCAGAACGCAACCAGATGCTCGGCGACCTTCGCGGACAAGTTGCTGCGCTCGCTATTTCTGGCGCACAGAAACTCGTTGGCGAGTCTCTTGACGAAAAACGTCAGCATGCTTTACTCAGCGATTTCTTTGCTGGTGTCAAAGACGGCAAAGTTGTCGTTCTCGACAGCGCAGACTTCAAAGGCGATGCCGCTGAAGTCACCAGCGCATTGCCCCTGACAGATGCAGAGCAGGCGACTGTCAAAAAAGACGTGCTCGCAAAATCTGGAGCACAGGCTGTTTCCTTCCGCGTTGACCCCGCTATCCTTGGTGGATTGGTCATAAAAATTGGCGATAAAGTCGTTGATGGCTCCGTCGCAGGCAAGCTCGAAGGTTTACGCCAGAACATGCGCTAAATCTTCCAGAATGATAAAATCTAAAAGGGTTTTGATACTTGCTGTCAAAACCCTTTTAATTTACCATAGGACTAATGCATTTTTATAATCCTTATCCCAATGTTCTGCGTTGGGGTGTTGTAGACAAGCCGCAACGCAGAGCATTGCGGCGAGAAAAAAAGTGGATTGCGCAGGGTCCATACCATTTACTTTAATGACTCTCTCAAGTTTGTTCTCTGAATTCCCGCTAAAGATCATCTCTGGGCAACCCACAGATATTGCCATCCGTGAAATTGCTTCGGATTCCCGCAAGGTTCAACCGGGTGATCTTTTTGTAGCCATGGCCGGTGAATATTTTGACGGGCATCAATATATCTCTCAGGCGATTGAGCAGGGTGCCGTCGCGGTCGTGGGGGAGCAGGAAATTTCAGATTTTCCTGTGCCATATGTTCAAGTAGCAAATGCACGGCAGGCAATCGCGCATCTCGCCGCGGCATTTTACGATCACCCTGGACGCAAGCTGACCATGATCGGGGTGACGGGTACCGATGGAAAGACCACGACCAGTAATATCCTGTATCAAATACTCCTCGAGGCTGGCCTAAAAGCTGGCATGATCTCAACCGTCAATGCCGTTATCGGTGATCGAATTCTGGATACGGGTTTTCACGTCACTACACCCGACGCCCTGGATACCCAGCGCTATCTTCTAAAAATGGTTGAGGCAGGTTTGACGCATGTCATCCTGGAAACCACTTCGCATGGCTGGGCACAATATCGGGTGGATGCCTGCGAATTCGATATTGGGATAGTCACCAATATCACCCATGAACATCTGGACTATCACGGCTCCTACGAAGCCTATCGAGCCGCCAAGGGACGTCTATTTGAAAGTCTGGAGGATACAGTGGATAAACCGCACGGCAATCCTCGTTTAGCGATCCTTAATCGGGATGATTCTTCCTACGAATTTTTGACCCGTCTCGCTCCCGGACCTCAGGCCTGCTACAGCGTGGATAGATCTGCCGATGCCCTTGCAGCGGATATCAACTATCTCCCTGATGGAATTGAATTTACGATTGTCGGAAATCATACTCTCGGCGGAGTCCCCGCCGCCGAGAACGGCGATGA
>ERZ890953.1529-NODE-1529-length-11421-cov-13.083671_pt1 | contig 11421 bp, 7 predicted proteins | sample MGYA00521264_ERZ890953 | MGnify/ENA primary metagenome ERZ890953 (study PRJEB32303, sample SAMEA104408629) | aquatic metagenome | biome: Brackish water; feature: Chemocline; material: water | place: Baltic Sea | collected 2014-10-26T21:54:00 | depth 200 m ... | reverse complement strand
ACTAACTATTATATCAAAAAAACTTATTTTTTGATATTATACTATATATAAAAAAGGAAGGGTTCTATGAAGAGTAAACTAAAAATTATAGAAAGACAAAACGATACACTTCATAAACTCAATGAAATTGCGGCAATATCAGACATTAGTCCTAAAGAGACTTTAAGAAAAGCACTGCAAATTGGAACTGAATATTTTGGCATTGAGTTTGGTATCGTTAGCCATATTGTAGGCGAAGATTATACGGTTGATGTCCAGTTCTCACCACCGGGAACACTCTTTGATGGGCAACTATTTGCACTTGGTTCAACCTACTGTAAAACGACCTTAGAGATAGATGATGTTCTTGCAATTCAAGATGTCACTACTTCAAAATATACTGGTCATCCATGTCATCGAGATTATGCCCTTGTCTCCTACATTGGTGCAGCCATTGCAGTCAACTCAAAAGTTTATGGCACTATCAATTTTTCTTCTGCAAGTGCTAGAAAGTTAGAGTATGACAAAATTGATGATGAATTTATGAAACTCTTAGCTCGTTGGGCAGGCTCTTTTTTAGAGAGACAACTTGCTCTTGATGAACTCTCTCTCACAAAAAAACAGTTTGAAATGATTTTTGAAAACAATGCATCAGGAATAATCCTCATAGATGAAGAGTGTCAAATACTTATGGTTAACAAACATTTTAGCAAGATAATTGGCTTTTCAAAAGAAGAACTACTAGAGCAAAACACACTTATGTTTCACCTAGATCAAATGGCTCACGAAATGACGAAACAACAGGTCGGTGATTCTAATAAAGACTCTTATTTAACAATGGAACATCAGCTTGTAAGAAAAGATGGAGAAAATATATGGTGTGAATTTGTTGGTTCTCAAATAGAATTTATTGAAAACAAAAAAACTGTAGTATGGAGTATATTAGACATAACTATTCAAAAAGAGTTACAAGCAAAACTAGAACAACAAGCTACAGTTGATTTTTTGACCGACCTATACAATAAAAGATATTTCATCAGCCGTCTTGATGAAGAGTTATCTAAAATAACAAGACATAAAAACACTACAGTATCGTTAATGATGTTTGATTTAGATAATTTTAAACAAGTTAATGACACCTATGGACATCTTATGGGTGATACCGTTTTAAGAGCATTTGCAGATATTTTAAGACAGTATTTACGCAAAGAAGATATTGCAGGTCGTATAGGTGGGGAAGAATTTGCATTAATTTTACCTGATGTAGGAGTTGAAAAAGCTCTTATCCTAGCAGAAAAAATAAGAAAAGCGGTTATAAACAAAACTGTTTATCTCCACAATATGCAGGTGAATTTTACTGTTAGTGTAGGTTTAACTGATTTAAAGTATGATGATGTCAGCTATACTAAATCACTCGATCGTGCAGATATTGCACTCTATAAATCAAAAGCTAATGGCAGGAACAGAGTAAGCATAAAGAGCTAAACACACTTGTTCTTAAGGGGATTTACTATATAATCCATCTCATGAATTATAATATTTTCAAATTACTTAAAGTACCCGTTATTACTGTTTTTTTAACAAGTTTTCTCGTGTACATCATATCTCATTCGTTTAACTTTGATTTTTCAGAAGTTGTTTTGCAACACTTTATGCTGTACGAGGGTCTTGAGCTAGATGAACTTTTTTTGATTGCCAGCATATCTGCGTTTATCTTATTTATCTACTACTATAAACTATCATTTTATGACAAAAAAATTCTTGTAACAGTTCAAACTGATTCTTTAACAAATTTGCCAAACCGTGTTGCTTTTAGTCATGAGTATCACACCTCACAAAAAGATACAGCTTCCCTTATTATTATTAATGTTAACAACTTCAAATACATTAATTATCATTTAGGTTTTTTTAAAGGTGATGACATGATTCAAAGTATCTCCCAAAGACTTAACGAGCTAGTTATGAGTCATTTTAAAGCACCGCTATACAGACTATATGGAGATGAGTTTGGATTTTTTTCGTCAGACTCTGAAAAAGATATAAAGAAAAAGCTAGAGATTATGAAGTCAAAATTTGAATCCAAATACTTTACTATTGATGAGGCTGAGATATTTGTTCAACTTCACATATCACTTTCAAATACCAAACCAAAACTTCAAACTGCTATGTATGCTTTACAAAAAGCAAAAGAAAATTTTGACGGTGACATTATACTTTACCACGAAAATGACAATTTTGAGCCTATGGTTAAAGAGAATACTTCCATACTCTCTTTATTAAAAAATGCACATAACAATAATCTCTTTGTTCCCTATTTTCAACCTATTGTTGATAATAAAACAGGAGAAACTCTAAAGTATGAAGCTCTTGTTAGAATTAAAACAAGTGAAGCTATTGTCTCACCTTTTGTCTTTTTAGAATTATCAAAAAAGTTTAGACTCTATCACTATATTTCTCAAATTATGATTCAAAAAAGTTTTGAAATTTTCATCAATATGCCTGAAGAGTTGAGCATTAACTTGTCTTATCTTGATGTTAACAACAAAACTACGATGGATATCTTTTATAAAAATATCAAAAAATATCCATCAGTTGCAAGACGCCTTACAGTTGAGATTGTAGAGACTGAAGAGACTTTATTAGATGATTCTTTTTTGAAATTTAGAAAACAGCTTCATATTCATAATATTAAACTTGCTATTGATGACTTTGGTACAGGGTATTCTAACTGGAGTAACATTCTTAAACTAGAACCTGATTTTATAAAACTTGATGGCTCATTGATTAAAGATATTCAAACTAACAAAGCAAATTACTCCGTTGTTGAGTCAGTTGTACTATTTGCTAAAAACAACAACATAAAAACAGTCGCTGAATATGTAGAAACTGAAGAAATATACAATATATTAAAAGAGATGAAAGTTGATTTCTCTCAAGGTTTTTATTTTTCACGACCTATTGAACTCTCTGCTAGCTAAGTAAAGACTCCTCTACCTTCTTTCTTGGAATCAAAAATCACATATCTATTTTTACCTGACATTTTTGCTCTGTACATTGCTTGGTCAGCTTGTCTAATAATCTGCTCATCCTCTAACTTTTCATTTTGTGGATAAAATGTGACACCTATACTTGCTGAGACATTAATAGAAAAAGAGTCAATAGTTATTGGCTGTGATACAGTATCAACAAGTCTATTTAGAAAAGGAATTATATTATCTTGATTTGAAATATTTACAAATAAAGCTATAAATTCATCTCCGCCTACACGGGAAATTGTATCACTTTGACGAAGTAAGTTTGTCATTTTCTGAGCTAACAATATAAGTAGTTTATCACCTATAGTATGACCACAAGTATCATTAACCTGTTTAAAACCATCAATATCGATGTATGCAACAGCTATCAATTTATTATTACGAATTGCCTGAACGATTGCCTGCTTCATTCGATCGGAGAAAAGCATACGATTTGGTAAATTTGTCAATACATCATAATGTGCATTGTGTTCAAGTTCTTGATGCTGGCGTTTCTCTATTGTTATGTCTGTAAAAATAGAAATATAGTTTTGTACAGCTTTATTGTCCCCATAAACGATGCTAATTGTTACATTTTCAACATACTCTTCACCATTTTTTTTGCGATTCCAGATTTCACCTTTCCAAACACCCTCTTTATGCAAAGATGCCCAGAGGTCTGCATAAAACTTTTTATCATTACGTCCAGATTTAAGAACTCTAGGATTTTTTCCATATACATCAGTGTGAGAATAACCTGTGATAGTAGTGAATGCTTCATTTACATCAACAATATTATTATCGGCATCTGATATAAGTATGCCCTCATGTGTATAAGTAAATACACTAGCTGAAAGTTTAAGTTTTTCTTCTGAGTCTTTATCTTGTGTAATATCCCTTGCAAAGCCTACTGTGCCAAACAGATTTCCCTCTTCATCCAAAATAGGAGCTTTATAAGTTTGATGCCACCTTCTCTCACCTTCTCCTTCTACAAGTTCCTCTAACTCTTTTTTTTCTAATGATTTCATAACCTCTTTATCATCAGCACGATAGGCATTTGCCAAATCTTTTGAAAAAAAATCCAAATCGTTTTTACCAATTATCTTCGATGGATTGTTAAATCCTGCTGCTTTAGCAAAAGGTTTATTTACAGCTAAAAAATTACTCTCTGTATCTTTTAACCAAACAAGAAATGGGAAACTATCCAATATTGCTCTTTGATAATTTTCACTTTTTCTAAGTTTTTCTTCCGTATCTTTTTGAAGTGCTATTGTCTTGTTTTTTTCATTTTCGAGTTCATGAAGATGACGGATTAAAAAAGCTATTAATCCAAAAACAATAAAGCCTACAATAATAGGAATTGTAAACCCTGCTATTAACAGATTTTTATCAAAAAAATCACCAGTCAATAGATAACTGTGAAGAACAACCAATAACTCTGAAATAATCAAAGTAGTTATGGTAAAAAGGACAACAAATGGCCAATACCCAAGCTTGGCTAAAAAGGCTACGATTTTATTCATAAATCATTATATTCCTTCTTCTCTTAAATCATTATATAAAAAAAAGTTATGTTCATATCAAGAGTTTGATTTATAGTTTGCAAAGAAATATCCGATTGTCCCTCTCCTCACAATGAGACTTAATAAAAATTTTGGGGATTAGTGAGTTCTTTTTTCAAACTCATCAACATTTTTCATGATGATTCTTAGTTCATCATAGTCACTGTCTTTAGCTTTTTCAAATCCGATTGCGGAGTCTTTTAAACTTTTAAGTATATCCCTATCTTTTAGTCCAAGGATGGCGTTTTCGAGTTTGTCCAGAACCTCTTTTCCTATCTTTGGGTTTGCCACAATCATAAAATCTGGAAATGTTCTGCTAGTTGCGACGACTTGAAGGTATTTTGAATACTTCTGTGCGATTGATTTTTTTATGGCACCCGTATCATATCTCCCCATGATGACATACTGCGCGACTCTATCATGACGACCCAAAAAGTCATAGCATTTGAGTTTATGAACCAATTGCTTCTTTATAAGCATATCCATGGGGACATAGTGGGAGAGAGTGGAGTTGGGAGAGCCAAAAGCAAATCGTTTATCTATAAGGTCATCGAGCTTGGAAATTGAAGAGCCTTTTTTACTTATAATAACACTCTCAAATGAACTTTTAGCAGAATTTTTTAATTTGGCGATTATATTTAAAGAGTCAGGGTTTATTTTTTTTGCTTTTATGTATGGAGAAGGACCTATATAACCTATGTCAAACTCGCCAGTTGCAAACTTGGCAATCGTGTCCGAGTAGTTGTATCCAGTTTGAAACTCTATCGTCTTGCCTGTTTTGTTTTGGATATAATTGATAAGAGGTGTTAACTTTGTTTTCATCAACTCTGCTTCAACTGTAGAAATTGCACCAAACACAAGTGTATCTGATGCACTTAAATGTAAGATAAGTAAAGTTAACATAAAAATTATTGCTTTCATGTGAAAATGATAAACTCTTTTATGTTAAAATAAACTAAGTTCAAAGAGAGGTTTCATAAATGCGGTATTATTTTATATTTTTTGTATTGTATGAACTACTCATGAGTCTCTTTTTTTATAGTCAATACTCGCAAAAAGTTGAGACATACCATGAAAAAGCTCTCTCTTTGATGAACAACTCTTTTCTCGGAGCTTCCAACACATTTTCCATCTCAACTGACAGCTTTCACTCACAACAATCAGATACTCTTTCTAAACTTGTATACAGAGCGAATGACACTTCGACTGAGAGTAGAGATGAGATAAGAAAAATACTGTTAAATAAATTTATGGGCTTTTATAGCTATAAAAAATTAGATTCATTCAATGGAATGCACATATTTGACAAATATGGGAACTCTCTTCTTCGTTTTCATCAACCAACGAAGCATGACGACCCCATTATAGAGAAACGTCAATCACTCAAAGAGATGAACACCAATTTTTTATACAAGCATGGCTTAGAGATAGGGATTTTTAAAGACTCGTATAGATTTCAATATCCACTTTTTTATGATGGAGAGTTCGTCGGTAGTTACGAGTACAGTATCAATTATGACATCTTAATGAATGAGATGAAGAAATTTTATGGAGACGAGTATCTCTTTTTATTTAAATCAAAAAAAATAGACGAAGTCGTCAAGTCTGAGATTATTCCAAATCGTTATGACAAAATAATGCTCAAAGAGAACTCTTTTTATTACAAAAAAAGATCCTATAAAAATAGCTACTCCATGCCTAGATTTAATTACAAGCTTAGACTAAAAGATGTTAATGTCGCACTCATGCAAAATCATTCTAGTGTTGTAGACTATTCGTTTCAAGCAGACAGCTTTTCTTTACTTATAAAACCCGTAGAAGACATCACCGGCATTATAATCGGATACATGCTCGTTGACATAAAAGGAACTGCAATACAAGAGTTTTTCAATGAACTCATAATCGAAATTATATTCACTTCACTTTTAAGTTTAATCGCATATTTATATCTAATAAACCAGATACAAAACAGAGCATATGTTAGAAAGTTAATTAATTTGCAACATGATATATTATTAGTAACAGATGGCAATACCATCAAGGATGCTAATCAAGCTTTTTTAGATTTTTTTGGATTTAAAACATTAAAAAACTTTCTTAAAGAGCATAATTGCATTTGTGATTTTTTTATAATTGAGGATGGTTTTGTAGCAAAAGAGAATGATGGATTACCTTGGCTAGAGTATATAAAAGCTAATCGCTCTATACAACACAAAGTTAAAATCATTGATAAAAAAACCTCTTTGCCCCTTATTTTTATGATTGAATTGGGGAATTTTTTAGATGAAGATAGAAGTTTCATTGTTCTTAGAGATGTTACGAAGGAGTTACAAGATAAAAAAGATCTTGAAACTCGTGCAAATTATGACACCCTAACAAAGATACATAATCGTTTAAGTTTTGAAAATCACTTGATTAAAGAGATTGAAAAATCTACTAGGTATGGAGAAGTTTTTTCTTTAATAATGTTTGACATAGACCACTTCAAAAATGTTAACGATACTTATGGTCATGACTTAGGTGATGTTATCTTAAAAGAGGTTACTTCCCTTGTTAACGGTTCAATCCGTGATGTGGACTTTTTTGCAAGATGGGGAGGCGAGGAGTTTATGATAATCTCAAATACGGAACTTGAGAGAGGCGAAGCATTTGCCCAGAAGCTTCGAGAAGTCATAGCAAACTATAATTTCCCTCAAGTGGGAAAATTAACATGTAGTTTTGGAATTACTCAGTACCATCCAAACGACACAAGGACAAGTATCGTTAAGCGAGCCGACACTATGCTTTATGCGGCGAAAGAAGCTGGAAGAAACTGTGTTGTTTCTTTAAGATAAATTTTTTTAATAACATTTTTGTACTTATTTTGTAATGCTTACATTGATTATCGTTTCAGTACTTGACTGTACACTAATAACTTTATCAAGAATAATATGAGAATTCATATACCCTCTCCATTTTAAGCTAATGGAAGAGTGATGATAAATTTAGCTCCCTTATAGCTCTCACCTTCGTATTCAAAAATTTCGTTTTCTACAACGATTGTTCCATGAAGATTTTTTTCTATAATGGTATGTGTTATATAGAGTCCAAGACCTGTGCCACCACTCTTCTCTTTAGTAGTAAAGTATGGCTCAAAAACTCGATGTATGATATTGTCCGGTATGCCACCACCATTATCTTTAATGATTATTACCAAGTTATTGTGTTCATCCTCTTTTGCAGTTACAATAAATATAAGCTTTTCTCGTAGTTTTTCTGCTTCTTTGAGAGCATCTTTAGCATTGTTTAAAATATTTATAATAGCTTGTGTAAGTTGATTAGGGTCACCAAAAGAGTTTACTCTAGCATCTACATCTTTGATAGTTTTAATAGTATTTGAATCAAAAGAAGCATGCACCAAGTCTATACATCTGTCGATAAACTTTTTAAGATTATAAACCTCATCTGACTTATGTGGCACAAAAAAAGATCTAAAATCATCAATTGTTTTAGAAAGATATTGAATTTGATTCGACATGATGTCAGCATACTTTATAGTTTCTTCTTTATTTAACTGATCGAGTTGTGCATCTACTTTTATATTACCAAGCGATGAAGCTATAATAGCTAAAGGTTGTTTCCATTGATGGGCGATATTCCCTATCATCTCACCCATAGCTGCAAGCTTGGATGTTTGAAGAAGCATCTGCTCTTTTTGATGCAACTCATCTTTTAAATGCAGATTGCTAATAATACTGAGGATTTTTGTCTCTAAGGCATCAAGATTTATGGGTTTTAAGATATAGCCATCAACTTGTAGTTCTATAGCTTCTTGAAAAAAAGTTACATCACTAAATGCTGTTGTAAAGACTATGGGAGCAAGATTATCTATCTTTTTGATTGCCCTAGACATCTCAACACCATCCATAATAGGCATTTTAATATCGGTAATAACAATATCTGTCATAGAGAGGTGAAATTAAAATATTTGATTTGCTGGTCTTGATTTTTGGGTTCATTATATGTTATAGTATTTAATATTATATATGGAAGGTATTAACTTGTGAATAATTCATTAGAAAGTAATCTAAGCACAGTTCAAAAAGTGTTAATATTAACTGCTTCAATCATCTTTATTATTGAATTTTTAATTATGAAGGTTCTTCCTTTATTTTCTGTCAAATTTAGTGTATTAAGTGAAGCTATTATTGATGCAACTTTACTGACAGTACTATCGACTCCTTTTATATATATTTTTGTTGTGAGACCATTTAAAAAAGAGTATGAGGATATTGCAAAAAAGATTTCACATATGGAAAATCATGATTCTCTAACGGGGTTAGCTAATAGAAATCTTTTTAAGGAATATATAGACAAAGAATTAAAATATAAGATTGCACCTGACAACAAATGCGCGATACTTCTAGTAAACTTAGAAAAGTTTCAGTCAATAAATGAAAGTTATACACATTTAGCAGGAGACTTTGTATTAATTGAAATAGCAAAGAGACTACATGTAGTTGCAAAAAATAGTGATATTATTTCAAGAACAGATGGAAATGAATTTGCTATTATAATACGAAACCTCGATAAAAATCAGAATATCGCGGAAGAAAAAGCTATATCTTTTGCAAAAAACATCTTAGATGAAATTTCAAGACCTTTTGTATATGAACATCAGACATTACATGTAGAAGCTTATATAGCTATTCGTATTTGCAATTCTGTACAGATAAAATTTGAGTCCTTATTTAATGAAGTAAGTTCTACTATAAAGTCTGCACGAAAAATACAAGAAAGAATATCTGTATACAAATATGGAAATAAAATATCACTATGAGCCTTCATTTTCCAAATCTCTTTTTAAAATATATGTTTATTCTTAGTATATCTTTTTCATTTATTCTTATCGCATTTGTAGATATAGAGGGCATGTGGGAGCATTTACTCTTTCATTCTTCAATTGAAGCAGGTGGAGCTACCGTAGCAATTATGCTAGCAATAATGTTACTTACAGTCGATACCTTCCATTCGAATGAAAAATATATTTTATTTGGTATAGCATTTCTTGGAATGGGAATACTTGATGGCGTGCATGCTGTATTGTCTCCTGGTCATGAGTTTGTATTTTTTCATAGTGTAGCAAGTCTTTTAGGTAGCTTTATATTTGTACTGGTGTGGTTTAAAAATATACAAAGCATAGTTCTTAAATATAAAAAAACATTCGTTTTATCTATATTACTTACAGTGACAATAATATCTTTATTTTTAAGTAATGAACTTGTTTCATATATACCTGATATGCTAGATAAAGAAAAGAAGTTTACAGACGAAGCAATTTTAATAAACTTTGTTGCTGGAGTATTATTTTTATTGACATCTTTAAAACTACTTCTGGATTATCTAAAATATGATAGTCCAGATGATTTTATATTTTTTGCATTAACTTTATTCTTTGGAATAGCAGAAGTCATTTTTAACTCTTCATCATTATGGCAGTATGAATGGTGGTTATGGCATTTTTTACGTTTGTTCTCTTATCTATTAGTATTATATTTTATAGCATTAGAGATTCAAAAACAAAAAAGTATATTAAATTACCAAGCACATCATGATTCGCTAACAGGTTTACCAAACCGTACACTTTTTACAGATAGATTAGTCCATTCAGTGGAAAAAGCAAAAAGAAACAACACCCAATTTGCAGTGCTATTTTTAGACCTTGATAACTTTAAAAATATCAATGACTCTTACGGGCATCATTTTGGAGATGAAATTTTAAAAATAACAACGCAAAGGTTAAATGGCTTAGTAAGAATGGAAGATACTGTTTCTCGCTTAGGAGGGGATGAGTTTACTATAATAATGGGAGACTTAACAAGTGGGGAAAATGCTTCAGTATTAGCAAGAAAAATTCTTGATAAATTTTCATCACCTATACAAATCGAAGACCGAACATTACATATCACTACAAGTATAGGGATTAGTACATATCCAGAAGATGCAAGAAACACTCAGGACTTAATTAAGTTTGCAGATACAGCCATGTATAAATCAAAGGATGAAGGAAGAAACAAGTTTCAGTTTTACAATTCTAAAATGACTAAAGAAGCAGCAAGAAGAGTGGATATGGAAGCTTCTTTTAGGGAGGCATTGAAAAATGAAGATTTTATTGTCTACTATCAGCCTCAAATTGATGCCAGCAAAAATGAGCTTATTGGTATGGAAGCACTTGTTAGATGGAATCATTCAACCAAGGGGCTAATTCCTCCATATAAGTTTCTTCCTTTAGCTGAAGAGACAGGGCTTATTATAGACTTAGATAGGTTTGTAATGAAAACTGCTATGAAGCAATTTTCACGGTGGTACTCCCAAGGATTTCATCCGGGGACCTTATCTATGAATTTAGCAGTACAGCAACTTCAAAAAGAAGATTTCATTAGTGTACTAGAAGATTTATTTGAAAAAACAGCTTGTAAAGCAGAATGGATTGAATTAGAAATAACAGAGGGGGAAATTATGCTAAACCCTGAACAATCAATTCATCGTTTAAATGAAATAAGTGATATGAATATTAAATTATCTATCGATGACTTTGGTACTGGCTACTCTTCTTTAGCGTATCTAAAAAAATTACCTATTGATAAACTAAAAATTGATAGAACCTTTATAAAAGACTTATCGCATGATGAAGATGATAAGGCTATTGTAAAAGCAATTATTGCACTTGCAAAGAATTTAAACTTAGAAATTATTGCAGAAGGAGTTGAATTAGAAGTAGAGAAAGATTTTTTACTTGCTAACGACTGTCATAATATTCAAGGTTATTTATATGCGAAACCAATGCCTTGTGAAGAAATTGAAAAAATGTTAACTTATGAAAGAAT
>ERZ890953.1526-NODE-1526-length-11440-cov-4.419763_pt1 | contig 11440 bp, 9 predicted proteins | sample MGYA00521264_ERZ890953 | MGnify/ENA primary metagenome ERZ890953 (study PRJEB32303, sample SAMEA104408629) | aquatic metagenome | biome: Brackish water; feature: Chemocline; material: water | place: Baltic Sea | collected 2014-10-26T21:54:00 | depth 200 m ... | reverse complement strand
AATAATGGGTCCTGATCTTTTGGAAACAGATCTGCGTGTGACCTTCAGGTTATCACAACGATCCGGGTTTGATCTAGTTTCCCAAACCATGACAAAAGAAATGGCAATTGAAGAAGCCTCAAGATGCCTTTCCTGCGATACTATCTGCAATATATGTACAACGGTTTGTCCCAATCGTGCAAATGTCTCTTACAGGGTTGCACCTTTCAAGGCTCAAACATATAAAGCCATTTACAAAAATGATATGGCCATTATAGAGAAAAAGGGGGGATTTACGGTTTGCCAGACCCATCAGGTGATCAATATAGGAGATTTTTGCAATGAATGCGGCAATTGTACCAGTTTTTGTCCAACCTCGGGATCACCCTATATTGAAAAACCCAAATTTTATCTTTCCCGATCTAATTTTGAAGCTAATTTTAAGACCGATTTTAAAAAGGGTTCTTCCACTTATTTTATGGAAAATCAGTCAATTTTTAAAAGAAATGATAGCAGGAAAGTCTCATTAACCGAAGACAAGAATACGTATACCTATGATTCAAAAATGATTACGGCTATACTGGATAAAAAAAGCTTCAGGGTTATGGAAGTAGAGTTTAAGGCCCAACAGGATAAAGCCCGGCAAAATCAGGAGGTTGATCTGTCCGAGGCCCCGGAACTTGGTTTTTTGTATACATCGCTTAAACAATTTTTTGTCAATTAGTTTAAAGGAGGGGCGTCAATCATGGCAGTCGGTAAATCAGTAAACCGTATAGATGCAGTTGCCAAGGTCACGGGCAGAGCAGAGTATACCGAAGATTTATACAAGCCGGGTATGCTTGTTGCCAAATATTTTAGAAGCAAGATAGCCCATGGCCGGGTGAAAAATATTGCAATAGAAAAAGCAAAGGCTCTGGAAGGGGTGGAAGCTGTTTTCACTTTTAAAGACGTCCCGGAAAATAAGTTTGCCACGGCAGGCCATCCTTTTTCTTTAGACCCCAGCCACCAGGATGTGGCAGATCGGCTGCTTTTGACCCGGGATATCCGGTTCATGGGGGATGAAATAGCCATTGTGGTGGCCCAGGATGAAATTATTGCAAATAATGCTTTGAAATTGATAGAGGTTTCCTATGATGAATACACCCCCCTTATTTTGCCCGAAGATATACTAAAGGAAGATGCAAGACAGATTCACAAAGGGTCATCAAATATCGTAGGAGAACACCAATATTCCATTGGCGGTGATGTGGATGATGCCCTTGAAAAGGCGGATTATGTGGTTGAAGGTAATTTTGAAACCGTCATGGTTCAGCATTGCCATCTTGAAAATCATATTGCCTATGCATACATGGATGATCTTGACAGAATCGTTATTGTATCCTCCACCCAGATTCCCCATATTGTCAGAAGAATTGTGGGTGAGGCCCTGAATATGCCTTTAAGCCAGATTCGCGTCATTAAACCTTTTATAGGGGGCGGCTTTGGCAACAAACAGGATGTGGTGCTTGAACCCATGGTTGCTTTTTTAACCTTAAAACTGGATGGCAGGGCAGTTCAGATCAACCTGTCCCGGGAAGAATGCATGGTAGGGACAAGGAATCGTCATCCCTTTCATATTAAAGTAAAAACCGGAGTCATGAAAGACGGCACCATGGTGGCAAGAAAAATGGATGCCATCTCCATCACCGGAGGGTATGCTTCCCACGGCCACGCCATTGCCGCCGCCGGAGGCAGCAAACAAAGCTCTTTGTATCCCCGCATGGCCAACCAGTTTCACGGCAGGACCCTTTATGCTAATATTCCCGTGGCAGGTGCCATGAGAGCCTATGGATCGCCCCAGGTCATTTATGCCCTTGAATGTGCAACAGAAGATGCCGCCAGAAAAATCAATATGGATTCTGTAGAATTCAGGCTTAAAAATATTGCTCAGCAAGGCGATATCAACCTGTTGTCAGGCCATGAAATTCTTTCCTGCGGACTTACCGACTGCCTGCTGAAAGGTAAAGCGTTCATGGACTGGGATCAAAAAAAGAAAGACTATGAAAAGTATAAAACAGGACCCGTTCGAAAAGGTCTTGGTGTGGCCTGCTTAAGTTATGCCTCTGGGACATATCCCGTGTGTGTTGAAATTGCAGGAGCTAGAATTTCCTTAAACCAGGACGGCACGGTCCATGTCATGGTGGGCGCCACCGAGATCGGCCAGGGGTCGGATACGGTTGTAGCTCAAATGGCGGCCGAGACCCTGGGGCTTGCCTATGAACATGTAAGGGTGGTTCAGGCTCAGGATACGGATGTATCGCCTTTTGACACCGGGGCCTATGCCTCACGCCAGGCCTATGTTGTAAGCAATGCCATTTTCAGGGCAGCTACCCAGTTAAAGAAAAAAATTCTTGACCATGCCGGTGTAATGACAGGAAAAAAAGCCAGGGATCTCAATATTATAAACGGCAAGATTGTGGATACCCGTACAAATGCGTTTATCATGGATATGAAACCCCTTGCCATTGACAGTTTTTACCATAAAGAGCGCGGCCATCAACTAACGGCTGATGTCTCACACAAAACAACAACCAATGCACCCGTGTTTGGCTGTACCTTTGTTGATATCACAGTTGATATCCCTCTTTGTAAAATCAAAATCAATAAAATTATCAATGTCCATGATTCAGGCATAATCCTGAACCCTGTTCAAGCCGGAGGCCAGGTTCACGGAGGGGTATTCATGGGGATTGGTGCCGCACTTTCAGAAGAACTCATGATCGATCCTGCAACTGGTTATATTTACAATAACAATCTTCTAGATTATAAGTTTCCCACATTCATGGATCTTCCCCATATTCATCATGATTTTGTGGAGACATTTGAACCCACTTCAGGCTATGGAAATAAATCCCTTGGCGAACCCCCTGTTATTTCGCCACCGCCAGCCATAAGAAATGCCCTGCTTGACGCAACAGGAGTGAGTATCAACTCTTTGCCCATATCGCCCCACAAATTGTTTACGGCATTTACAAAAAACGGGCTGCTGGATTCAAAAGGAGGTGCAAATGTTTGATTTAAAAAAACATATAAAAGCCAATTCAATAGACCATGCCATTGCACTTTTAATTGAGAATCCTGATGCCAGGCTTATTGCCGGTGGCACAGATGTATTGATTAAATTAAGGGATGGAAAGCCGGGGTTTTCCGAGCTTGTGGATATCCATGGTCTGGAAGAATTAAATTTTATCCGGCAGGATGGGAAAAATAATATTCTTATTGGTTCCGGTGTTGTGTTCACAGACATTATTCAATCAGACATCATCAAAAAGCATATCCCCATGCTCTGCGACGCAGTCCAAAGTATTGGCGGGCCGCAGATCCGGAATATTGCCACTATTGGCGGGAATAATTGTAATGGGGTCACCAGCGCAGACAGCGCCTCCAGTCTTTTTGCATTGAATGCTGTTTTAGAGATTCGGGGAAAAGGAACAATCCGGCAGGTTCCCATTTCCGATTTTTATCTGGGACCCGGTAAGGTGGATTTAAAAAAGGGTGAAATTCTGACCACATTCAAGATCACACCTGAAAATTATCAAGGATATTTTGGATATTTTTATAAATATGCCATGAGAGATGCCATGGATATTGCCACCATCGGATGTGCCGTCAGTCTGAAAACCAAAAACCAAATTCTTACAGACTATCGAATTGCCTATGGTGTGGCAGGCCCTGTTCCCCTGCGCTGTCCAAAAACAGAAAAGTCAGTTATAAACAAGAAAGTATCAAAAAGCCTTTTGGATGAGATATCCCAAACCATTGAGACTGACGTGAGCCCGAGAACCTCCTGGCGGGCTACAAAGGATTTTCGGATGAATATTATAAAAGAGCTTTCAAAAAGAGCCACAAAAGAGGCTTTGCAAAGAGCCGGGGAGGAAGTGTAGATGACAACCTTCAGGGAAATCACATTCTCCATAAATGGAAGACCGCGAACACTCTATATTGATATGAGAAAATCATTGCTTGAAGTTTTAAGGGAAGACTTAGGTCTTACTGGTGCCAAACAGGGATGTGGGGTGGGGGAATGCGGTGCATGCTCTGTCCTGGTGGACGAGGTTCTGGTGGATTCCTGTATTTACCTTGCCGTCTGGGCACACAATAAAGATATCCGGACCATTGAAGGGGAAGCCAAAAACGGAAAATTGTCCAGAGTGCAACAGGCCTATGTGGATGAAGGGGCTGTGCAGTGCGGTTTCTGCACCCCGGGCTTTATCATGGCAACCACCTCTTTTGCAGAAAATTGTACCGAAAAAAAAGTCACTGAAGACGACATACGAAAGTCCCACGCCGGTAATTTATGCCGGTGCACGGGATATCAGAACATTTTAAAGGCAGTTGAGAAAAGTATACACCCTGACAAGGAGTAAAAAGCGCGTGAGCAAAATATTATTAAAAAATTGCTATTACATACTTAAGTCGTGTCACGAGGAGGGACTTAGGGGATACGATTTGCTGATTGAGGACAACAGAGTGGCAAAGATCGCTAAAAATATTGATTTTTCTCCGACCCTTTCTTTGGCCCCTTCATTGGCCCCTTCATTGGCTGAGGATGACCGAATTATCGATTGCTCCACCCATGTGGTTGTACCCGGATTTGTAAATACCCATCATCATTTTTATCAGACCCTGACACGGAATCTTCCCAAGGTGCAGAATGCTGAACTCTTTGAGTGGCTGGTCTATCTTTATGAAATATGGAAGCATCTGGATGAAGAAGCTATTTATACATCATCCCGACTGGCCATGGGCGAGCTTCTCAAGACAGGATGTACAACTTCCACGGATCATCATTATATTTATCCCCGCAGCGTAACTGCAGACATCATGGGACTCCAGTTCAAGGCGGCAGAAGAGTTGGGAATGCGGTTTTCCCCGACCCGGGGTTCCATGTCCCTGAGCAAGAAGGATGGCGGGCTTCCTCCGGATATACTGGTTCAAACTGATGATGAGATTTTACAGGACAGTGAAAGGGTTATAAAACAATATCATGATGACTCTGAGCTCTCCATGAAAAAAATTGTATTGGCGCCCTGCAGCCCTTTCAGCGTTACAGAGGATTTAATGAAAGAATCTGTAAAACTTGCCAGAAAGTATGGGGTTAAGCTTCATACCCATCTGGCGGAAACAAAAGATGAAAATGATTTTTGCCTTCAGATGTACGGCAGAAGACCCCTGAAGCTGATGGAGGACACAGGATTTATAGGAGAGGATGTCTGGTATGCCCATGGCATTCATTTTAATGATGATGAATTAAAGATCTTAAGCGAGACAAAAACCCACATTGCTCATTGCCCATCGTCTAACATGCGTCTGGGCTCGGGTATCTGCAGGGTAACCGAGATGCTGCCCACCCATATTAATGTGGGTCTGGCCGTTGACGGTTCCGCATCCAATGATACCTCGGATTACTTAGGAGAGATGAGGACTGCTCTCCTGTTGCAGAGGGTGAGATACGGGGCCGGCGCTGTCACCACCCGAGATATTTTTAAACTGGCAACAATAAATGGTGCAAAACTCCTTAATTTTGAAAAAATCGGTCAGCTCCAGGAAGGCTGGGCTGCGGATATGGCTGTTTTTAATATTAACCGACTGGAGTATGCGGGATCTTTGTCTGATCCTCTGGCAGCCCTGATTTTTTCAGGCTATAATCATGGAACCCAATACACCATTGTTAACGGCCATATTGCCGTTGACAATGGTATGCTCACAGGTGTTGATGAACAAAAACTAACGGACAAGGCAAATGATATCTCCCAGCGGATGATACAGGAGGCTTAAATGATTAAAGAAGTTTTTAAGCAGGCTTCTATAGAGGAAGCGGTTAAATTTAAAAATGAAAGCAACTTTTATCTGAGCGGCGGCACCCAGATCAACTGGGCACCGGCCCAGGCAGACAGAAAGATAAACGGCAAACCTGCCATTGAAAAGGTAATCCTTGTTCAGGATCTCCTTTCAAAGGAAATACAAAAACAAGGCTCAGATCTTTTTCCCGGCCTTAGCAAGGCGAACCAGATCAATAATCTTAATGGTTGGATTCGTAGGTGTTTCCAGATAAAGCAGGTCACACCCTTTGGCCACTTCAGCTTCAATCGCTTCATGATCCGTAGTATTGCAAAGGGTTACATCTACATTGATTCGAGGTAAAAATTCGGTAAATAGCTTGTTGGTTCCGCCGTATGTGTCCTTTACCGATACCACCCGTTGACCCGGTACCAGGAGGGAAAACAGTGTGTACCACGGGTACTTGTGTCGCATTCTGCATCAAATATTCTTCTTCCCCTGCCCATACAGAACAAGTGCCTTTCCCTATTGATTGCTTCTTCACTAAATAACCTCCTTTAAAAAAGCCAATGCCGTTTTGACATATAATTTAGTTCCCAGGACCAGTGCATCTTCATCTATATCGAATTTGGGATGGTGGTGGGGATAAGATGTTTGTTTTGAATTATTTCTTGCTCCTACAAAGGCATATGCTGATGGGACCCTATTTGCAAACTCTGAAAAATCCTCCCCGGCCATGGTTCGGAAATCAGAAGTTACCTTTTGTTTATCTTTAAGAATATCAGATGCCGCTCTCCTTACCAGCCGTGCCATAGATGGGTCATTGGAAAGCATGTGGTTACCAATTTTAAATTCAAGATCATAATTTGCATTGTGGAGATGGCAGATATTTTTTACAGTCCGTTCAAACTGTTTTAACACATCACACCCTTTATCAACCAAAAAACGAATTGAGCCTTGTAAAATAACCTTTCCCGGTATTGTAGTGGTGTTTGTTCCACCATGGATACTTGTAAACATGACCACTACCGGGTGCAGAGCATTGATCTGCCTTGTCTGTATCGCCTGGACAGCTTGAATAATATGTGATGAAACAAAGATTGGATCAATTGATTCATGTGCAAATCCGGCATGCCCGCCACGACCCGTGATATTCAGTGTAAAATAATGACTGGCAGCCATTACCGGTCCATCGCAGATATCAATTGTACCTGTTTTAAGCTGGCTCCAGAGATGACATCCAAAAGCTGAATCCACATCGGGATTTTTTAGAATATCTTCCTCTATCATTTTATAGGCACCCGCATCTTCTTCATTTGGCTGGAAAGCAAAAATAATTTTCCCGGCAATGCTCTCTTTCAGATTAGCCAGCAGTTTTGCCGCAACCAGAAGCATGGCCATGTGTCCATCATGTCCACAGGCATGCATCACTCCTTTGTGTACTGACCGAAACTTAAGACCGGTTTCTTCCTGAACAGGAAGAGCATCCATATCTGATCTGAGCAAAATGGTCCTGCCTTGTTTTTCTCCTGACAGAATTGCTTTTACCCCTGTTTTTGCGATTTTTCTTGTTTCTATACCCGTATTGTTAAGATACGCGATTATTTTTTCCTGGGTTTGGAATTCTTTGAAGCCAAGCTCCGGGTATTGATGAAAATCGCGTCGAAGACAAATAAGTTCCGGAACAAGCTCTTCCAGATGTTTTTTCAAATTCATAAACTTCAAATACCTTTTAGTTTATTATGTATCATAGCAAAACAATCTGAATATATAATAAGTTCAGAAAAAGCAAGTTCTCTCATCCCTTTGATCTATTATTTCATCAAAAATCAATTCTGATCGCATTTCACTTTTAGTTTATATGGAAGCTTGACAATCTATATACGGCACTGATATTATCCATGTAAATCATAAAAGAAGGTTGTCTATATGCATGGTTATATTCAGAGGATTATAGAAAAAGAGTTGCACAGATCACTGACTCGTTCTCCTGCTGTAGCCATTCTTGGCCCTCGGCAATGCGGAAAGTCAACAACCGCCAAGATGTTGCTTAGAAATATTCCTTCAATCTATCTTGATCTACAGGATCGTGTTGATCGTAATAAATTGGCCGAACCTGAACTTTTTTTTGATCGTTACCGCGATAGGCTTGTCTGCCTTGACGAGATTCAGCTCCTGCCTGAATTTTTTTCCGTACTCCGCTCGGAAATAGATAAGGATCGCAGGCCAGGAAGATTTTTAATTTTAGGTTCAGCCTCCCGTGACCTCATAAAGCAATCAACCGAGTCTCTTGCTGGTCGTATTTCTTATACTGATCTCACACCATTCCTGCTTAAAGAAGTTGCCAACGTTTCATCGTGGTCCAATCTTTGGCTGCGGGGTGGTTTCCCTGACAGCGTTCTTGCTGATAATGATCTGAACAGTTTTGACTGGCGTCTCGATTTTATTCGGACATTCATGGAACGTGACATTCCCAGCCTGGGTTTTAATATTCCAATTCCAGTGATTGAACGTTTATGGCTGCTGTTGGCACACTATCATGGACAAACCGTAAACTACCATAAATTGGCATCAGCAGCTGATATCTCTATTCCTACCTTGAAAAAATATCTTGCCATTCTGGAACATACATATATGGTTCGCATGCTGCCACCAACCGAAACAAACCTTAAAAAGAGATTGATTAAATCTCCTAAAATCTATTTGAGTGATAGTGGAATTCTTCATGCCCTTCTCGAAATCGAAAAGTATGATTACCTCTTGGGCAATCCTATTGCAGGTGCATCCTGGGAAGGTTTTGTCATTGAGAATATCATAGCTCAGAATAGTCGCTGGAGACCGTCATTTCTGCGCACCTCCAATGGGGCTGAAATAGATTTGGTCTTAGAACGAGCCGGACAGTATCGGCTCTTTGAGTGCAAGCTTTCAAAAGCGCCAAAACCCTCACGAGGATTCCATGAACTGGTTGATTTCATGCAGCCTGAATCGGCTTGGGTTATTGCACCTGTGGATGAACCCTATGAGATAAAGAAAGGGGTTTTTGTCTGTTCTCCAAAACATTTAGACATGGAACTCCGTTTGTCGGATAACACTCCTCCATTACCCAAAAGGGCGTAAGCGGTAAAATCCGGTGCATTTTTAAGTTGGAAGAATTTATGCCCAATGTAATTCAGTGAGCCATTTGGATGCACTTCTAATTTCCGCCCCATTCGGGAAAGTCTTTTCTCTGTCCAGCTCTTTTGAAACTTGAATCATTTTAATGTTGGGAAAGAATTTTTTGAATATCTCAAAATTGGGGCTGAGACTGTTGTCCTTCCATTTTACTTCCAGTAATAGCGAAGGGATATTATTTGCGGTTATGCAAAAATCAATTTCTCTGCCATCCTTATTTTTCAGATAATACAGTTTCCCTTCCTCTCCCAGACAATCTTCCCGGAAATGTAATTCTTTTTGAATGGCACATGCCACAGCATTTTCAAGTTTAACACCTTGATCACCCAGAACCTGGCCTGTATCGTAGAAGTAAAATTTGGGAGTTTTCTGAATAGCTCTGGCAATGTTTTTGTGGAAAGGCGATACTTTAAAAAGCACATACATATTTTCAAGTATTGTTAACCATCTTTTCACAGTTTTATCTGAACATTGTAGATCCTGTGCAAGGGAGCTATATGAGACTGGACTTCCTACCCGGTGCTTTAATAATTGGATCAGTGTTTCAATCTGAGTGATCTGCTGGACATTTTCCAGGTCAATGAGATCTTGCTTTAGAATGATATCAAGATGGGATTTTTTCCAGCGATTATAAAATCGGTTTGTTCCAATTAAAAAGGGTTCGGGAAAACCACCAAACGCCAAAAGTTTATCCAACTCAGCCTCAAGATCATCCGGTTTCAAAAAAGTGTGAATTTCTTTAAGATCCAGAGGATGAATTCTGAATTGGAAAAACCTTCCTGCCAGAGAATCTCCAACCTTCTTATACGTATCTAATTTGGCGCTGCCTGTAACAAGTATTGATGGCGGAATACCTTCCGTATCATAAATCCCCTTTAACCATGATTTCCAGTTTTTTAATTTGTGCAGCTCATCAAAGATAATCAGAGGTTTTGATCGATCCCAGGATTTTTCCTGTAAGCTTAATCTGTCATCGATATTATCATAGTTGAAATAATCAAAATCATTTTCCAACATTTTCGATAACGTTGTCTTTCCAGTTTGGCGCGGTCCGGTTAGCAGGATAATTTTTCGGTTTAAATCTTCTTGAATATATTCTGTCAGGTAACGTTTCATGAAGACTATTTTGACATCAATTCCGAAATAGTCAAGACTTTTTCGGAATTCAGTTCGATAAAGTCGTCCAACTAAAGCGGATCAAAGATGATCGGATCCCATTTTTTCTACACCGCAATATCATAATAAGGAGATGGAATAGTAGGATAGGCACTGTAAATGTGGTTAAACACACAATCAGACAATATTTTCACTTCATCATCGTTATAACTTTTTTCAGGTAGTCCTGATTTATCATCAAAAAGAAAATCAAAGATATTTTTAACTTTTCTCCCAAAAAGAAAGACCCCGGAATTTCGGAAATTTTAGAAATTACAGGACAAATATTCGACAAGACCTGTCAAATCTTCGCTCCATGGAACGTTGTCTTCTGAAAACCGTTCCCCCCGGCCATAAAATAAAGATTTACAGTATTGGGCGGCTTTAAGATCGGTTACAGCATCCCCCACCATCAGCACCTTTGATGCATCCAGTCTGTTTTCAGAGATAATCCGCTCCAGAAGGTACTACTTTTCAGGCGGTATCCCATGAATGCCCTTAAAATATGGTGCAAGCCCCCTCTGTATGAGAATATCCTGAAGCTCTTTTTCAGGTGTTCCGGATGCAACGAACATCGGCAGTCTGCCGGACAAAAGTTCCAGACTTTCTTTTGCACCGTCCACCATCGGAACATCCAGGACAGCATTAATACAAAGCTGTGTAAACCGGTCACACAGCGTATCCATCATTTCATCAGATAGAGGGGCTTTAACCACCTCGCGGTAAAACCACTCAAATTTTTTAAACCTGCTGATCCCTCCGTGTTCCCTGTGATAGTCCATTAGCTGATCCATGGCTTCAAATTTTTCAGCGATTGAACTTTCGCGGCTGTAACAGAGTAAATATGGTGCAGGAAAGTCAAGTATAGTAGGGAATTTAAGTTTCTCAGGTTTTGGATACACAGCATCCCCGAAACCGATGTCCAGTTGCATATGTATCCTTGCTTTTCCCAGTTTTCCCTGGAATCTTAGCCTGATTCCTTCATAATTCCCATCTTCGGTAATCCGTTCACACTGAATGGAATCGCGATCAAAATCCAATCCATCCGGTTCCACATCCTCAATCAATATATCCTGGATTTGTCTTATGATTTCAGCCTCTTTGTTGCTCGTTATTCCAAGCATATCAATGTCCATGGTTGGGCGGAAGCCTGGAGATCGCCAAATTCTAAGCATTAATGCTCCTTTAAGAATAAATCGCTCCGCATGTACCGATAAGGAAAGTCTGTACAGAAATCGCTCCATGGCATAATATTGGAGCAATTCATTAAAAGGACGCCGATCAGTTTTAGCCCGATTAAGAAGTTGTTGGCGTA
>ERZ890953.1524-NODE-1524-length-11449-cov-4.657715_pt1 | contig 11449 bp, 9 predicted proteins | sample MGYA00521264_ERZ890953 | MGnify/ENA primary metagenome ERZ890953 (study PRJEB32303, sample SAMEA104408629) | aquatic metagenome | biome: Brackish water; feature: Chemocline; material: water | place: Baltic Sea | collected 2014-10-26T21:54:00 | depth 200 m ... | reverse complement strand
CGGCGTCCAGCCCAACCTAGTGTAATAACAGCTCTATCTGGCGGCGCGTCCGCTGTTTTTGTCGTTGCACTCTCGGGCTCATCATTGCCTCCCGTTAGGTTCCTGCCCGACAGTAGGCGGCACGGACGAAAAGCCCAGTGCTTGGTGGGGTCGATCTAATGTTGAGAAGGGGCAAGGTGACTATCACCCATGACTGATGACTTCAATTTGACCCTTTCAAACGCTGGCCAGATTTCGGGGAGCGATGTTCTCTTCAGACTGTGTTGATAATTATTGACCAAGGTCAAGGAATGGCCTGAGAAAGTGGCATAACATAACGCACTTGCGATACACGGCCTTGGAGGTGCGGATGTCTCCCCAGCGTGCACAAGAACCTGAGATACTCTTTGAGCGCTCGGTGGTGAAGGTGCCCAACAGGCAGTACTGGAAGGAGCAGGTGAAGTGCCAGCACGCCTGTCCGGTGCACACTGACGCGCGAGGTTATGTCAGGGCCATCGCCGCGGGTGACGACGAACTCGCCTGGCTTATTGCTCGTGGCCCGAACCCCCTCGCATCAATTTGCGGGCGGGTTTGCGGAGCCCCCTGTGAAGTGGCTTGCCGCCGTGGCAGCATTGACCGGCCAATCGCAATCCGCGCCCTCAAGCGCTTTGTCTGTGAACAGCACGGTCCTGAGAGCGGCATCGACCCCCATGAATTTGTTTCGGCCTTCACCGACCTTGTGAAGCGACGAAGCCCGGCTGCGTGCTCCAACCGGGATGAGCTTCTCCCCTTGCTCCAGAGCCTGCAAAGCGGCGACGTTCCCAGGGTTGTTGAGACCTCAGTCGGGATCGTCGGCAGCGGGCCTGCAGGACTGGCGGCGGCCCACGACCTGGCGCTACTCGGTTTCGATGTCACCCTCTATGAAATGGAACCAGTGCTTGCAGGGATGCTCGCGGTGGGCGTTCCCCAGTACCGCCTTCCTCGGGATCTGATTCGCGCCGAAGTTGCGGTTATCGAAGCTTTGGGGGTCACGGCGGTCACGAACTGCCAGATCGGCAAAGACCTGTCGCTTCCGGAACTGCGAGCCCGCCACGATCGCATCGTGCTGGCAGTGGGGGCCAAGCAATCCCGGCGCCTGACCGTGCCTGGAGCCGATGCCAAGGGCGTGCTGGGTGGCGTTGAATTCCTCCGAGAAGTTGCCCTTGGGATACCGGTCTCCCTGGGGCGTCGGGTGGTCGTCATCGGGGGCGGTAATGTAGCCTACGATGTCGGGCGCTCGGTCTTGCGTCAGATCGCTTCAGATGCTGCGCGCACAGCACAGCGAGTATCCCAAGAAGCCATGGTAGTACTTACTTCACTGGAATCTCTAGATGAGATGCCCGCAGACGACGTTGAGATAATCGAAGGCGACGAAGAGGGCATCATCCGCCGAAACGGCCTGGGGCCCACGGAGATCCTCGTTGGAGACGAAGGAGAGGTGCGGGGTGTCGGTTTTCAGAGATGCCTGCGAGTCTTCGACGAAGAGGGACGCTTCGCTCCCCTCTTCGACTCAGAACAGGCTGAGGTTATCGAGTGTGATACGGTGTTGGTGGCCATTGGCCAGGCCGTGGACCTGACCTTTGTCGATGCTGAACGGGACGGCCTTGAACTCACCACACGCGGCTATGTGGCCTGCGACGCTGATAGTGGGCGCACGAGCGCCCCCGACCTCTTTATTGCGGGCGACCTGGCTTACGGCACCAAGCTGCTTATTCACGCGGTTGCGTCGGGAAAGGCAGTAGCCCGGGCGGTTTACGAGAGCGTCACCGGGCGCGCCATCAGATACACGGACGTGGAGCTCCACCTTGGCCAGTGGGATTACGAGCGCGAGCCCGATTACGAGTCCCGGCAGAGGATCCAGCCCCCGATTCTCGACCCTGCCCAGCGGCTTGCCGGGCAAGACGCTGAAGTCGAAGGGGTCTTTCCTGCTGTCGCTGCCCGGCAGGAGGCAGAACGCTGCCTTGACTGCGGCATCAACACTATCTTTGATGGTCAACGGTGCGTCCTTTGCGGTGGCTGTGTGGAGGTCTGCCCTGAACTCTGCCTGCGCATCGTTTCAGTACCCCGTTTGGCCTGCGACGAAGCGTCCGACTCGGTGATTGAACCGCGCCTGGGTGGCGTTGCCGCTAGCGAAGCCTCAGCCATCCTCAAAGACGAAACCCGTTGCATCCGCTGCGCGGCTTGTGCGCTTCGCTGCCCGGTGGGTGCGATCACCATGGAACGCTTTCTCTTCGAAGAGGTGCCGTCATGTCAGATCGACTAAAGCCCGAGCCCGTTTCCCGCCGTGATTTCCTCGGCACTGCTGGTCTCTTGGCCTCAGGGGTAGCGCTGCTGGGGTCCGCAGTTGCGGCCATGCGCCTGCCGCGGCCTCGCGCCTTGCCGGAGCAAGGCCGTGCATTTCGTATCGGGCGTCCTGAGGAGTTCCCTTCCGGCACCTCAGAAATCGTCCCGGGCCGCAACGTGCTCGTGCTATCGGGCCCCAAGGGGATCGCTGCGATCTCCCTGGTCTGCACTCACCTGGGCTGTATCGTGAGCCCCGCTTCTGGCGGCTTCTCGTGCCCATGCCACGGCTCACGCTTTGACCAGCTGGGCGGGGTGACGCAAGGCCCGGCGCCGCGCGCTTTGCCCTGGCTCGCAGTCCGCAAGGCACCCAACGGGATGCTCGTGGTTGACGGTTCTCAAGAGGTCCCCCCCGGGACCTTTCACGTGGCGTAAGGAGGTTGGACCATGAAGAGAGGCCTAGCTGCCTTTGCCGCCAATCTGCGCAACCTTCCCGCAACGGTTCGCCAGTCGGTCATCCGTCGCGGCAGTTCCGGGTCGGCGCGCAACAGTTCTCTGGCCGTCTTTGGGAACGTCTTCCTGCACCTCCACGCAACGCGGATTCACCGGCGGACCTTGCGTTTCACCGCAACCATGGGTCTCGGCATGATTGCTGCCAGCGCATTCGGTATCCTCTGCGTTACCGGCCTCCTGCTCATGGTCTACTACAAGCCATCCACAGACCTGGCCTACGACAGCATCAAGGATATCGTCACGGTAGTTCCTTCCGGGCGTTTCGTGCGCAACATCCACCGATTCGCGGCCCATATCATGGTGGCTGCTGTCCTGCTCCACATGGCGCGGGTGTTCTTCGCCGGTGCGTACAAGCGCGGCCGGGAGTTCAACTGGGTAGTAGGCATCGTGCTACTCATCCTCACCCTCGGCCTCTCTTTCACCGGCTACCTCCTGCCCTGGGACCAACTGGGCTACTGGGCCATTACCGTAGGTTCCAACATAGCAGCTTCCCCGCGAGAGCTTACCGATGCGCTGGGTATCACAGGCTGGTTCGACCCCGGCGGCTTCCAGAAGGAACTTCTTCTGGGGGCTAGCGAGGTTGGTCAGGAGGCCCTCACCCGGTTCTATCTGCTGCACGTCGTAGTGTTACCGGTGGCTATGGTAGCGTTGCTGGCAGTACACTTCTGGCGAGTACGCAAGGACGGTGGTCTGGCCCGGCCAGACGAGATTCGCACCCGATCCGGTGAAGGTGCTCCGGCCACAGATTCCCTTCCCACGGCCCCTGCTGAGGCCCCGCACAAGACTTACGGCCTCATGTGCGTTGTCGCCGACCGGCGACCGGCCACCGATCTCGACCCGGTGGATACGGTGCCGAGTTGGCCATTTCTGCTGCGAGCCGAGTTGCTGGTGTTTATGGTCACGTTTTTTGCGTGCGTTGCACTGAGCCTCTTCTGGGACGCACCTCTCAAGACCCTGGCTAACGCCGCCATCCCTGAGAATCCGGCTAAGGCACCGTGGTATTTCCTGGGGCTCCAGGAGCTCGTCTCATACTCCGCACTCATGGGAGGCCTGGTGGTACCTGCCCTCTCCATGCTGGGATTAGGGCTGATCCCCTACCTTGACCGTGAGACCGCGGATGCCGGCCATTATTTCGCCGGTCGGCCCGGCCGGCGCATCGCCTGGCTCAGCGCGCTCTTCGCGGCACTCTTCGCAGTCCTGGCAGTGGCAGTGCCAGTGAACTTCGGATGGCTGCGCAACTGGTTCCCTGACATCGACCAACTCGTCATCATCCTAGTCAACCCCGGGACGCTGCTCACCTTCTTTTACGCTGCATGGTCACTCATCGTGCTGTGGCGCTCAGGCTCGACCAGGCTCGGCGCCATCGCGCTTTTCACCTGCTTCCTCGTCGGCTTCGTCATCCTCACTTACGTAGGCACGTCGCTGAGAGGACCAAACTGGGATTTCTACTGGAGCCAGGCTGATTGGCCTGTGCATTGAGGAGGGTGAATGTCTACCGAAGACGATCCGCGCATGCGACTCGCTGAGGATGCTCGGCAAGAGGTGGCTCGAATCGACCGCCGCATAAGCATTGCACTCCTCATCACTGCGTTGCTTACCCTCGCAGGTCTCTTCGCAGGCGCCCTGCAGGAGAATATCCTGCCCCAATGGAGCCTCGTCCAGGAGCAGTACCTCCAACTGCTTGAAGAGAAGGCCACAGACGATTGGGGTAAACAAGTGGCTGATCGCTTTGCGTTGCAGGTCTCACAGGTGGTAGTCCCCGCACTCGGAATTACTGATCGCTGCGTTTCCTGCCATAACGGCCTCGACGACCCCCGAATGACGGATGTGGACCAACCGCATTCCAGCCACCCCGGGCACTATCTTGAATGGCATGAGGCAAGCCGTTTCGGCTGCACTATCTGTCATCGGGGACAGGGAAGGGCCCTCACCTTCGAGGAAGCCAAGGGAATCTCCGACGACTGGGACCAACCTCTGCTTCCCCCCGCCCTGACCCAGTCGGGCTGTGGTCTATGCCACAGTGCGGACGAAGTCCGCGGCCAGGGCGGCGAGCTTTACGCTCAGGGCCGAGACCTCTTCACCAGACGCGGTTGCCAGTCCTGTCACAAGCTGGCTGGACGGGGCGGTATTGCTGGCCCGGCGCTCGATGCAGAGGGGAGCAAATCCAGGGAGGCACTAACCTTTGCAAACGTCAAGGGTCCACATACTCTCGCCCAGTTCCTTGCGGAGCACTTCGATGACCCCCAGGGTGTCGTCCCCGGCAGCGAGATGAAACCGCCGCAGTTGACTTTGCACGAAAACCTTGCCCTGACTATCTATATGCTCTCCCTACAAGATCGGAGCATCCCCGCCAGCTACCTCTCTCCCGGAACACACCTTGAACTCGCCGAAGAGCGGCTGCCGGGGAATGAGAGCGGAGCAGAGCTCTTTAGCCGTTACTGCGGGGTCTGCCATGACACCGGCCGCTACGGTCGCTATGACGACTTCTTCAAGCTCTTCATCCCGGCCATTCGCGGTAAGGGGCTGCTGAGCCTCGCCTCTTCGGACTATCTGGCCGAGAATATTCGTCGCGGCCGTCCCGGAACCCGGATGCCACCGTGGGGCGAGGCTTCTGGAGGGCTTACCGACGTGGAGATCGCTCGCCTCGTGACCTTCATTCGCAGCGAGGTGCAGCCACCCGAGACGGCAGCCGCTAAGAAGCTCATGGAACGGACCCTCGACCCGGACTTGACTTTGCGCGGTGACGCGCTGAGAGGCGGTGCGATCTACGCCCGCCACTGTACCGGCTGCCACGGTGAGGAAGGACGCGGCACCATCGCACCAGCCATCGCCAACCCGGTCTTCCAGGAAACCGCCAGCGACGGATTTCTGTACGCCACTATTGCTCTCGGTCGGCCCGACACGGCCATGCCGAACTTCCTGGGTGTGCAGGGAATGGGCCTAGTAGATGGCGACGTCAGAGACCTCATCGCGTATCTCCGCAGCCTCGCCCAGGGAGGAACATTATGAGCCGAAAGAAAGCTCCGCCACAGCAACCAGGTGAAAAGCTAGTCATCTCCAGAAGACAACTGCTGAAGTTGTGCGGACTTGGTCTCTCCAGTCTGGCAGGATGCCGGAGCCGCCATGAAGAAGCGGCCCTGGAGGAGTTTGAGGTTGTCGACTTCGACCCTCTCCACAAGTACCCTTACCGGGGTTGGGAAGCGCTCTACCGCAAGCAGTTCTCGTGGGACCGGGTGGTGCGCTCCACCCACTCGGCCAATTGCACCGGGTCCTGCTCCTGGAAGGTCTTCGTCAAGGACGGCATAATGGTCCGGGAGGAACAGGCCGCCGACTACCCGGCCATCTCTGACGACCTGCCGGACTACAACCCCAGGGGTTGCCAGAAGGGCGCTTGTTTCGTCGAGTACGTGTACGGTGCCCAACGGGTCAAGTATCCCCTGATCCGGGCCGGCGAACGTGGTGACGGCAAGTGGCGACGGGTCTCCTGGGACGAGGCTCTGGATCGAATAGCCGCCAAGCTTGTGGAGAACATCTACGAGCATGGGCCCGACACCAACACGTTCTTCACCGTCATCCCGGCTATGTCCCCGGTAAGTTTCTGCTCGGGCGTCCGCCTCGCCCACCTGATTGGTGGGGTCGCATGTTCGTTCTATGATTGGTATTGCGACTTGCCTCCGGGAGAACCCATCACCTGGGGAGTACAGACCGAGGCCTGTGAGTGCGCAGATTGGTTCAACGCCAAGTACATCGTGCTCTGGGGCAGCAACATTAATGAGACGCGCATTCCCGACGCGCACTTCGCCTGGGAGGCCCGTTACAACGGTGCCCGGGTGGTCTGCATCGCCCCCGAATTCAACGCCTCAGCCGTCCACGCAGATCAGTTCCTCGCCATCCGCCCCGGCACCGATTCCTTGCTTGCCCTGGGAGCCTGTAGGTACATTATCGAGCACGGCCATGTCGCTGAGGAATATGTGCGCCGGCAGACCGACATGCCTCTCCTGGTGCGCCTGGACAACCAGCGCCTCCTCCGGGGCACCGACATCGGGTGGCAGGAGGAAGGTAGCGACGCAGACAAGGTCTTCTTCGCTTTTGATGAAGCTAGCGGCGCCCCGAAGGCCATGCCCGGTACCATGGGGCATCCCTCTAAGACCCTTGACCTCGATGGCTGGAGTCCCGCCCTCGAAGGCACCTTCGCAGTCACCCTCACTGACGGCACCAAGGTGCAGGTGACGACAGTCTTTCAGCAACTCCGTGGCCAACTCATGGATGACCGCTATGGCCTTGACAGGGTCGCGGCAGAGACCGGCCTCACGGCGGCCGACGTCAAGCGCTTCTACCACGACCTGGCAACCCGCAAGCCCGCCATGATCGTCCATGGTGCGGGGACCAACCATTGGTACCACAACGACCTTATCAATCGGGCCATGATGCTCTCCGTAGCTCTCACCGGTAACGTCGGCGTCAACGGCGGAGGCTTCAATCACTATGTCGGCCAGGAGCGGGTCTGGCCAGAGCACGGCCTGAAGAAGCTGGCATTTCCTCGAGGCGGCAAGCACCAGCGCTTCCAGAACACAACCCTCTGGACGTACTGCCACTCCAAGATGGCCGACCCTCACAAAATCAACGGCAAGACCCCCGAGCACTACATTCTCGAGTCGGTACGCAACGGCTGGATGCCGCTCTGGCCTCGCAATGACTGGGACAGCATCACCCCGGAGCAACTCCACGACCTGCCACGCAAGCCGCGAGCCCTTCTTGTCTGGCGGGCCAACTACCTCAACCAGGCCAAGGGCAACGAGGCCATTATCGCATCGCTTTGGAAGGATCTTGACCTCATAGTAGATGTGAATTTCCGCATGGATACTACGGCACTCTACAGTGATATCGTGCTGCCCGCTGCCTCATACTACGAGAAGGCTGACCTCTCCTCCACTGACTGTCACTCCTTCATGCACCCCATCGGGGCAGTGCTCGACCCGCTCTACGAGTCCAAGCCCGACTGGGAGATCTTCGGCCTGCTTGCCAAGGCAATTGCCAAGGAGGTGGAGCGACGCAACCTGCCGCCCTTCCAGGACAAGGAGGTGGGCTGGACTCACGACCTGCGCACCGCGTACGACGAGTGGTCAGACAACGGCAAACTGACCACCGGCGAAGACGCGGCCAACTTCATCCTGCAGCACGCCGTTGAAACCAAAGGCATGAGCTACCAAACCATCCAGGAGGCCCCGCAGCGGTTTGTCGCCACCGATCCGGAGGCCTGGAACAGTGACATAGAGCCGGGTCGCGCCTATACACCCTTTACCCACCAAATCGAGAAGCAGCGGCCTTGGCGCACGCTCACCGGACGCCAGCAGTTCTACATCGACCACCCCTGGTTCCTGGAATTCGGCGAGGCGCTACCCATCCACAAACCGCCCCAGGACGACCCCAAGTTCCCCCTCTACTGGAATACACCGCACGGCCGCTGGTCCATCCACTCTACCTGGCGTGACAACCGCTACATGCTCCGCCTGCAGCGGGGACTCCCCATCGTCTACCTTCACCCCGATGAAGCGACCTCCCGAGGCATCCAGGACAACGATTGGGTGCGCGTTTACAATGACGAGGGGCAAGCAGTCGTCAAGGCCAAGATCAAGCCGGCCGAGATGGCTGGTCGGCTCACCATGTACCATGGCTGGGAGAAGTATCTTGGTTTCCAGGAGGGCGGTTGGCAGTCACTCTCCTATATAAAGATCAAGCCCACGCAGCTCGTGGGCGGATATGGGCACCTGAACTTCCGCCTCAATTACTGGGGCCCCACGGGTAATAACCGCGACATCAAGGTCGAAATAGAGCGCTATGAAGGGCCAGTCGCCGCTTACGAACCACTCATCAAGCCGATGGATATCTAGGGAGGTAGCCAAAGATGTCATCACATCAATACGCGGTAGTCCTGGACCTCAACAAGTGTATCGGCTGCCAGACCTGCACCATCGCCTGCAAGAAGCAGTGGACCGATGGAGATGGAATGGGCGCGATGTACTGGAACAACGTCGAGACCCAACCGGGTACTGGCTACCCCCGCGGGTATCACACCATGGGAGGCGGTTTTGACGAGCAGCGCAACTTGCGCCCGTCGTCCCTGCCCACGGCCGAAGACTACGGCGTTCCTTTCGAGTACGATTACAGCCAGCGGCTTTTCGGCGGACGCAAGAAGCCCGTCATGCCTGACGTCAAACCAGAATACACGCCCAACTGGGACGAGGACGTCGGCGGCTTCGAAAGAGGCAATCCATATTACTTCTACCTCCCCCGCCTTTGCAATCACTGCACTCATCCAGCCTGTCTCGAAGCCTGCCCCCGGGGAGCCATCTACAAGCGCCAGGAAGACGGCATAGTCCTCATCGACCAGGAGCGTTGTCGGGGCTATCGTCATTGCATCGAGGCATGCCCCTACAAGAAGATCTACTTCAACGAGGTGACAGGTACGAGCCAGAAGTGCATCTTCTGCTACCCCCGCCTCGAACGGGGTACAGTTCAGGCCTGCATGGCCCAGTGCCCAGGCCGCATCAGGTTCGTCGGGCTCCTCGACGACCCAGACTCCCCCGTACACAAACTGGTCCGAGTCCACCGCGTGGCCCTGCCTCTTTTCCCTGAGAGAGGGACCCATCCAAACGTCTTCTACGTGCCGCCCTTCTCGCCACCCCGCACCGGGCGTCCCGATGCTGGAGTGCTGGACGACCCCCGTTTTCCCCTCGACTACCTCAAGTACCTCTTCTCAGATGCAGTCGTTCCGGTCCTCAGCAAGCTTCACGGGGAACTTCTCAAGGCCCAGGAGGGAGGCCGCAGCGAACTGCTGCAACTCCTCATCGGCCGCACCGCTAAAGATCGCTTCCAAATCGTCCCGGAGAAAGTCCGTAAGGCTACGCCAGGACCGGTGTCCGATGCGCTGCCCGATGACCCGGCCGGCCCTCCGTTGACTATCGTGTCCACCTCCACGAAGGAAGATTGAACATGCAAAGGAACCTCTCTGTCCTGCTCATTCTCGCAATGGTCGCCTCGCTGCAGACGGGGCTCAGTGCAGAGCCCCGCATCGGGGCTCTCACCATCCCCACCGGCACCGCTCCCGGACCAGTGACAGGCGACGTTGCGCTCAGCCCGGCCGACCCCGTCTGGACCTACGCAGTTCCGGTCGAGGTGGGTCTCCATCGCACGCCCTCGCTCTATTCCGGCGGTCTCTTCGACAACGGTAGAAAGCCTCGGACCACGCTCCGATTATTGGGCTTACCCGACAACCGGATAGCGTTGCAACTCACCTGGGAAGATTCCACCCCGCACTCTTCCGAAAGCCTGGCAAGCCTGACCGATCGCGGTGCCGACCACATCTACAAGACCCGCACCAGCGCGCCGGAGAGGTTTCCGGATGCCGTTTGCGTGATGGTTCCCCAGCGCCGCGGCCCTCACGAACGCTACCCGTCCCTGATGATGGGCGATCCGGAGAACCCCGTGGACCTCTACTTCTGGAAGGAGGGGCGCGGCTTCGAGCATCTCACCGGCAGCGGGCGCGGGACCGTGGCCGCGGCTGGTGCGGACGCCCCTCCCGGACAAGTCGTGGTTTCCCCCAGCGGCGATGGCTGGCAGGCCACCTGGATACTCCCCGACATAGCCCCGGCAACGCCGCTGGCCTTCGCCGTCTGGGATGGCGACGATCAACAACGGGACGGCCTCAAGTACTTCAGCCTCTGGTACGAGGTGGGACCTTGAATCTAGAAGCCACCGATACCCTCGCTCTCGCTGCCTTCGAAGAGGCCCTCCTCTGGCAATTCCTCCACCACTTACACCGAGCGCCGGACGACCGCCAGTGGCAGTGGCTCCAACGCCCGGAAACGGCTAAGACCTGGCAGATTCTCAACGTCACTCTGGAGTTGGCTCTGGCTGAAGAACTCCCCTTGCCCCCTTCCCTAGCGGCCTACCAGGACGACCATCTTCACACCTTCGAGGTTGGCGCTCCGGCGCCGCCTTGTCCACTAGTAGAGCATCACTGGATACCCCACCGTCCGGCCTCAGTGGTCCTGGCAGAGAATGCCAGATTCTTCAGCCATTTCGGCCTCAAACCCAGCGGTTCTTCCGGCGAAACAGCAGACCAGCTCCGCTTCCAGTTGGAGTTTATGGCCCATCTCTGCAACATGGCCTCCCGACTCTACGGGGAGGACTCCACGGAACTGGCGGGCCAGGCCCTTACCGCAAGCCGTGACTACCTCACGCTCCACCTCCTCTCCTGGCTGCCTACCGCCGCCGAAAGTCTCAATCAGAGTTTTCCCAAGGCCTGGTATAGTGTCTGGATGACTGGCACCGCCAGGGCCGCCCAGGCACTGGCCGCGTAGAAGCAGGGGCATCCATGCGCTCAGGTGGCCGGTCAACGACACTTCCTCATGGGATCATTGACACTTTGTCCCGTTCAGGAGTACGGTCAACCTCGAATAGCTGATGAGGTTCGAGATGAAGAAGAGGCACATTGCTGACGAGGTCTCCCGGCTCGGTGCCATGGATTGGGACAGGCGACTCTTCGACTCGTTGATTCCCCTGGGAGGACCGTTATGAGCCCGAAGATATCGAAGGACACACGGCTTTCGGCCCTTCTTGCCGAGCACCCGGGCCT
>ERZ890953.1523-NODE-1523-length-11458-cov-4.460405_pt1 | contig 11458 bp, 4 predicted proteins | sample MGYA00521264_ERZ890953 | MGnify/ENA primary metagenome ERZ890953 (study PRJEB32303, sample SAMEA104408629) | aquatic metagenome | biome: Brackish water; feature: Chemocline; material: water | place: Baltic Sea | collected 2014-10-26T21:54:00 | depth 200 m ... | reverse complement strand
CGCGGATTCTACTGAATTTCAACTCCCCGCGGACGTTTTGACGACCAACATTGCGACGCCAGAACTCGCCGCTGAGCTTTCCACCCTGCGCCTTGATATCTGGAATTGGTCGGGCTATTGGGTGTTGCTTCCGTTATTGCTGGCGCTTATCGCCCAACGCGCCCTCGAGCCGCCAGCGCGCAGCCTGCCCCTGGGGATTGCTTTTTACACCCTGGCGGCAGCGTTTTTGCTGTGGGGTGCGCTGCGCGGGCGCGTGACTCTCCCCGACGCAGAACCTGTACCCGATGCCGCCGACCCAATGACGGTGCGTTCCATCGGTATGTGGGTTAGCATCATCTTTGGGTTGCTGGCCTTTCTGGCTTTTAGCGGCAACCGTTTCACGCAGTTCAACTTGACCTTGTGGCTGATCGCAGTGGCCGGATTTTTCTACGCCTTCTGGTATATTCCCCCCGAAACACCGACCCTGCGAGCGCGGCTGCGCACCGCATTTGAACGTTTTCAATCCAACGGTATCAACTTCTCCCCCTGGACACTGCTCGTCCTGGCAGTTTTCGCGCTGGCCGCGTTTTATCGTTTCTACCAGCTCGATCAGGTGCCGCCGGAGATGTTCAGCGACCACGCCGAAAAGCTCTATGATGTCGCCGATGTGCTCGATGGGCAGTACAGTATTTTCTTCCCGCGCAATACCGGGCGAGAGGCCTTTCAGATGTACCTCACGGCGGCGATGGCCTTGATCTTTGACACAGGTCTTTCGTTTCTCAGCCTTAAACTGGGTACGGCTTTTGCCGGATTGTTCACGCTGCCCTTCATCTATCTGCTCGGAAAGGAAGTTGCCAGCCGCCGTGCCGGTTTGCTGGCGATGGCCTTTGCCGGAATTGCCTACTGGCCGAATGTAATCTCACGTGTGGCACTGCGCTTTACGCTGTATCCTTTCTTCGCCGCGCCGACGCTCTATTTTCTGGCGCGCGGCCTGCGCCGTGGCCGCCGCAACGATTTTTTGCTCGCCGGGCTGTTTCTCGGCCTCGGCTTGCATGGCTACAGTCCTTCCCGTTTTGTGCCTTTTGTTGTACTGGCGGCGGTCGGCCTGTATTTATTGCACAAGCGCCCCCGTGCCAATCGCCAGCAGGCTGTTTGGGGACTGATTTTGCTGGTCTTCATCTCGCTGCTGGTTTTTGCGCCGCTCTTGCGCTATGCCCTCAGCGATATGCCGGGTTTCACTTACCGTACCATGACGCGCATGAGTCAGGTCGAACAGCCTTTCTCCGAACCGGTCTGGCAGATTTTTACCAAAAACCTGTGGGGTGCTCTGACGATGTTCTTCTGGGATGATGGCGAAATCTGGGTGCATTCAGTGACGCATCGCCCGGCGCTGGATATCGTTTCAGCAGCGCTTTTCGGCTTGGGCAGCCTGATGCTCACTGTGCGCTACCTGCGCCGTCGCGATTGGCTCGACCTGTTCTGGCTGGTCGCCATTCCGCTGCTGATGATGACCTCCATTTTGTCGCTGGCATTCCCCGGCGAGAACCCGTCTCTTAATCGCACCGGGGCGGCGATGATCCCGGTTTTCCTGATTATAGGGATGACGCTGGACGGATTTCTGAATCAACTTCGAGGAAGTCTGCGCACCCCCGCGCGCGGGGTGTGGTTAAGCATTGGGGTAGGCGTACTCCTTTTGGGGGGATCCAGCGCTCAAAACTTTGATCTCGTCTTCCACCAATACCGCGAAGATTTTGCCCGCAGCTCATGGAATACCTCCGAACTCGGGGCTGTTATTCGCCAGTTTGCCGACACCATCGGCGACGAAGACAGCGCCTGGGTGGTGCCGTACCCCCATTGGGTGGATACGCGCCTGGTGGGAATTAACGCCGGGGTGCCGCTGCGCGATTACGCCCTGTGGCCCGACCAGATTACTACCACGCTTGATAATCCGCGCTCAAAATTGTTCCTCTACAAGCCCGAAGATAGCGACGCCCGTGATACGTTGGAAACCCTCTACCCCAATGGCGCTATGCAGCTTTACGACTCGGCAATTGAGGGCAAGGATTTTTATATCTACTACGTGCCGCCGGAACGTTAAATGTTGAAAGTTGAAGGTTAAAAATTATTCTCAACCTTTAACCTGTAACCTTCAACCCCATGCCTATGAAGAAATTATCGAAATTTAGTTATTTTCTTTTGTTCCTGTGGATTTTGGCCGCGGGTGCTTATTTACGCCTGGTCGGTTTGGATTGGGACGAAGAGCAGCACTTGCATCCGGATGAGCGTTTCCTGACGATGGTGGAATCTAGTATCGAGCCGGTGCAAAGTTTGGGCGAATATTTCGATACCGCCAATTCGAGCCTTAATCCGCATAACCGCGGGCATGGATTCTTCGTTTATGGCACGCTGCCGATTTTTATTGTGCGTTATGTTGCCGATTGGTTGGGTGATAGCGGCTATGGTGAAGTCTATCTGGTGGGGCGTGCGTTATCGGCACTGGCCGATCTGGCCGTAATCTGGCTGATATTTCTAATTGCTGAACGGCTCTACACGCGAAAGATCGGAGTATTGGCGGCTGCGTTCTATGGATTTGCCGTACTTCCGATTCAACAGTCGCACTTCTTCACGGTAGATACGTTTATTAACTTTTTTACGTTTTTGGCGTTTTATTTTGCGGTGGAGGTAGCGACAGCGGACGGGGGACCGAAGACCGAAGACCGGGATAACATTTCTCCGTCTCCCGTCCCCGGTCTTCCGTCTTATCTGCTCTTCGGGGTCGCGCTCGGATTGGCGGTGGCCTCCAAGATCAGCGCTATCCCGGTAGCGCTGGCTTTGCCGGGTGCAGCGGCCTTATATTTTCTGCGTCTGCCCATTGAAGAACGCCAGCGGCAGGCGGGGCGCATATTTAGTTATGTGGCTATTGCCGGTCTGGTCAGTATTTTGACGTTCCGAATTTTCCAGCCGTATGCTTTCTCCGGGCCTGGATTCTTTGGAATGCTGCCCAATCCGCAATGGGTGGAAAATCTCAAATCGCTCAGCGCACAAACCAGCGGCGATGTGGATTACCCTCCGGCGCTGCAATGGGCGCGGCGTCCGGTATGGTTTTCGTGGCAAAACCTGACCGTGTGGGGATTGGGTCTGCCGCTGGGGGTATTGGCCTGGGCGGGTTTTCTGTGGATGGCCTGGCGCATGATCAAGGGGGAGTGGCGGCGGCATATTCTGCTGTGGGGCTGGACGACGATCTATTTTGTGTGGCAGACCATGCAATGGAATAGCACCATGCGCTACCAGTTGCCGATTTATCCCGCGCTGGCGATTATGGCGGCGTACTTCGTGTTGAAGGTTGCAAGTTACAGGTTGAAAGTTCAACCTTCAACCTTCAACTTTAAACGTATAGCGGGGGTTTTGCTCGGCGGTTCTGTTTTGGTACTAACCTTCGCCTGGGCCTTTGCCTTCTCGCGCATTTACACTGTGCCGCACACCCGCGTGGAAGCCACGCGCTGGATGCTCCAAAATTTCCCAGGGCCAATTACACTGCAAGTCGCTACCGAGGAAGGTGATTTTGCGCAGCCCTTGCCATTTCCGCAAGGATTGAGCATTCGCAGCGGAGCGCCCTACAATACGCAGTTCACAGCGCACGTCAACGGAACGCTGAACGAAATTTTGCTGCCACATATCACCGATGTCGGCGCGGCGGGAAATTTATTGGTCAGACTGACATCAGCGCATAACCCTGATGCGCCGTTGATCGTTACCACCCTCCCAGCGGCGAATTTGCCCCTCGCACCACCCGAAAGCCAGGATGTGTTGATTCCCTTTGAACAGGATGTTTTTGTGGATGTGGACAGCACCTATATATTGACTTTTGAAGTGTTGGGCGGTTTGGAAGAAGTTGATTTATGCGATGTGTTGCATTTTGAGATTCAGACGGTCGATCAGGTGGTCGTGCAGGATGTCAATCCGGCCGTTGATTGTGTGGTGCACCCCGATAGGCTCTATACGGTGGCCTTCATCCCCCAGGCGGCAGGCAATCTCTCCGGGGTTACGGCGCGCCAGCTTCAGGCGAAATCCATCACTATTGAAGGGGAGAAGACCCTCGAGCTGAGTCTAGCGCTCACACCGGATGGCGATTCAATCGCCGCTGCATCCATCACCGATGAATTTGCCCCCGGCGATAATTTCCGCGGCCCAAGTTTCAAACTTCACCTGGACAAGCCGTTGGAGTTGGTCGAAGACGCAACCTATTATCTTAAGTTTGATCTGGCCGGTGCAGGAGAGTTGCAATTCTCTGGGGCGGCCCTGGCGAATGAATCGACCTGGGATGACGGATTGCCGCTGCGTATGGATGGCTATGACCCTTATGGCGGCATCTATCAGGGCGGGCTGAATTTCGAGATGTACTGGGACGACAATGAAGAGAAATTGCAGCGTTTTACCGGCACGCTGGCGCAGGCCGATTATGTGCTGATTACCTCCAGCCGCCAGTGGGCTAGCACCACCCGCGTCCCGGAGCGCTATCCGCTGACGAGTGAATATTACCGCCATCTGCTGGGCTGCCCCGTGGAGCAGACGATTGAATGGTGCTACAACGTGGCCGAGCCGGGCATGTTCGCGGGTGATTTCGGTTTTGATCTGGTGCAGGTTTTCCAGTCGAACCCGCGCTTGGGCAGTTTTGAGATCAACGATCAGTTCGCTGAAGAAGCCTTCACGGTATACGATCATCCGAAGGTATTTGTGTTTGCCAAAACGGAGGACTACGATCCGGCGCGGGTGGCTGAGATTTTAGGCGCGGTTGACCTGACGAAGGTAGTGCGCATCACTCCCAAACAAGCCGATAGCTTCCCCGCCGATTTGATGCTGCCCGATGAGCGTCTCGCCGAACAACGCGCGGGCGGCACCTGGTCGGAGCTTTTCAATACCGATGCGTTGCAAAACCGCTCGCAGATTGTCGGCGTTTTGCTGTGGTATCTGAGCGTCTTCGCCTTGGGGCTAATCACCTACCCGCTGGTGCGTTTTGCTATGTCGGGGCTACCCGATCGCGGTTATCCGCTGGCGCGCATCACCGGTTTGGTGGTGCTGGCCTGGTTGGTATGGATGGCGGGGTCGGCGCGCATCCCCTTCACGCGTTTGACAATTGGTGTGGTGCTGCTATTGATGGCGTTGCTGGGCGGCTGGTTGGCCTACCGTCAACGCGATGGATTACGCCAGGAATGGCGTGAAAAACGTACGTATTTCCTGACCGTGGAGGGGCTGTTCCTGCTCTTCTTCCTGGTCTTCTTGCTGATTCGCCTGGGCAACCCCGATTTGTGGCATCCCTGGAAGGGCGGCGAGAAACCGATGGATTTGTCGTATTTCAACGCTGTTCTCAAGAGCACCAGTTTCCCGCCTTATGATCCCTGGTTCGCGGGCGGATATATCAACTACTATTATTACGGCTATGTCGTGGTCGGTGTGTTGGTTAAATTTTTGGGGATTGTGCCAACCTTTGCCTACAACCTGATTTTGCCAACCCTTTTCTCGCTGGTGGCGATGGGCGCCTTCTCGATTGTCTGGAATCTGTACGGTGAGACGGGAGACGGGGGACGGGAGACGGACGCAGTACCCCGGTCTTCGGTCGCTTTGGGCGGCGCGCTCGCTATGTCCACCCTCGGTAATCTGGGCGTATTGCGCATGTTCCTGCAAGGCTATCAACGCCTAATGGTCTCCAGCGCTGAAATTGATGCTGCTGGTGTGATCCAAAAATTGTTCTGGACGTTGCAGGGTATTGTCAAATCCTTTGGCAGTGCGGCTCTGAATTATCGCCTGGATGAGTGGTACTGGAACCCCAGCCGCGTTATCGGCGCGCAGCATGGCAACCCGATCACAGAGTTCCCGTTCTTCACTTTCCTTTATGCCGATTTGCACGCCCACATGATCGCCATGCCCATCGCCCTGCTGGTGGTTGGCTGGGCGCTCTCGGTGGTATTGGGCAAAGCCTGGGCGAGTCGCGCCACCCCCGATCGTTCTCCGCTGCGCATCGGGCTGAGTTTCCTGATCGGCGGGCTGGCGATTGGCGCGCTTTATCCTACCAATTTGTCGGATATATATACCTATCTGCCGCTGGGCATCGCTGCGGTGGTTTACGTTATCTGGCGGTACCCTCACCCCGGGCCTCTCCCAAAGGGAGAGGGGGTTAAACGCCTGGCGTTGCTGATCGGCGGCGCGTTGCTCCTGACGGCGCTCGCCAAAGGCCTTTACCAGCCCTATGCCCATTGGTACAGTCAGGGTTATAGCGAATTCAAAATCTGGCCCGGCAGCCATACACCCACTTCCGATTATCTCACTCATTGGGGGTTGTTCCTTTTTGTGATCGTCTCCTGGATGATCGCTGAAACGATTGACTGGATGGCGAACACGCCTGTCTCGGCACTTCGCAAGCTGGAGCCGTATAGAAACTGGATCGTGACCGGCTTGATTCTGCTCGTGTCGCTGATTTTACTCCTGGGGATCAACCTGCCCGTGGAAGATGGGGTCGACACCCGACTCCCCCTTGGGTTGGGTATTCATATCGTGTGGTTTGTTTTGCCCCTGGTGGCCTGGGCCGGGGTGCTGATGCTGCGCCCGGAGACCTCCGACACCAAACGATTTGTGCTCTTCCTCTTCGGCACCGCCTTGCTGCTCACCTTGACCGTCGAAATCATTTACGTGATCGGCGATATTGGGCGGATGAATTCGGTCTTCAAGTTCTACCTGCACGCCTGGCTGCTGTTTTCGGTCAGTGCGGCAGCGGCGCTGGGATGGCTGCTGCCCCAAGTGGGTCGTTGGAAATCGAATGGACGTGCGATTTGGCAGGTTGCGCTGGCCTTTTTACTGATGGTCGCCGGTTTGTACCCACTCGTGGGCAGCTTTGCAAAAATTGAAGACCGCATGTCCGCTGATGCGCCGCACTCCCTGGATGGCATGGCCTACATGCAGACGGCCACTTACTACGACGAAGGCGCCGAACTCAAACTCTCCGAAGATTACGCCGCCATCCGCTGGATGCAGGAAAATATCCCGGGATCACCGGTCATCGTAGAAGGCAATCAAGTCGAGTATCATTGGGGCACGCGCTACACCATTTACACCGGCCTGCCCTCCGTGGTCGGTTGGAATTGGCATCAACGCCAGCAGCGCACGATTGTGCCGCATGATTGGGTCTACGAGCGTGTGGATGGTACTCACGAGTTTTACCTCACGGAAGATATTGCCTGGGCGCAGGATTTCTTACAACGCTATGATGTCAGTTATATTGTCCTCGGCCAGTTTGAGCGTACCAAATACACTGGCGCTGGTTTGGAGAAATTTACCATGTACGAAGGCCAGCTCTGGACGGAAGTGTTCCGACTTGGCGATACGGTGATTTATCAAGTGCTCCGTTAAAATATTTAACGAAATCGGGCTATTTGCCCGTAGGAGGCGCGATGACAAGCTGGTTTCACCTGCTCTGGTTATTTCTTAAGGTCAATTTATTGACCACCTCCGGTCCAGCTTCGGTTGGATTGCTGTATAAAGAAGCCGTCGGCAAGCTGCTTAGCGAGAGTGAATTTGTCGAAGCCGTGGGATTTTCAAGCGTGCTTCCCGGAAGTGATGCCCTGCAACTGGCGATGTTTGTAGGCTATGCTGCCGGTGGCGTATCCGGCGCGTTGGCGGCTCTGATTGGGTCAATTTTACCGCCCACGGTTTTGATGTTGGGCGTTATTACCATCTTGCAGCGTGTGCGCGGCGAGGCCTGGGTGGGCAACTTTGTGCGTGGTCTGGCTCCTGCCGTGGCCGCGTTGATGATAATAGTTGCCTGGAATGTATTCCACGGGGAAGGTGGCGGTCGGCTGGAAATTTCGATCGGCATTGCTATTTTGAGTATTATAGCCCTGTTGTTAAAAGCACCTCCGACCCTGGTGTTGTTAACTGCCGGTGTTGTAGGAATTGTATTCTTCCGATGAGCGCAAACCCTACATGTCTCTTACTATCTACGAATGGAGCCGCATCCAGCCGTCCGGCGCTGGAGTATGGCATCTGGCTGGCTGGCCGCCTCCATACCCCGGTGACACTGCTGGGTATTGTGGAACGGGCTGCCGATCACAATCAAGTTGATGAATTGCTGAGCGAAGCCAAAGCAAAGCTCCAAAGCGCTGGAATCGAGTTTGTCAGCCAAATCATCAAGGGAGATAACCGCTCCGTGCTCTGTGCTCAGGCGCAGGCTGGTCAGCATTTGACCATTATTGGCCCGGTGGACAGGCCGCTGGTTAAACGCTGGATTCAGGGACGGTCGTTTCGGCGCATCCAGAAAGATATTCAGACACCCTTGTTGTATGTCAAAGAACCCTGGGAGCATTTGCAGCATATTCTCTTGTGCATGGGTGGGTTGGGTTATGCCACAGATGCTGAGCGTTGGGCGATCTTCTTGGCGCGTCAGCTAGAGGCTTCTTTAACCATTTTGCATGTCGTAGAGCCGATTTCGTATGACTATCCGACGGCTCACGCGGTTCAGGAAAACTGGCATGCGATTCTTGCAACCGATACGCCCCAGGGTGAGAATTTGCGACTCGGCCTGCTTGAGGCGCAAGACGCCGGGCTTAACACTCAATTCAAAGCGCTGCATGGTGATACTGTTCACGAGATTCTCGCCGAAGTCAATGACCATGATTACGATCTCGTAGTGATGGGGTCGCCCAATAGTTCGCACAGTTTGCGCCATCTCTATATGCCCAATGTGACTGCTGAAGTCGCGGAAAGCGTACCGTGCCCGGTGCTGACGGTAGAGTTTGGGCAACATTTGATTTTTGAGATCTGATGATCTAAAATCAGGGTAATTTGGGCTTTGGATATTGGATACGTAGATTTTCCAATATCTACGCAATCATTCCCTGATCACCTACTAAACTATGCTCCAATTTATCCTCTGGTATCTCTTGATTTCCCTCCTCGGCTTGCTGACTTTCCCGCTGGCTTATTTCATGCTGCCAAAACTGGCCGACCGCGGCTACGCTTTCAGCCGCGCCTTGGGCTGGCTGGTGTGGGGTTATTTTTTCTGGATCCTGGGTTCATTGGGGATTCTGAAAAATGACATCGGCGGACAGCTTTTCGCCCTGCTGGTTTTGATCGCTCTGAGTGGGGTGGCCCTGCGTCAAATTGGGTGGGCAAATCTCACAGAGTGGCTGCGTGCCCAGCGTAGCGTGGTTTTGGCAGTTGAGTTTCTTTTCTTGGCTGCTTTCGCGGTATGGACGCTGGTGCGCGCTGCCAACCCGGAAATCGTCGGCACCGAGAAGCCGATGGAACTGGCCTTCATCAATGCCATACTGCGCTCACCCACCTTGCCGCCCAATGATCCCTGGCTGTCGGGTTATGCCATTTCGTATTACCACTTTGGTTTCATCTTGGTCGCCATGCTGGCGCGCCTGACCGCCACAATTGGCAGCGTGGCCTTCAACCTTGGGATTGCTCTGGTATTTGCGCTGGCCGCGATAGGCTCGTATGGGTTGCTCTACAACTTGCTACATATTCGACGATCGACAACCGACGACTGGCAACAGCCCGTCCTCCGTCCCCTATTAGCACCTTTCTTCATTTTGATCGTCTCTAACCTCGGCGGTTTGTTACACCTGCTGCGTTTGGGTGGAGTTTTCTGGCGCACAGACCAAAACGGACAACTCAGCTCACCGATCTGGGCATGGTTGGATATGGGCAGTATAAGTCAACCGCCGCCAGCCGAAGCCTTTCCGCATTGGTGGTGGTGGCAGGCTTCGCGGGTTGTGCAGGATTTTAACTTCAGTTGGATCAACAAAGGCGATGTGATTGATGAATTCCCCTTCTTCTCTTTCCTGCTGGCCGATTTGCATCCGCACGTCCTGGCAATGCCCTTTGCTTTTCTGTTATTTGGTCTGATCTACAATTTTTACATTAGCGATGAGCAGAAACCCCTCCCCTGGCTGAATCTACAAATCAGCCCCTTGAACTTCGCCTTCAGCGCGCTGTTGATCGGCAGCCTGGGTTTCCTCAATACCTGGGATTTGCCTTTCTACGTGGCGCTCTTCGCTGGAGCGTATGCGCTTAGACAGATGACCGAAGACCGACGACGGGGCGAGCCGGTCTCCCGTTCTCCGTCCCCCGTCAAAATATTTAGGGATTTTACGTCTTTCGCCCTCACCTTCGGCATAGCCGCTATCTTGCTCTACCTGCCCTTCTACCTGAGTTTCTCTTCGCAGGCGGGTGGGATTTTGCCCAATTTGATTTATGTGACTCGCGGGGTTTACCTGTGGGTGATGTTCGCCCCCTTCTTGCTGCCGCTGCTGGTTTTTGGCGTATATCTCTGGAGAAAACAGCGTAACCGAACTTTGCGGAAGCATAGTGTGCTGACCACCCTAGGGTTGATCTTGCTTCTTTTGCTGTTCTCCTGGCTGGTAGCCGGGATAATCGCTGCCCTGCATATCTTCAGTGCCATCAACCCGGAAGCGGCTTCAGCGTCGCAACTTTTCCTCGGGTCGCTGGGCGCGCCGAGTTGGAGTGCCGCCATCATGGAAGGGCTGCGTCGTCGCCTCATCGCTCCGGGGGCATGGCTCACGTTGGGGGCATTGCTCAGCTTTGTGCTGGCTGGCCTCTGGCCGCGTCCCCTGGAAGATGATTCGCAACAGCATCCCCCGGCCCACAGCTTTGTGCTGTTGCTCACGCTGATTGCCGCTCTGCTGGTGCTTGGCCCGGAATTTCTGTTCCTGCGTGATATGTTTGGCTATCGCATCAACACAATTTTTAAATTCTACTTTCTGGCCTGGCTGATGTGGGGTATCGCCGCAGCCTATGCAACCGCGATTCTGTGGAACCGCTTGCCACAAAAGCGGCGTCTTGCTTTCCAGATTACGATGGTACTCGTGATTTTACTTGGCTTGCTCTACCCAGCGATGGGCTTGTGGAGCAAGACCAATGGCTTCCACCCATACCAGTGGACGCTGGATGGCGTCGCGTATATTCAGAACGGCGCTCCCGACGAAGCTGCAGCGATGGCCTGGTTGCAAGATGCGCCGCTGGGCGTAGTTGCCGAAGCCGTGGGGGGGAGCTACTCATCCTTCGCTCGTATGGCAACCCACAGCGGCCAGCCAACCGTGCTTGGTTGGGAATTCCATGAAATCCAGTGGCGCGGTGGCACCACTGAGATGGGTTCTCGCAAAGGCGATATAGAGCGCCTGTATTGCATCCCCAACTGGATTGAAGCCGAAATGATTTTGCGCCAATACAAGATCCGCTATGTGGTGGTGGGTGAGCGCGAGCGCTTTGCCTATGGAGCGGGCAGTGCGCCCTGTTCTGCCGGGTTGAGCGAAGCCAAATTTGCTCTCAACCTGGATACTGTATTTCAACAGGGCGATGTGACCATTTACGAATACGCCACAACGGAGTGAGGATATAATTATCAGCATATGACTCTACTGCAAAAAGCCGATGACGGAGATGTCCGCCGGAATATATGGGG
>ERZ890953.1521-NODE-1521-length-11465-cov-4.575635_pt1 | contig 11465 bp, 5 predicted proteins | sample MGYA00521264_ERZ890953 | MGnify/ENA primary metagenome ERZ890953 (study PRJEB32303, sample SAMEA104408629) | aquatic metagenome | biome: Brackish water; feature: Chemocline; material: water | place: Baltic Sea | collected 2014-10-26T21:54:00 | depth 200 m ... | reverse complement strand
GCTCTGAAGAACGCAATCCTGTACCTGCACTGCCAGGCCTGAGGTTGTTGCCAGAGCCACGCTGTCACCACCACCACCACCACCGCCGCCGCCGCCACCGCCGCCCTTTCCACCAGCGCCGCCGTCACCGCCCTTGCCCGATTTGCTAAGGCCATTGCCGCCAATTCCACCCTTGCCACCCGGTGCACCATTGCCGCCGGCTCCGGCGGTCCCTCCCGGGCCGCCCTTGCCGGCCTTCACAACGCTCTTTGTGAGAATCCCTGACGCAACGTGAAAGAGGACGCCCACCGAGCTGCCGCCACCGGCTCCCCCTTTGCCGCCGCTGCCAGCGCTACCACCACTCCCACCGCCACCGCCGCCGCCACCCAGTTGTTCGCATTCAAACCATGAGTCATAGTTGTCCCCGCGGCCACCACCGCCACCGCCACAGCCGTCCGCGCCGTAGCCGCCATTCCCCCCGGTGCCGCCGGTCAGCCCAGCCGCGGTGAGGGCCTGGGCAACTGAGCCAGAGGTTCCGCCAAGGCCGCCGAGGCCACTGACTCCAGCCCCCCCGGCCTGGCCATCCCCGGCCTCCTCGGGTCCCTTTTTGCCGGGGGCTCCTCCCTTAGAGGGCCCCCACATCCGATAGCAGCAGGAGGGTTCGCCATACAGCGAACCGCTCCATCCCGACTCGGCCAGCACCGCCGCACTCCAGCCAGTGGGAGCCATCACCGCCTTGCCCTGTCCGTAACCGCCACACGAATGCTCCGTGGGCCCTTCACCGCCATCGGCGTAGCTCTGGCAACCACCGCTGCCGCAAAGGGGGCTAACGTTGCAGCCTTTGCTCCCATTCTCCCCGAGGGAGCCGGGCTTTCCCCACAGGCCCGGGCCGCCGGGGCTGCCCGACGAACCGGCCCCGGCAGTGACCTCAAGGTCTGCGAGCAAGGCCTGCTGCAATCCGCTCACCACAATGCCAATGGAGCTCTTGCCGGGTCCCACCGCAGCAGTTGCCTGCACGGCCAGTCTTCCGAGGCTGGCCTCTCCACCACTGCCCTTCAGGGTGATCCCCACATTGCCGCCGATGACGGCGCTGCGCACCCCGGGGGCCACGCCATAGCTGCCAGAGACATAGCCGCCCCAGACGTGCACACCCGGGGGGACCACGAGGCCATCTTCCACATAGGTTCCCTGGACCACGATTACGCAATTCCTGGACGGGTCGGCGGCCACCTCCCCCAACCCTCCATAGAGAGTTGCCTTGGGAGCATCTGGGGTTCCCGGTTGGTAGTCATGCCCAGCTTCGCCATCAACGAAGACACATGCCAGAACCGACCCATCTATCCCGTCACAGTTCGTATCTTCCGCAGCCAGGTCCGGCAGGTCGCCGGATGCCGGGCTGATAGCAGCATCGTCGTCAGCGCAGTCCCCTCCCCCCATGGGGCAGGCCCCGCACCCTGGACCGACCTGCTCACCGGCACAGAAACCATCACCGTCCAGGTCCAGGCCGCCATCCACCAGACCATCACAATCGTTGTCGAGATTATCGCACAGTTCCACGGCCCCAGGATGGACGAGTCCGTCAAGGTCATCGCAATCGTGGAATCCGTGCGGGCAATGCGCCTGCTGGAAGTTGACCACGCAAAGAGCTGCGGCGAGGCCGGTCATTCCCGCACATCCGGCCAACTTGTCGGGCGTTTCCCCCGGACAATACCCGTCGCCGTCGAGGTCACAACCATCGTCAACCACGCCATCACAGTTGTCATCCATGGCATTGCATCCATCCGCTGCCCCGGGATGAATCGTCGGGTCGCCATCATTGCAGTCCAGCGCTCCTTCCTGGCAGACCTTTCCCGGCCCCCAAGCAACCGCGGGCTGACCACAGTAGCCGTCACCGTCCTGGTCGCAGTCTTCGTCAGGGACACCGTTGCAGTCGTTGTCCAGACCATCACAAGACTCTACTGCCTGAGGATGCACCAATGGCTCGTGGTCATTGCAATCCACCTGCGACGAGATGCACGGAAACCCTGCCCCCCAAAGCAGGGGAGTGGTATTGCAGTAGCCATCTCCGTCCTGATCGCAGGCCTCATCGGCAACACCATTGCAGTTGTTGTCCAGCCCATCGCAAAGCTCGACGGCACCGGGATGGATCAGGCTGCTGCCATCATCGCAGTCGAGGTCGTTGGCCACCGCCCCGGGAAGCGCGTGACACGAGCACGGTCCAACCTGGGAACCATATCCGTCACCGTCGGTATCGAAGTGGAGCTTGGTGCAGCCAGCCGCCGCCCCCTCGTCAACCTCGCCGTCACAGTCATTGTCCAGGCCGTCGCAGGCCTCTGGCGTCGGGGCCGTGCCGGCGCAATGCGGGGCACCGGATTGGCAGGTCCAACTTCCCGGACAACTCCCCGCCTCGTTGACCAATTCGCATGGCCCCGACTGCCACGCCTCGTCGTACTCCCCGTCACAGTCATTGTCGAGGCCATCGCAAACATCCAAAAACGGCACCTGAGCGGAACAAGCAGTCAGTCCCGATTCGAGACATGTGCGCACACCAGCGCAGGTCCCTTCACCATTGCTGACCTCGCAGTTGGTTCCATATCCGTAGTTGTCGCCCCAGGCCAGGCAGTCACAGTCCGGAGGCGGACGACAGAGACCAGCCGCCGTGCAGGCATGGGTGGCCGGGCAGTCCCCCGGCACCTCGCAAGAGATAGTACAGAAGCTCCCTGCGCCGTCCAACGCGGCGGCGCAGATCACCTCCCGATCTCCCTCGAAGCGGGCGCAGGAGAGGTCTGCGGTGCAGGGGCGGCAGAAGGGGATGTCCGCTGGCAAGCAGAGATGAATCACGTCAGGTGCTGCGGCCAGCCAGGGCCGACAGCTAGTGCCTTCGGGGCAGTCACCATCGCAGAGCTGGGCGCAGGTATTCGTCTGGTGCAGACAGAGCCCACTTTCGCAATCCTCCGGCCCCACACAGGGGATGGCCGCCTGCGGGTCAGAACTGGAGGGCGCGGAACCAGCCGCATCGTCGAGGGACGCGTCCTCCGGCCAGACATCGACCAATGGGTAAGTAGAGTAGCCCGAGCCATCTGCAGGCGTTTGGCCACAGCCACTCAAAAAGAGCATCAAAGAGACTCCCGCCAAGAACTGTCGTTTCATTGCAACCTCCTCGCCCCGACAACCGGGGTCCTGTCACCCCTTTATTTCGGGAGGAGGAGGGGTAAAAGCACAAAATTTCGGATATCACAAATGATTTCAGGGGCTTACGTAATAGGGGCCGGGCCACGCCGAGAAACGGCGGACAACCCTGTCTAAAATGTCTTTCTTTCTAACTGGTTAGAGCTTCTTGAGTTCCACCCTGAATTGGCCTCTGAGCTCCTGGAGAAACCATTTGAGGACCTTCTCGAACTTCTCGTCTTCAATGCGCGCCCGCACCCGGTCCTTCAGATCCTTGACCTGTTCATCGTCGTCGACGCAACCGAGTCGGGAGGAGACAACCCGCAAAATCCGGATCCCGTCTTTGATGATGAAAGGATCGGAATAGGAACCTGCAGGCTGCGTTACCAGGGCATCGAAGGCCTGCTGAAAGGCGGGGTCGAAGGACATGGTCTCATCAATCTCACCAAGACTACCGGCCACCGGTGCAACCTCTCCGGCGCGGCAGACGCCCGGGGCATCAGCCAGAGTCATCTTGCCGGCCCTTAGGCCCAGGACGCAGCGATAAGCGCCTTCAAAAGCGGTCATCACCTCACTCACCGAGACCGCCGTTGCCACTGCAAAGTGGAGTTGCTCCAACTCGTGGTGGCGCACGGCGGCGCCCCCGCATGGGGACCCACCTACTGATTTTCCCGCATAGCGCTCGGCGAAAGCCTTGTCGAGGTCTTCGTCGGAGATCTCGGCCCGGGGACGCACTCGCCCGAAGACAAGGCGCTGCCTGAGCAGTTCCTCTTCCATCTGACGCTCATACTCCTCTGCCGACCCGAAGCCCTGCCCTTCGAGGAAGGTTTCAAGGCGCGCCCGGTCGTTCTGGAAGCCCTCCCGCAGCTTGTCCATGCGGTGACGGACCTCCTCAGCCACGCTCATCCCCTCGGCGCGGGCAGAGAGGAGAATCAGCTGGTTATCCACAAGATTGTCCCGGGTCTCACTCTGGAGCTGCGCAAACTCCTTCTCGACCTCAGCCTGGGGCAACCCCGCAGCCGTCTTGGCCTTCAGCAAAGCCGCCGGGAAAGCCAGAGCCTGGACCAACTCGGAGCGAGTGACGACGTGGTCGCCCACCACTGCGATGATACCGTCGAGCAGTTCACCGGTGGACTGCTCAGGTACCTGAGCCAGAGTCGCAGCTGGGGCCAGCACAAAGGCACCGACGGCCAGTAGGGTGAGAAGCTGTTTACGTATGATGCTGGGTACATTCATCTGCATGTCCACCGGCTATTTGGGTTCGGCCCTGGGGGGCGCTTGGGGGTCAACTTCCTTACGAATACTCTCCATCCGCGCCTTCATCTGCGTACCATCCGGCAGAGTCTCAACCTGCACCTCGTCAAGGAGCCGGGATTCGATATGCCACTGCTCAAAATCGACGAGGTTATCCATGAACTCATTGCGCAGGGCATCCTTGCGCTCCCGTGAGAGGGCCTCGCGGATACTCTCTCGCACTTCGTCCAGGCTCTGGTTCACTTCATCTCGCCGGTTGGTGACCAGGAGGATGTGGAAACCGGCATCACCGGTGACGACATTGCTCACCTGATTCACGGCCTGAATGGCGAAGGCTGCCTGCGCTACCCGGGCATCCAGCGCCGGTGCGGCTTCCCGCGTCCCATCTGCGGCGAAAAAGAGGAGGTCCCCGCCCCGCTCACTGGTCGCCACGTCTTCGCTGTACTTGCGGACAAACTCGCGAAAGACCTTCCGGGTACTGTTGCCGGGCACGGCAATCTCCTTCTTCAACTCCTTGAGGATCCGTCCCGCAGCTGCCTCCTCAGCAATGAGAATGTGGCTGGCACGCACCCGGGCCGGCTTCTTGTAGCGTCGAATCTGCTCCTGGTACCGAGCCTCCACCGCAGCATCGTCAATGACAACATCCGCGCCCTCGCCAAACCGCTGCTGGAGGAACTTCTTGACCATCTCGGTCTTCATGGCGAGGAGGACATCCGGGTCTTTGTCAAGGCCATCCTCAACCGCCCGAGCAGCTAGAGTGTTGAACTTGATAAGATTGCGCAACATCTCCTGCTTCTTCTCAAGACTGGTGTACTCACGGCGTTGCGGTGGGGGAAGTCGGCGCACGTAGCTCTCAAACTCGGCGGTTTGGATGCGCTGTTCACCGGACCAGGCAACCACCGCCTCAGAGCCGTCCGGGGCATCGGGAGACAACAACTCTTCCCGCTTGCGGCGGGCCGACTCGGCTTCCGAAGGGGGGGCCTCCTGGGGGACCTGAACGTCTGCCTCGGGCGTCGTCTCGGCTACGGCCGCAGGCGTCGCCACACTTCCGGGAACGGGAGTCCCTGCAACAGCCGGCTCTTTGACTTGTTGCGCCGGTGGGGGTGCGGGGGTCGGTTCGCCGCAGCCTGCGAACAGGAGGGCCAACGCAATTGCCATCTTCAGCATCTTCATCTTCCGGTGTTCCTCCTCACTACGCTAGGGCTGGCGCAGCGCCGCCACATGGTCTTCCCAGACCTGGGCACGCCTTGACTCCAGCAGGGCGGCCTTGGCCGCGGTTTTTAGCTCCTTCAGTGACCTCTCCGGGGCACCGGTTCGCAGCGAATCTCCATGTTCCCCAAGATAGCCATCTACGTCCTCATCCGAAAAATCCGAGACCTTTACGGCTGCTGCCAGATAGACCTGTTTGTAACGGTCGGCCAGTTCCTCTTCCACCACATAGCGGACGTAGGGGTCATGACCAAAACCTCGCTCAAGACTCTGCGCCGAGAGCAGCAGAAAGAGGGCATAATTCTGCATGAAGACCCGCACCTGCTCTGCGCTGGAGTAATAGAAGCGCTGGTAGGGGGGCAGCTCCTTGAGCGCCTTCTCCACCTCTCCGGCGGTAAGGTCATACCCGACAATGCGGGCCACCACCGTCGCCGCCAGTTGGTCGCTGTCGGCTCCCTCCATCTCTGCCAGTCCCTGCTCGCCAATGCGATACTTGTGCGTCTCCAGGCGCTCGGGCTTGAGCAAGAGAACGTAGGCAAGCCCCCCCCCGATGAGCAGAGCGCTGAGAAGGGCGACCGAAATGGAGTATCTGCTGCTCATCCGTCTCTCCTGCGTCTACACGCGGAGCAATCCGTATTACAACGGGGGGCTGATGTCAATGTCCGGTAGCGGCAACCACATGGTGAAGCGCGCCCCGCCGCAGGGTGAATCATCGACGTCCAGGGAGCCGCCGTTGCGATCCATCAACTCATGACTGATTGAGAGCCCCAGGCCGGTTCCAGAGTCATTGGTTGTGAAGAAAGGCTCGAAGATCCGAGGCCGTAGCTCCACGGGCACCCCCGGTCCGTTATCATCAACCACGACAACGACCGCGTCCTCCCGGACCTCGGTGGTAACACTCACTCGACCACCGTCCCCCAGGGATGCGACGGCTTCCAGCGCATTGGCAAAGAGATTCATCAGGACCTGACTGACCTCCCCGGGCACCACGTTCACTTCGGGCAGCACGCCGGCAACGCATTCCACTGTCGTCCTGGCAGCATCCACCCGATGCTGGAGTAGAAGCCACGTTGCGCTGATGGCGCGATTCAGATCCGTGGGCTTCGAGACCTGCTCTCCGGCCCGGGAGAAAGTCCCCATGGAGGCAATCAGGTCCACGGTCCGGCGCGCCGCATGGGCAACCACCCGACCGGCCTTGGTGAGACGCTGCAAGCGCTCCTCGGCAACCGCTCCGTGCAAGCCCTCCAGGGCCTGCTGCAGAGGCCCTACCGTATTGAGAATGGCATTGACGGGGTTGTTCAGTTCATGGGCGAGGCCGGTCATCAGTCGCCCCAGTGAAGCCATCTTCTCGGCGTGTACCAGGTGACTCTGCGTCTGCTTGAGTTGCTCCAGAGCACCCCTGAGTTCGCAATTCGCCTCCTCCAGCCGCACAGTGCGGTCCTGGACCTTCTCCTCCAAGGTCAGATTGAGAGCCTGGATGGTCTCAACCATCTCTTCCAGACCCAGCCGCATGGCCTCCGCAGATTGCGCCAACTGTCCGATCTCGTCCGTGGAAGTGAGCCCCACGGGCGCCTTGAGATCCCCCCGGGCAATGCGGGCGAGTTGCCGACGCAGGGCATCGATGGGGGTCGTCAAACTACGCGCCACCTGGGCCGCCAGATACGCAGAAAAGACAAAGAGCAACGTGTAGAAAAAGAGCGAAACCAGTAAGACACGACGGGTCCATTCCGGCCTTGGAAGCAGCAACGCCAACTGGGGTCCATCTCCGCCATCCCCCAACGCGATGCGGGCCCCCTCTAGATCAACCGCAGGAAGGCTCAGCGGACCTGGCTGCGCCCTTCGCAGATGCTCTTTGAGCTCCGCGTCCAGAGGCAACCCGAGGTAGCAGGCAAGGCTATCGTCGAGCCCGTAGACCACTCCACCTTCGGGAACCAGTGGTGCCAGTGCCACACACGGGTCATCTGGCTGGGCCGCCAGGACCGCGGTAGCGGCCCGCGCAAACTCATCACTCTTCTGCTCCACATAGAAAGCAACAATTTCTCGTTGCAGCGCAAAGACCACCGTCAGACCAAAGGCCGAAGAGAAGAAGACAATCCCCCCCAACACCAGCGTCAGACGACGCCTTAGAGTTGCGCGCAGCACCACCGTCGTTGACCGCGCCACCTGGGGGTTAGCCAACTGCGGCGTCAAACGCAGGGTGGCACGTACCCGGGCAGCCAGCGCCGTACCTACTCCAGCCAGCCCACATGCCAGAACCGCCAGGAAGCCTCGATCTGGCTGGAATCGATCTCCCAGCCATAACACCGTCCCAACCACGCCGCCAATCACCAGCCAGGACAACAAATGGGTCGCCGCCAGCTGGCCCGGCAGGGCGAAGAGTGGCTCGGGATCACCACGGCCTAGCGCGGCGGCCGCAGCGCGCACCCGCATCCGGCTCCACCAATAGCCCGCCCCCAACACCGGGACACCGACCCCCGCCAACCATACCAGCGGTGACCCTTCACGCCACAATGGAGCCGGGTCAAATGAAGCACTCACCGCCAGGCTCACAGCCATTCCAACCGCGGCTATCCAACCGTAATCGCGCAGCAACGGAGGGTCAGCCGCCCCCTTGGAAGCAGCCTCTTCCGGGGCTCCAGGCCCCACTGGTGCAAACTCTCTCATGGACCTCCACCAACTACGTCTGAGGACCCATTATTCCACGCCTTGACGCGTTTATCACGCCTCCTTTGCACGCTTGACTTTAATGGTGGGCATGCTACATTGGCCCGGTCTAAACTGAGATGGAGGTTTTCGATGGGTGCAATGAGACGAACTCTGGCCTTTGAGCGGCTCACTGCCGCCTGCGTGGCCGTGCTTTTGGCCACGATCGTTGCCTGCGGGCCGATTACCGAAGAGGACCTGCAAAAATGGTCGCAGAACGAAGAAGGCCTCAAGCGGATCACAGAGGTGATGCAGGACCCCGACGTTCCATTCCATGTCAAGGTCGACGCCATCGTCATCCTCGTGGAGAATGGCTGGGCCAACCGCATCCGCGGCATCGTCGCCAAGTATGGCGGACAGAGCAGCGACGAATCGACCAAGCTGGCCTCTGCCGTTTCTGAGAAACTCCTCGAAATCCTCAAGGCCGGTGGTGACCCCGCTCAGGCAGCACGTGATGGTATCTTCCATATCCTCTCCGTCATCGACGATGAGCATCACGACGCGGCGCAAAAGGCCTTGACTGATTGGGCCTTTGCTGGCGTGACCGGCGATAAGACGTTGGAAGAAATCTGGGAGCTGGTGAGCAACAAGATCGCCCTGAATCAGGTGCGGGACCTGGGTCACTACGCCGTGCCCTACGCACTCATCATGATTGAGAAGAGGGTTGAATCAGAAGCCTGGCCCATCATGAGTTGGGTAGAATTCATCTTCTCCTTCTACAACCCCGAAGACAAGGACCCCGAGGCCAAGAAACTGGCAATCCAGTACAAGGTTGATGCCCTCGAAGCCCTCAAGCGACACCACCTGGCCGTCTTCAAGAAGATGGATTCCGACCCCGAGCTCTTCTTTGACCCCAATGACATCCTCATCGTCGAGAAGTTCGATATGGCCGAGACCGTGGCCTATATGCTCGAACTGGCCCTGCACCCGAAGGTCGATGCCGCGACTCAGTATGAAGCCCTGATCATCGGCGAAAAGATGTTTGACACCCTGGTCCCCGAGAAAGACTACGATAAGTTCTCGGACAAAATGACCGGGGCCATCCTCAATAAGATCCCGCAGATCCGTGACCGCACAGGGATGAGCCGCCTCAAGCAGGCCCAGATCGTCCTCGACAAATCGCAGATCCAGGGACTCAAGGATGTCGCCCTCGTGGTGGAGAAAGAGGACCAGGACGGGAAGAAACAGACCAAGTTCAAGCCCTACATCTCGGCCAAGGGCTACCACCCCGGAAAGTTCATCTTCGGCATCACCAAGGACTACCTCGAACCACTGGTTGAAAAGGAGCAGAACACGCTCCTCGCCGAATGGGAAGCACGCTGGACCAAGGAGCAGGAGGCAGCCAAGGTCGCAGCTGCGGCCAAGGCCGCAGCCGCTGCAGCAGCAGCCAAGGCCCCCGGGGATACTAAGGTGGCGGAAGCCTTGCCGGCAGCCACGGAAGAGGCTCCTGCGGAGAAACCGGACTTCACCCTCGAGGCCGGCTTCATCACTGAACTCGAAGTTCACATTGACAAGGCAGTCACGCCTCTGGTTGAAGATTGGCTGACGTCGAATCTGCTGCTCAAGCGCACCTTCGGATTGGCGGGACTCAAGTACCTGGCAACTCCCAAGGCCAAGAAACTCCTCGAAGGTCTCGTCGCTGACAAAACCGACATCTCGGCATTCCTCGGCGACGGAGTTAGCATCGGCTCGCTGGCTGCCAATGGCGTCAAGGGCATTGAGATGTCCAAGGAACTGCAGCAGCTCAAGCTGGACGCGATTCGCGACAAACTCCTCTCCCCCGGCGAAGTCGAGCGCTTGCGAGAGCGCATGCTGGCCGACCTGGGCATCACCGCACCTGAACTGGAGACGAAGTATCGCGAGGAACTCAAGAAGCGGCAGGAGCGCTACATCGAGCAGAAGGCCAAGCTCGCCAAATTGGTAGCCAGCTATCAGAAAGCTATCCGCCGACTCTGCCTGGCCCAGATCACCGAGTACCCAGCGGCCGACCAGAAGGCTGAACTCGAGAAGTACGTTGCGAACACAGCCATCTCCTGTCGCAAGGAAGCCGAAGAGCGCCTCAAGAAGAAGAAACTCGATTTCTTCGGATTCACTGAAGATGCCTACCGTTCAGCCGTCATCCTCGGCCTCATGAAGAAGGAGATTGCTCGCAAGTACGTTATCAAGGCCAAGGCTCGCGCCTATCTCAAGGCCGCCGTCGAGCAAGGGCTCCAGGATAGTAGGGTCCAGAAGGACCTGGGACGCGTGACCGCATGGGTTGTCACCGACCGGAAACTTCGGGACATCGTCGACAAATTCGTTGAGATTGCCCTGGGAATGGCCAAGGAAGACCACGAGAAGTCCAATGGCAAGCGCGGCATCTCCCCCGAAGATATCAAGGAGTACGAGGAGTACCTGGAACGGCCCGTGGACTACGTCATGGCCAATATCCTTGTCCTGCAGGGCAAGCTCGAATGGAACGAGGCCGACGAACAGACCCAAAAGTGGAACGCCCACTCCCTCTTTGAGAATGGCGCAGCTGCGGCCTTTGCCCCTGCCGTCTACTTCGACAAGGAGACTGAACTGGTCGATTTCCTGATGGAAAATTACGATGACCTCTGGTACGTGCTGCAGGACCTATCCTCCAACGGCCCCGAGGCCACCAGAGACGGCTGGGGAATGCCTGAGGAGAACTTCGCTCACTACAAGAAACTGCACACCAAGATGGCAGCTCTGAATGCTACGATCCTGGCAACCGCCGTGACGGAAGGACGCTTGACCCAGGCCCAGGCAGATGTAGTCGCAAAAATCTACCCGGCGCTTGAAGCTATCTCCGGCGCGATGGTCGCCGAGTTCGAGAAAGTACGGGCCGTACGCCTGAAAGAGGAAGAGAAGGCGCGCCTGGAAGCGGAAGCCAAGGCGGCCGAAGAAGCTGCCAAAGCCGCAGCCGAAACTGGTGAAGCAGCTCCAGCAGCCAAGGAAGCAGCTCCAGCAGCCAAGGAAGCAGCTCCAGCAGCAGCCAAGGAAGCAGCTCCAGCAGCAGCCAAGGAAGCAGCTCCAGCAGCCGAGGAAGCAGTTCCAGCTGCCAAGGAAGCGGCCCCGGCAGCAGCCCCAGCAGCAGCCCCAGCAGCCAAGGAAGCAGCGAAGTAATACCACAGGCCCCACCCGGGAGG
>ERZ890953.1519-NODE-1519-length-11473-cov-3.468471_pt1 | contig 11473 bp, 3 predicted proteins | sample MGYA00521264_ERZ890953 | MGnify/ENA primary metagenome ERZ890953 (study PRJEB32303, sample SAMEA104408629) | aquatic metagenome | biome: Brackish water; feature: Chemocline; material: water | place: Baltic Sea | collected 2014-10-26T21:54:00 | depth 200 m ... | reverse complement strand
TGACAGCGATGGAATGACAGATATTGATGAAATCAAGAACCAAGGGGATCCGACTTGTCCTAGTGGTCAGAATTGTTTTCGAACTGTAGATTTGTATGAACAAGAACAAAAACAATTAGAGCAAAAAGAAGAAGTGACTTTATCTGTTGTGCAAATCAGAGCTTTATTATTGCAGACAGGCCAATTTACAGTCGAACAGTTAGATCTATTTTCAGATGACGAGCTAATGGCTTTTTACCAGGAGATTCTTGACGCTAACCCAGAATTAAAGAAGGTCGCAACGGAGGTAGAGATGCCGACAGAGCCACAAGATGGTATGGCCGCTGTTGTGCCGGCAGAGAATTTAACTTCAGAGCAGATTAGAGACTTATTGAGACAGCAGGGCATTTCAGAATCAGATATTGCTTTAATTTCAGATGAAGATTTACAAAAATTATACAAAGAGGCTTTTAGTAAAGCCAAGGAGGCGATGGATCAATAAAAAATAAAAATAGATTAAAATAAATATTTATGTATTCTTCAAAGTACAAACGAGCAAAGAAAATTGCTGTACCAGTTATCATTTTCTTTTTTATTTTTCAATTATTTAATCCATCGTTGTTAACGATGAAACCAGCTTATGCTTTTGCTGATACTGAGACTGGGGAAACGGCTGGAATGACTAGAGATATTACTCAAGATGTTAAGGATACAACTAAAGATACAGCTAAGGAGGTCAAGGAAACTGTTATGGACAGAATTTTCAAGGGGTTGATGCTCTCAGCTTCTATTACTTTGAGGAATGCTCTTGTGGCCATGTCTCGAAAAATGGCAGAACAGACAGTTAGTTGGATGGCTACGGGTGATTGGGGACAAGGCGCTATGTTTTATGAGCAAGCTTGGGGCAATTTTAAAAATGATATTGTTAATCAAACCATGGGAGAGTTTCTAGATAACTTGAGAGGTGAGGTTTGGGCAGAAACGGGTTTTGATATTTGTGACCCGGCTTTACCAAGTGATAAAATCGTTATCATGCTTGGAATTGAATTGCCAAATCTACCAGATGACCCTGGGATGATAGAACCCAAGCCTATTGATTGTTCTTTGTCTAAATTTACAAATAATTGGGAGGCTTTTGGTGAGAATATTGAAGCAAAATATAATGAGTTTGTAGATGATCCTGGTGCCATGAGCTTGGCCTATCTACAAGAATCAGCCACTTTGGGTTTTGATCCTAAGTATGCTGAGGTTGGGGTAATGTTGAAGCTTGAAAGTCAATTAAAAAAAGAACAAGCAGAACAATTAGCAGCCGAAGAAAAGCAACGAGCCGAGGGACAGGGGCAAAAAGCAAAAACTTCAATGTCTGGTGAGCATATTCAAACTCCAGCCTATGCAGGAAAAAAACAAGTTGAAAAGGAAATTGAAGATGTGAAAGACATGCCAAAGTCTGAAATGGAAGCAAGCAAAGAAGTTATAACTGAAATTCCAGAAAGCATGGTGGCTGCATTTTTGAACTCTTTTGTTTCCCAGGCTTTTTCTGAATTAATCATGAAAAAGTTGTTTGGAGATGGACTTACGAAGACGGCTGAAAGTTATAAGCCACAGCAATTTGTTTATGAGGCAGGGGAGCAATTAGAAAAAGAAATTAAACAGGTGTCATCAGTTAGTAAGGTTAGTTATTCGGTTAATAGCAAACAAATAGATCTTTTAACTCAGTTTACAAGTTGTTCTCAAGACAGACAACTTTATAATTGTGTTATTGATAGTGATTTTGCACAAGCAGTTCGGGCGGCTGATCAGGATTCTCCATTAACTCTGCGTGAGGCAATTGAGGCTGGAAAGGTAAACGGAGATTTACCACTTATCCCAAGTGTAAATGGTCTTAATAATGATCCTACTTGCTATGAAAAGGGGTGGTGTTATTCTAATTTAGTAAAGCTTAGAACGGCGCGTATTATTCCAATTGGTTGGGAGTTAGCTGCTCAGGCAGTAGAGGAGGATGAAAAGGATGCGACTTTGAAAAAAGCTATGGATAATTTTGATACTGATGGCCATAAGTTTTATCATTTAGTTGATCCTGACTGGGTTTTACGAGCTCCAAAAGCTAGATGTGAAGCTGAGGTGCCTGGTCCAATCTTAACTGGGGCTGGAGCATCTGATAGAGATGAAACTTGTTCTGATTTACAAACTTGTTTAATGGAGGATGAATCTGGAAAATGTAAGGCCTGGGGGTATTGTGCAGCAGAAAAAAATGTATTTCGTTTTGGTGGAAAAGATTGTGACGGTCAGTATGACAGTTGCCGAGTTTTAACTTCTAGACAAGGAGAAGAAGTTAAATATCTTTTGAATACAGTTGATAAAACTGGTTGCGACCCAAATAGCGTTGGTTGTAAGTGGTATAGTTTAGCTATGAATAGTTCGACTTTGCAATGGGAGGAGGATAATGATAATAAAATTTTCTTAAATAAAACAATTGAAGACTTTGAATGTAAGCCAGGCGCAGAAGGTTGTACTCGTTTTGTGAAAACAACAGCTGGTCTAGGTACAAATTTAATTCCTAATGGTGGTTTTGAAATGTTTGAAGGAGAGATTGATGAAGATGCAGCTAATAAAAACACTGTCTTTAGTTGGTATGCGAATAGTTTTGAATCTTCTAATCAGCTTGACCTTTTGAGTGATTCTCAAGGTGGTTTAGCGTCATTAAGGTTAATTCCAGCCAATCCTGCTTATTCAACAAAGTTTAATATTACCCCAAAATCATATACTAGATATTTTGCAATTTCTTTGCAGGGAAAGAAGGCTACCGGGGCAAGTCTTGAAGTAGAGTTGTCTCCTGTGAGTGGTGAATCTATTGATGGTGATCCTGTTGGATTTATTGTAGATAGTAGGCCATTAGAAAATGTTGATAGTTGGGAGAATGTTTATTATATTTATGAAGTAAAAGCTGATTTTCCTAATGGGCAAGTGTATGTTGGTGGTAATTATAGGATAAAACTTAAGGCTACAAACGGTAATGTTCAGGTTGATAATGTTTTATTTGAGGAAATAGATTCTCCGTCAATTGGTTCTATGCATCAATACACAGAGTATGCTTCAAAAAACGCAGAATATGTAAAACAAGCACCTGAATATTTACAATGCTATAACGTTGATGATACCCAGGATGATTTAACTGATTATGGTAAACCATTAAATAATAGTGTGATTTTGGCAGATGATGATGTTCAAAAAACAGCGGCCATTAAAGGTTGTGATGGCTTTGCGAAACTCTGTACGGCTGAGGATGTTGGATGTGAAAAATATAGCGTGACTGATGGTTCTCGCGTAGTCAATGGTGTGGTGTCTTTTAATGATTATTGCCCACAACAATGTAATGGCTATGCAACCTTTAGCCAATCATCAACATATTTTGCTGATGGTCTCTTCCCAGAATATTTAATTCCATCAACAGCGACTCAATGTAGCGCTGCAGCTGCTGGTTGTGAAGAATTTACAAATCTTGACGAGGTGACCGAGGGGGCAGAAGTTAAAGAGTATTTTTCTGAACTTAGAATGTGTGAGCAGTTACCAGAAAACAACGCTAATTGTGCTAACTTTTATACATGGGTAGCCGAGGAGGTGACTGGTTACCAATTAAAGACTTATTATTTAAAGAATGACGCTGGTAATCCGGCGACCGTTGGAGTGGTAGATACGGTTACATGTAATAAAGATATTTTCGATAAACAGCAAAATCCTGATTGTCGAGCATTTTACAATGATGCAGGGCATGTTTCTTATCGTTTGTATTCTCAAACAATAACCTGTTCTACTGATTGTCATCCATATAGAAGATCTTTGGAGTACACTCTTAATAATGAAGGAGTAACAGCCCAGACTCAATGTGAAGATAGACAGGGCGAGTGGCAAGAAGCAACTCCTGGAGATGCTAATAAGGGGGAGTGTGTGTTTATGGCAATCCCAAGTGAAGGAAAAACTTGTAACGCTGTTGATGCTGGATGTAAAGAATACAAAGGTAATTATTCTGGTGACGAAGAGATTCTTCTTCAGGCAGCCTTTACCCCAGCTGATTTAGACATGTTTGAGACTGGAGGTGCGGTTGTGACTTTACCAGAGGGGCAAGTTTATGACTCTAACTATGTTCAACCAAAAGCAGAACAGACAAGTTTTGCTTCTGGTGATTATTTATTAAGCTTTTGGGCAAGGAAAAAGGCTGGAGCCGATACTGCTCAAATAGCGGTTTCCATTAATGGGGAGACAGTAGATTCTATCTTGTATGGTGACATAAAGGAGTGGAGTTTTTATACTTATAGTTTTAATGTAGATACTTCAGAAGTGTATTCTTCATTCCCAATTATTTTAGTGTCTACTGGATATTTCTATACTGATAATTTTCAAATCAAGAAAGTGTCTGATGCAAATTATTTGATTCAGAATTCTTGGAGCACACCAGCTGTTTGTGATTATTCATTATTGAATGATGTGACTCCATTACCACAGGCACAGGTTGGTTGTCGTGAATATCAAGATAGAGCCGGGACAATCCATTACTTAAAAACATTCTCAGGGCTTTGTTCAGCTGACAAGGTTGGCTGTGAAGCGTTGATTGATACAAAAAATAATATAGATCCATTTGAAAAAGAATATGATCAGATTGTTGATCCTGAGCTTTTGTGTTCAAGTGGGCCTCTTATTATTCAAGATTTTATCGACGGTGTATTAGCATTACCTGGTGGTGTAACTTTGGCAACATGGGGATTAACCGGGCAAGACGTTGTAACCGGGGCTTCTCATTTAGATGCAAATAATTGTGTTACTGAGACTAAAAATTTATTAGGAATAATTACAGAAACTTCAACGAGTTTATCATATATATGTGATAAACTCAATGATGAGAGATATGTTAAAGATCTTGGTCAAGAGTATTTCTGGGATGGAGTATCTAGTTCTTGTAAGGTTAAAACAGTTACAATTCCAGCAGATAATACAATTTATCTTGTTAATACAGAAAAAGACCAATGTCAAAATGCAGAAAAGGGTTGCATGGCTCTTGGTTTGCCTGCGTTTGATGCAGGTGCTATCGATCCAGATGCTTGGGAAACATATTTTTATCGATTGGATCCAGAATTGTTTGGTAGTTTGAATTCACCTCTTTGTCAGTCTAGTGCTCAACGTTGTGAAGAGTACAAGGATGATAAGGGATCTACTTATTTCTTCAAGGATCCACAAGGTAGTGTTTGTGAATGGAAACAGGGACTGGTTGCCTCAGAATCAAAAGAAACCTGGTTCCAAAAAGGAACAGAAATTCCATGTGCCTCATCAGATATTTACGGTGATGGGGTAGATCAATTGTTGCACTATGATGATCCTGGTTATGCCGGGTTTGTGGGGGAATGTCCATCAAGCGAAGACCAGTGTACAGCTTTTGTTGACCCAACAGATGATGCTGATGATGATGGAGTTGGAAAAGCATATTATTATTTGAATAATGAACAGATAGAAAAAACATGTACTGGTGTTAGTCGAAAAGATGGATGTATCTTGTTTGACGATACAAGCAATCCAACCTTGAAGTATGATGCGGATGCAACATATTTGGCCAGTGTTTCTCCTCTACCAGAGAAATCAGTTACTCCAACAAATGCGGATCCTGTAGAAGATGCAGACTCGAATTCGATTATAAAAGTGGTTAGGGATCGTGAATGTGCAGCTTGGTATGATTGTAAGAGCGGTCATTGGGCTTGGGATCCTAATCTAAATCAATATCAACAGGTTTGTGATAAGGTTGGTGTTTGCACCCGGTTAACTGCAGAATCAGATTCTCCTAGGTGTGCATTTTTCCAAAATGATGAAATAGAAAGTAACCTTCTTACTTGGAATGCACCTTTAAGAGATAGATATGCAGACAAAGTTAATCCAAGGGGCGTGAATTGGGCGGATTATGATTATTCTGGGCTTGCAATTCCAAACATGGCTCCAATTCATATGTATGATGCATTTAATACAACAGAAGATCAAGACGATCCAGAATATCGTTTGGTTAATTATGAATATAGATCTTCTGGTGGCGGGGCCTGTGAAGCAGATTCTGAGTGTGATAGTTTTTGTGAAGTAGATGTGGAATATGATAGTAATGGAAACCCTATTAGCAAGTTAGATCCTACTAATGATAATTTTAAGGATTCATGTCGTTGTTTGAGTGGCACTTGTGTTCGTGGAAACCCGGCTGTTATAACTAAATTTGAAGATACTCCTGCTCCAAGTTGTCGAGCTTATCCAAATGACACAGCGCCTTTCCCTGCAATTACTGCGGGGACACAAACTTATGACAATGCTAATAAATTGTTTTATAAGTATAAGGCAAATAGCGGAACCACAGATGCTACGTTAGCTGGCATGGATGAAACGAGAGATTATGGTTGTTTTTATAGTCAGCATAGCTATGGTGGTGGTGGAATTATTAATTATTATCCATTAGAGTTTTATGATGAAGCCTCTGGGTTTCAAGGTTTTTGTCAGGAAGATCCTAGTATCCTTTGTGATTGTGATGCTCCGCCTACAGATATCTCGGCAGGAGGAGCGGTTAACATTAAAACGAAGACAGCTTGTAGTTCTCTTTCTTGTGGCGCGGATGAAGGTAAAACTGGACTTTGTATGACTAAGTCAACAGAGGAAGAACAATCTACAAAGAAATATTATGGTTGGCAGGGCTATTGTCTGGAGCGAGATGAAAGTATCACTATTAATAATACACCAGGCCAACATCCATGTTTAACTTGGTATCCATCTGATAGTTTAGCTGGGCTTCAGGATATTAAAAACAATTACGAAGAAGCAGGATACAATCCAGGTGATAACGCTGGTAGTTTGTTTACTGTTAGCGCAAAAGGGTGGAACAAAAACTGGGGGGAGGTTTTGGTTACTGGATGTGAAGTTACAGATGGAGTTTGTGATTGTAATACTCCAGATTTAATAGAGTCTTTGGAGGATTGCTATGACGACAATGCAACAAATCAAAGCTATGTTAAAATTGTAAATTCTTGGGGGGATATGAATGGTGATGGTTTGACACTGTTGAAAAATCGGACGGCCTCTATGCAGACTGGGAGTAAGGCTCAGTGGTCATATATGGAGGCGTTCCATGGCGCTGGATCTGAAGATGGTGGAAAAATTTATAAAGATGAAATTGTTGGTATTGTTATTTCTTGTTTGGAAGATAGTGATTACTCTGATTGGTGTAAAACAGCTAAGGCTAATTTGTGGTATGGTGCCAGCCAAAAGAACATAGATGAAGCTTTCCCAGGGAGCAGTTTAACGCCAGATGATTTTGGTGGGTATTTTATAAACGCGGACGCAGATGATTTTGGTCAGGGCGGTTTGGGGTATTCTGGTCCCATTTTTGCTAAAAATGCTGATGAAGATGAAAATCCTAAGAACAACGATGGTCTTGCCAACTATGCAACAGCAAAGGGGGAAATGTCCAATTATAAGTTTTACAATGATAATGGTACGGTTGCAGTTGATCCAGAAGAAATAAAACCAGGATATAGCGGACCATGGAAAGATTGGACATATTATCAGGTGGTTTGGTCTGGTACCCAAACAAATACTAGTGCTCAAAGTGTTCCAATTCCAAAAACTGACACGCAACCACTTATATTAGGTGGTAGAGGGAAATCTGATGAAGCAATCACTTGGTATGTAAATCGTTATTTTTTCGGTGGTGATGATTATGTTTTGCCAGATAATGAGCCTTGGGATGTTTATGATGTAGGGATTTCTAGTGACAAAGAGATTCATTTAGCACCTTTGTTTTTAGGCACAGGTTATAATTATACTGATGGAAAATGTGAGAATACATTAACCCAACAGGGTAATTTGGCTATGTCTGTTTGTTCTGGTGAGGCAACAACACCACCAGTTGAGGCTGCAAATGAAGATGTATATAAAAATGAGGCCAAAAATTATAGTGATATTAGTTGTGGAGATGATTGTGTGGGCGCTTGGAAATGGGTTGATGATAAATTTGAATGGGTTGATGATGAGGATACAGATGAGATGTGTGTTGATATACCTGGTAAACAAATTTGTGCTAATGAGCAGTGTCGTATAGCAAAAAACGTAGAGAACAATGATACTGATAGTCTTTCAAATGATGATTGTGCTGATGGTTGGCATTGCGAACCAGCTGATGGCAGTGGCATTGGTTGGTGTAAGTATTATCAGCCAGTACCTGAAGACGGGCCTGAAAATAATGTTGGCGGTGATTGGGCTACGTTATTAGGGTATTGTGATACTTCGTATGGTGCTCATGATTATGGTGATCGTGAGAATTACTTTGGTGTCAGAGTCATGTTTGATGGAAATGGTAAGTACAGCGGTTTGTGGACTTCTATTTGTGATGATTCTAAGGGGACGGGTGGACAAAGATTTAACGTAAATTTTGTGTTCAAAGAATATGCGGATAAGTTGGTTCAGGTTAATAAGACTGAAAATCTTTTTAATGAAAGCAAGGCCTACACTGATAAAATTTACCAAAAAGCAATTGCTACATCAATTTCAGAAAAAAGTTTTACAGATACAATGGGTGGGGCTGACAGCGATATTATTTTTGAATCAAAGACTGTGCCAATGGGTAGTGCCTATGGTTATGGTATTGGTGTTCCTACCGCCATGAGATTAATTCCGCGAACATATGGTGGTAGCCAAACAGCTGCATCGCCTGGTGGTAGTGCGTGGGTTTATGAAGATTTAAACCCAGAAACTTTTGGTGGTAAGCCATGGGGATGTGCGGGTGGAGAAACTGAAATGTGTGATAATATAAGTAAGGTAGATGCTTTAACTGCTTTAAAGCAATATTTTGCTAAGATTTATACTGGTTGGGATTGGAATGGTTCAGGTAAGACATATTCAGAAAAGGAAGGTGATTATCAATATGATGATTCTAGTAATACTGATTTTGCAAAAATACCAGTTATTGCATCTGTTGAGTCAACCGGCAAAACAGACAAAGATGGAAATCAGCTTTATGCTGCTGTGCCTGGTAAGATCACAGTTAATGGTAAATCACATGGAAATATTGAGGCTACAGATGGTAACCTTGAGGCAAGCTTAAAGTTTTATGCTTGGGCACCAGATGAGCAAATGCCATTAAGGTACATAAATGTTCGGTGGGGTCAGGATACTTCTGTGGTTTCAGTTGATGGTATGTTCAAAAATCATAAACCACGTTGTCAGCGAGTAGCAAAAGAACCATTGGGAACATGTATTGGTGATATATATGGAGGTGAAATTGATGGTTATGCTTGCAACGATAGCCTTGATTGTAGTCATCTCCCAGGTTCAGGGGCGGCATGTACAGAAAGCAAAGCTAATCGTTTTGGTGATGTGACTGGTGTGGAGATTGCTACTGGTACAATTAGTGCTTGTGAAGAAGCTTATTATCATTTTAATAATCTTTATGAGTGTACTGAGTCTATGCGAGATGGTATGTCTGTCTGTCCAAATAATACAACTGACAAAACAACACCATGTAAAACCACTTATAATGATAAAGAAGTTTGTCGTTATATCCCAAGGGTTCAAGTTAAGGATAATTGGGGGTGGTGTAATGGAGATACTAAGTGGAGTGCTGATGGTACCATTGATAGTATGAGTAGTGGTTCTCAAACTTGTGGTTTAAATCATTATGAGTTTTATGATGGTTATATCTATATTTCACCATAATCATAGATCTTAGAAAAAAAAACAGGAGGCGTAGCCTTGGGCTAGCGCCTCCTTTTTTTGTCTGGCATACTTCCTCCTTTTGAGTTGTTTGCCAGTTGTTTGGTCTTGGTCACTGGAGCATTTGGTATGCCCAGTTGTATATGTCTCCGGTTTCGGGGTAGAACTCCGTGAAATGGAGTTCTTTGTTTTCTGGATCGTAGCTGAAGTCTTTTGATTCGAGCTCGCCATCATTGCTTTTGGCGAAGCCGTGAAGGATTTCTCCTTCGTACCAGAAATTCCAGGTGGCGTAGTCGGCGAAGGGTGGAAGGCCTTCTGCGATCACGACCTGGTCAGTTGCATCCCAACTGATGAGTTCCAGCGGGAAGGTCTGATCGACGAAGCCACCTTCGGTGCACTTCCAGTCACCTTCCATCCAGCGGAAGGGATCGAGCAAGGATCCGGCCTGGCAGGTGAAGGTGTCGATGTTGCAGGTATCGCCGTTTGCACAGTTCCAGTTCTCCGTGCATTCGACGCAGATGTCGCCTGCCTTCATGGAGCAGACCAGTGCTTCGGGACAGTCTTCGTCTCCGGAGCAGGAGATCGGTCCGACGTTGACGTCATCACCGCCGTCAATGACGTCGGTGTCCTGGGTGTCCTGGAGCTGCCAGCAGGCACTGCCTTTGCAGCACCAGCCGGTCTCATCGCAGACGACCCCGTTCGGGGTGTCGTCCTTGTCACCGACGTCACCGCTGTCGACCACGTCGTAGCCGCTGTCGGCCACGTTCGTGTCGTTGTTGGTGGTTCCGGAATCGCTCTCACAGCCCGCGAGGGCCAGGAGCACCATGGCCAGGACGGCCAGACTGAGGGTTGTGATCCGCTTCATTCTGTCCTCCTTGGACTCATTGGTTTTCGCGCAAAAGTTCGACCCCCACTGCGGGAGTATTTGAACGTGTTACTTTAGCACCAGACATAATTTTTGTCAAGTCTTTGGCTAAATTTACGTAACTACAATTATTGTAGCACCCTATGTTGACCTGTCAATGAAATCTAGGTACCATAATAGTATGATCGTCTCTGTCATGCCGTGCGTTGACACGGCATCTCGTCTGTTTTAAAGCCCTCTAAAAAGACATAGCAAAGAGATGTGTTTTCGAGGTCCCGCATCAAGTGCGGGAAGACAAGGTGTGTGTCTTTGTGTTTCGTCTCTGTCATGCCGTGCTTGACACGGCATCTCGATTGTCTTTCATTTTTTATAAAAGTATGAAAAATTATTATGTTTATATACTAACAAATTGTTTTCGTGGTGTTCTTTATGTAGGTGTAACAAATAGTATTGAAGGTAGAACTTGGAAACACAAAAATGAAATTTATGATGGATTTTCTAAAAAATATAAAACTCAAAAATTAGTTTATTATGAGATTCATCAGGATATTAGAGAGGCTATAAAAAGAGAAAAATTGATAAAAAAGTGGAAAAGAGAGTGGAAGATTGAATTGATTGAAAAAGACAATCCTAAGTGGGAGGATCTTGGTAAAGATTGGAGCTAATGTCTTTCGTCTCTGTCATACCGTGCATGGACACGGTATCTGGGTTGTCTTGAGGACTCTGACAAAAAGACTTTGTTAGGAGGCGTGTTTCCGAGGTCCCGCATCAAGTGCGGGAAGACAAGGTGTGTGTCTTTTTCTTATGTAATAATGTTTATGATAAAAACAATTCAAAAAGATTTTCAGGATGATTTTGAACAATTTCAGAAGAAATTGGATACTTTTTGGGAATCAAATGAGCAGC
>ERZ890953.1518-NODE-1518-length-11483-cov-4.592667_pt1 | contig 11483 bp, 12 predicted proteins | sample MGYA00521264_ERZ890953 | MGnify/ENA primary metagenome ERZ890953 (study PRJEB32303, sample SAMEA104408629) | aquatic metagenome | biome: Brackish water; feature: Chemocline; material: water | place: Baltic Sea | collected 2014-10-26T21:54:00 | depth 200 m ... | reverse complement strand
GTTCGTCCGGTTCCAAAGATGCCTGATGATCCGGCCCCGGCATGTTACGATCCAGGGTAAAGTGTTTTTCTAAAATCGCCGCCCCCAGTGCAACGGAGGCGATGGCAATATCAATCCCGGTGGTGTGATCGGAGAATCCCACAGGGGCATCAAATTCCCTGGCGAGTGTGTGCATGGCGCGCAAATTAACATCTGCCGGGTTTGTCGGGTAGTTGCTGACGCAATGAATAAAACGAGTTGTTCATTACCGGTATCCCGCACTGTGCGTACAGCTTTATCTACTTCTTCCAGCGTTGACATCCCGGTAGAGATAATCATCGGTTTGGCTTTGTGAGCAATATGCGCCAAAAGAGGTAGATTGGTCAAATCGCCGGAAGAAGTTTTATAAACATCCAGGCCCAATTCAGCCAGAAAATCGGCGCTGGTTTCGTCAAAAGGTGTAGACATGAACAGAATACCCCGCTGCGCACAATAGGCTTGAAGTTCCTGGTGCGCTTGCGGAGAAAGCTGTAAACGTTGCAACATCTCGAACTGCGATTCATCGGTGTCAGTGGTCTGTTTCTGGTATTGCGCTTTTTGCGCCGACACACTGACCAGGCGTTTGGCATCAAATGTCTGAAATTTGACCGCGTCCGCACCCGCCTCAACGGCAACATCCACCAATTTTTTGGCGAGACTTAAATCCCCATTATGATTGACGCCCGCTTCGGCAATGACAAAGCAAGCCTGACCAGCACCAATCTTATGGTTACGGATGTCTATCGGTTGCATCGTTTTCTCGATCTCTTAAAATCATGTCAGCCAGGTGCAGATCCCATGGCGTATCAATATCAATGGACCGTTCCGTTGGCATCACGTACGCATAAGTCTCGTGAGTATACCAGGTCATTTTTTCTAAAACGATATGGCGGCGAGCCATATAGATGGCCCCGTTTAACGCATAGATCGCTGATAAATCCTGACGCCGAATTGCCAGTTGTTCAGAAGCTAGATAATCTTGCAGACGTCCTTCCGCGTCAACTTGTTTCATCCATTCAGGATGCTGCTTCACGGGCGCAACGCTGACAACGCCATCGGCATCTTTTTCCAGCGCGATCTCAATAGCAGTTTCAATATCACGGGCACTTCGCAATGGCGAAGTTGGCTGGAGGCACATCACATACTCCGGGCGGTAATTTTGATGTTCTTCTAACCAGCGGATGGCGTGTATCAGCGGTGCCATGCCTGGGGTATCATCCAGGGCTAATTCGCGCGGGCGCAAGAATGGCACTTCGGCCTGATACTCTTTCGCAACCTCGGCGATGTCAGGCGAATCGGTAGTTACAACAATACGCGCTATCGAATTCACTTGTTTTGCGGCCAAAATTGTCCAGGCCAATAATGGTTTCCCCCCAAGTGATGAAATATTCTTATTCGAAATGCCTTTCGATCCACCACGGGCTGGAATAATTACCAGGATAGAAGACATACTTAAATCCTCCTACGATCGGCTCGAATAAATGCCCAAGGCTCTAAAATATATCCATTTACTTGCAATCCAGCGATTACTTTGGTGATATTTTTCGGTTTATCATATTCAGGCCAATCATCTGTACTAAATGCATCATTGGAGAAATCTTGATCGGGCCATATGTGTAAGTTTTCCACTCCTCGAAGATTTTGGAAACACCATTCAATATATGCCGAAGAATAAATGTTAAAGTAGTGAAATCGCAAAGCTTCACCATTCTCATCAAATAGCGGGTCCTTTTCACTGATCTTTGTATCTTCTTGAATGTTTTGTTCCCATTCCGGAATTTGCTGGATACGAAATGAGTTTTCACCTACCATTGAACGTATAAGCAATGTGCTACCGGTTACTCGCCACAATTCCCTAATCGGTTGAACGATGCTGGGCAAATGTAATAGTAAATTATTGCATAATACAATATCAAAAGACTGGTCAGTTAAAGACAAATTGTAAATATCATCTACCTGGAATAACGCATCAGCATCGTGTTCAAAAGCTTTTTTTGCAAGCTCAATATAAGGCATCGTTGCATCTATCCCAAAATAGGAGAACTGAAATTTATATTGCTTCCTTAGAGAACGAAGATAATGACCCGCTCCACACCCAACATCCAGAACTCGACTCCCGGGTTGAATAATGCCTACTAAAGCTTTGGCAACTGCTTTGCTACTTTCCATTTCTGGTGCTTGCCCAATTGCACGGTTATAGAGCATTTCACCATATTGCACGGAGCTTTCCCACACCCGCCAAATATCATTTATATTATTTTTTGACATCAAATTTTCCCTTTCATTGGAAATTTCCATCCTTTATTTTTATCCAGGAGCTCCGTTTCGAAACTATAAAATAACACCTTCCTCCCCTTTTTAGCATCTTCGTTTTACCCCAACTTCCGGATTTGCGATGTGCGCAATTCCATTGGGATCATGCGTTTATCGTTGAGTAATTGTAACAGTACGCGCACCCGCTCGGTGCCAGGCAACCGGGTGTCAAAAACGGCTTCATAACCAGAAAATGGGCCATGTTCGATGCGGATCGCATCCCCGGGTTTAAGTCCATCAAAGATTTCTCCTCCAGCGTCATTGATTTCTTGAATCCGCACTTGCATATCTCGAATCATGTGCTCTTGAATTGTAGCAGGCTGATCGTCAAAGGTGACAAAACCCAACGTGTGCGGCATCCATTTAAAAACGGACATGCCAACATCTTCCAGATTTATGCGCACAAACATATAACCTGGGAAATATGGCTTATATTTCCGCGCTCGCGGATTTTTGGGATGCACACGAATCCGCGGAAAATAGTTTTCAAATTCTTGAGCGCGAAGCTGTTGATAGACAATATCTTCTTTTTTAGGCTTGCTTCGTAAAACGTACCACTGTAAGGACATACTTGCCTTTTCTATGTCTTCCCATGTAATGCAAGGAAGGGTTTCGGTTCATTTTTTCAGTTCAAGTGAGCCTGTATTGTAATGAATGAGCATCAACTCGGCAAGGGACAAAGATTTTGTTGTATAATCCTGAGCAAGAATTATTTATGATCTCTATCAACAATCCTTGCGATTAGGGAATCAACATGCCCGCAGATAAAATTGGACGCTATCACATTAAAAATGAACTCGGTCGCGGAGGAATGGCGACAGTTTATCAGGCTTACGATCCAAATTTTGAGCGCGATGTAGCTCTCAAGGTTTTACCGCGTGCCTTCTTACATGACCCCCAATTCCGGGCACGATTCGAGCGCGAGGCAAAAATGGTTGCCGCGCTAGAACATTCTGCGATTGTGCCGGTGTACGACTTTGGCGAGGAGGATGGACAGCCCTATATTGTGATGCGAATGATGTCCGGTGGGGATTTGGCCGATAAGCTTAAACAAGGCGCATTATCATACAAAGAGGCTGCCAGAATTATCACCCGGCTGGCGGATGCGTTGGATGCTGCCCATTCAAAGGGCATCGTACACCGCGATCTAAAACCGGGGAATATTCTCTTCGACCAATATAACAACCCCTATCTATCAGACTTCGGGATCGCACGGCTGGCACACGGAAGTCATACCTTGACCGGGGAAAATATTATCGGCACACCGGCATATATGAGTCCAGAACAGATTCAGGGAGAAAAAGATCTGGACGGACGAAGTGATCTTTATGCTCTGGGGATTATTTTCTATCACATGCTGATTGGGCATACACCGTATCAGGCGACTACCCCGGCAAAAGTGATGATGATGCATATTTTGGAACCTGTCCCCGATATCGCTAATCTCAAACCGGAGATGCCCGAGGTCGTCAACCAGTGGCTGCAAAAATTACTGGCAAAAGAGCCCAATGACCGTTTTGCTACCGCCGCAGATATGTCGGCAGCATTGCAATCGGCACTGCGTGGGGAAACTCATGCCACGCTTCAGGCCAAGCCGATTGTATCCGCCACGCGGGTGAGTGCGCCACCCACCGCTGAGATCTTATCCCCATCTTCGGCTCCGCCTCCCCTCACCCCGCCCCCGTATGCTACCGCTGCACCGCCATTGATGCCGAGTCAAACTAAACGCAATTGGATTCCCTATGCGGTAGGTGCTTTCCTCTTGGTTGGGGTAGGTGCAGTCGTCCTATTAGTAACGGCTTTTATGGGATATCGCGGTCAAGGCCCGCTGGCTTTGCTGGCATCTCCCACGCCGACCGTAACAGCAGTAGTTTCTACAACAGAGGAACCAACACTCGAAGCGACCTCATCCACCGAAGCCGCAGTCGCGATTGAAATCGGCAGCCCCACACCGACGTCCGAATCTCCCACAACCATCCCCTCAAGCGCCACACCAGAAGCACCTACCAGCACACCAGAACCAGCGTTGCCCACTGTGGGCGGTTCCGACAAAATTGCTTTCATCGAAGCCAATAATATTTGGCTGATGAATGTTGATGGCAGCGATCTGGAACAACTTACCAACGATGGCGCCGCAAAAACCAATCTATCCTGGACTCCGGATGGTACGGCGCTCACGTATATTTCAGGCAAATGTATCTGGTATGCTGAATATGATACCGGCCGACTGGATTATATTGCCTGCTTTGAATCGGCAGAAAACCTCGAAACTTTCGCAATCTCACCCGATGGCACACGGGCTGTCATTGCGCTCAATCGCGAATTATATATCGTCCCCTTCGACAAAGAACGTCTGCAAGTCGCTCGTTTCCGCACAGACTTACAAGCGATGAGCGAATGTTCGGCTTACGATCCCATGCTGACCAGCACCGAGGCCGTGGTGCATGCCAAACTCGTCCGCTGGTCGAATGATGGCACACGCATCTCCGTGATGCTTCTGGCGGCTTTGGGTGGATTGCAGGGCGATCTGATTCGCATTTACGAAATCGGCAACTGTCAGAACCTACCCAACCTGATTGATGAATTCCCGTCCACCCGTTTTACCGTAGAAAATTACGACGATTCACCGTATTTGCAAAATTTTGGCTACGATGGCGGGTTCCTGTATGCCGTCACCAGTTTTACCCGCAATGACGGCTACGGACAATTATATATCTACAATAACAACCTGCACCGCGCCGAAACTCAGATCAACCCAATTAATCACAAATGCTGTTATCGCGATCCTCAATTTAGCCCCGATGGTCACTATATTATATTTGCCTATCAGCCATTTGAAGCTGGAGCCACCGCTCAACTCTACCTGATTCCATACGGCACGGTCGGCACCGGCGCTGTTTACGAACCCTTGCCTTTACCCGCAGATTTCTTTGCTGATCCAAAAGCACAGCCTCAACCCGTCATGCGCCCCGCCGCTGGAGGCAATTAACCGCGATGAACTTTCAGCGCGCATCTGGCATCTTGCTGCACCCCACCAGTTTGCCGGGACCTTATGGCATTGGCGATATTGGCCCCCAGGCGAAACGCTGGGTAGATTTTCTGGCTGCCACAGGCACACGATTATGGCAAATTCTCCCCCTCGGCCCGACCGGGTACGGGGACTCCCCGTACCAGTGTTTTTCTGCCTTCGCGGGGAATCCGTATATTATCAGCCCTGAAGTGTTGCTGGAAAACGGCCTGCTGCACAGGGATGACATCATCGAAGCGCCCAATTGGCTTGCTCAGCAGGTAGATTTTGGCCGCGTGATCCCCTACAAACTCGGAATACTGGAACGCTCCTTTATCCGCTTTAAAAATACATTCCCGGCAAAGATACAAAAAGATTTTGATGCCTTTCAAACAGCACAAGCGCATTGGCTGCTTGATTATGCGCTCTTTATGGCGATCAAGGACACTCAGCAAAACCGCTCCTGGGTGGAGTGGCCCGCGCCCTTGCGCGACCGTGAACCCAAAGCGCTACAGGATTTCCGCCAGCAATACGCCTCTGAAATCGAGCGTCACGCCTATTTTCAGTTTCTCTTCTTCCAGCAGTGGCATGACCTCCGCGCCTACGTCCACCAGCAAGGTATCCAAATTTTGGGCGATATTCCCATTTTTGTCGCCCATGACAGCGCTGATGTTTGGGCCAACCGCGAGTTATTCTATCTTAATGAAAAAGGTCAGCCGACTGTCGTCGCAGGTGTGCCACCCGATTACTTCTCCCCTACCGGGCAGCTTTGGGGCAATCCCATTTACCGTTGGGCTGTTCATCAACACCAAAATTTTTCCTGGTGGATTGAACGTTTTAGGGCGGTATTTTCGATGGTGGATATTGTCCGCCTGGATCATTTCCGCGGCTTCGCTGGATACTGGGAGATTCCTGGCGGCGAAGAAACCGCCATCCGTGGACGCTGGGTATCCGGCCCCGGGGCCGCGCTCTTTCAACAGGTGGAGGCCGCTCTGGGCGAGTTGCCCATCGTCGCCGAAGACTTGGGCGAGATCACGCCTGATGTGGTTGAACTACGCGAAGAATTCGGCTTCCCTGGGATGAAGGTCATGGTTTTCGCTTTCGACAGCGACGAAAACAATCCATTCTTACCACATAACTTCACACCAAATTGCGTGGTTTATACTGGCACACATGATAACGATACTTCCGTAGGCTGGTACCAACGCGCAGATGAACAGATTCGTGATTTTGCCCGCCGCTATCTGGCACGCGGTGGCAGCGATATCGCCTGGGATTTAATCCGCGCATCCTGGGGATCGGTGGCCGTTTTTGCAGTAGCCCCCATGCAAGATATTCTTAGCCTCGACAATAAAGCGCGCATGAATTTCCCCAGCAAACTCGGTGGAAACTGGCAGTGGCGCATGAAATCTGGCATGCTGACCTCGTCGCTGAGTGCTCGCCTGAAGGAACAGAATACGCTCTACGGGCGGTATTTTTTCAACGAAAATTAACGCCAAAGTCTAGAGAAAAACGTATCAGCGCTTTGTCCTTGCGTTTCAAAAAACACCCCTATGGACATCCATGTCACCATTCAGAAAGAACTTGAAATGGCCAACGCATCCCGCCAAACGGGGAATGAAGGCCGTGCAAGGGTCTGTGCCCGACGGGCGGCAGGCATCGCCGCGGGGGAGTATTTCCATGCACACGAACTGCCCAACCCTGGCCCCAGTGCCTATGATCGCCTGAAAATTCTAGCCACCACTCCCGAGGTGGATCCACACTTTCAAGAAATTGCCCAACATTTGGTTTTGCGCGTTAGTGAAACTCACCAACTCCCGGCACAAATTGACCTGATTGCCGATGCGCGCGAGTTGATCGCGTATCTCCTCGGCGCGAGCTGATGCCCATTTCTGGTGCGCCAGCTTGAACCTGGTCCGTTGATTCGCAGTAAACTAATCATACGATCCACGCAAAGGAGCAAACTCATGACCGATACTCCATCTCTCAAATTTCATCTAACGATTCAAGCGCCAGTTGCACAGGTTTACCAGGCATTGAGCAGTTCTGCTTCGCTGCAAAGCTGGTTTGCTGATTTCGCCGAAATCGATGCAGTACAAGGCGGGCGATTCTATGCCTGGTGGAGCGCTGGGTACTACGCAGTTGGCACCGTAAAAAAATGCCAACAGAATAAACAAATTACACTCTCATGGTTGGGTATGGACGAACCGGAGCCTTCAAAAGTGCGCTTTTTGCTAAAAGAAGAAGATGGCATTACGCATGTTCAGATCAGATCAGACACACTGCCGATTTTCTGGATGAACCTCGGGAAGACACTACCCGCCAGAAAATTAGCGCAGGGTGGCGACTGGCGTTGGAAAACTTAAAATCAGTCCTCGAAACTGGTCTCGACAAACGCATCTACGACCAACCCATGTTGGGAGTTTTCCCTGTGGGTCTGGTTGATGAAAAAATGAAACAAGAATTGGGGCTGAGTATCGATAGCGGTGTGCGCATCTCAGGAGTATTACCCGGCATGGGTGCCGATGTCGCCGGGCTAAAAAGTGATGATGTAATTTTTAGTATCAATGAACGCGAATTAAAAACCTTTCAAGATTTCGAAAAAGCTATTCGCGGCAAAATAGCTGGAGATGTGGTTGAAGTTGTACTCTACCGCGGTAGCGAAAAGCTCAACATGCCAATGACTCTCACCGGGCGGCAAGCTCCTGCATTGCCTGCGACAGCGCAAATTCTGGCTGAAGAAGCAACCAAAGTGTATAAAGCTATTGATGCCGAACTGGATGCCATTTTTGAGGGCGTCAGCGAAGAGCAGGCCGATGCTCGACCAGAACCAGATGAATGGAGTGCCAAAGAAACATTGGCCCATCTGATCTACACCGAACGTTGGTTGCATATTGCAATTTCATGTTTTCTGGACAATCAGCACACGGGAGGCTTCTATAATGATCTCGGTCAATTGGCTGCGATGGCCGACGCCTACACACTGGAGGCATTAATCGCCGAAATCAAGCTTTGCGAAGTCATCACAGTTGCCACCGTTGCGGCACTCCCTGAATCTTTTATGGCTGATAAGCGCCGTCTACTGCAACTCGTTCAAAATGTAAATGAGCACGGTTTTGCGCTCCACACACGCAGTCACTTTCCCCAAATCGAAGCGGCGCTCGAGGCTGCCCGCATTAGCACCAGAGAATAGGGATAGACAAAGCCGTTTCTTGTATCTATAATAATATCGTTCGCAGCATAACTCATTGAACGAATTCCCCTGCTGCATCTCTTCATTTCTGCCGACTGGCTGCCAGGGTATCTGGCAGCTTTTTTTATCCAGATTTGAGATCATAAAAAGGAGAGATCAATGAAATTTCGCTCATTTGTCATAGTGTTGATTTTCAGTGTGTTGGTAGCTGCCTGCGCAACGCCCACTGAACCACCGCCAACCCCAACGAAAGTACCGCCCACCGAAGCCCCTACCGCAACCCATCCCCCTCCGACTGAAACCTCCGTACCACCCACCGAAACGCCAATCCCCACTGAAACCCCAATCCCAACAGAAGAACCAACACCCACCATAACCGCCTATGACGGCCCGCCGCGGATTGTGTTCTCATCGAACCGGGGAGATGATCCCAACAAACTTGATCTCTTTCTGATTGATCCGGAAACTGCCGAAATCACCCCCATCAATACCGGCATCGATGTCGCAATATTGCCAAGCTGGTCGCCCGATGGCAATCAGATTGTATTCGCCCAAGCACAGGTCTGGAATCTGTATACGATCTTTGCGGATGGCAGCAGCCTCACCCAGTTGACGGATTTCCGCAGCAACAACGCAGATTGGTCGCCGGATGGCAGCCAGATCGTTTTCCAGTCCGACCATCAAAATGAACCCGAGGACACACCCGATATTTACGTGATCGACTCTATTGGAGGAAATCTCGTCGAATTGCTGGACGCTCCCGAAAATATTGACTACGCTCCGCGCTGGTCGCCGGATGGCAGTAGGATTCTCTATATTTCAAATAGTGCCGAGAGTATGGAAATATTCGTCATGAATCCGGATGGCAGCGACATCACGCAACTTACGGACAGCAACTCTCCAGTCAGCGGTGCTGCCTGGTCGCCCGATGGTGAGCAAATTGTCTTCGTCTATGGAAGTGGCCCAGCCACCGAGTTATATACCATCGCAAAAGATGGCGATGTCGGTAGTGTTGTACGACTGACTTCCGATGAATTCACCGATACCGCACCTTCTTTCTCCCCCAATGGTGAAAAAGTTGTCTTTGCCTCCAATCGCAGCGGCAACTGGGATTTGTGGATAGTCAACGCCGATGGCACCGGCCTGACACAACTCACCGACGATGAGTTCTACGACAACTACCCGGACTGGAGTCCATAGGAGCATCGTTCCCTGAGAACCAACCCAACCCCTGGAGTATCAACACAGCTGCATTTCTGCACTCACCCCAGGGGTTGGTCGCGTCTTGGCCTGTTTTCCTTCAATATCGGTTACAATACCCCCCAATCCAAATACAAAAGTGAGAAGTTTCTATGCGCATCCTGACCATTATTAACGGTGAATACGGCCATCGGCACGTCGCCAATCTTCAACAGCACGCACCCAAAAGCTGGCAAATCGAAATCTGGGAAGCCCCAAAACTATTTCCACCCGTTATCGATTATCCCGAAGACCATCTCCCCGAAAGCCTGCCGCCCTGCGATCTAATTCTCTCCTTTGCCGAGCATCGGGGGATGGCAGAGCTATTGCCAGACATCGCCCAAATGACCGGTGCGCGCTCAGTACTGGTTGCCGTGGATGATGAAACCTGGCTGCCGCGTGGACTGGGTCGCCAACTGATTGGCTGGTTGGAGCGGATTGGTGTAACTTGTGTAACGCCAAAACCTCTGTGCTCACTCACCGAAACCGATTATGGAATCACCCGGCGTGACCGTGTGCAATATGAGGATGCAAATATCGCGGCCTTTGCGCACTATTTTGGTAAACCGACGTTCCAGGTTGAAGTGGATCCTGAAACCCGAACAATTTCTGCCGTCGAGGTCAAGCGCGATGCTGTTTGTGGCTGCGCCCGGCATGTTGCCGCCAACCTGATCGGCATATCGGTCGACGACGCTGAAGAAAAAGCGGGGTTGCTGCACCATCATTTCCCTTGCCTCGCCAGCATGACCAAACTCAACGATTTCAACCACGACACACTGATGCATGAATCTGGGCACGTACTCAAAGATAATATCGGAGAACAGATCAAGCCCTATAAAAAAATACGCTATATCAGTCCGGGAAAACGTAGCGACTCCAACTAAAAAGAGTGGCAGCGCAAACTGCCACTCTTTTTAGTTGGAATAATCTCAGTTCATCAAGTAAGAGTATGCAAAATCAAGCCCAACAAGGGGACTAATCCTCTTGCCAATACACGCTCCTAACAAGCAGCATAATTCTTTAGTGGGCGAGTTGTGAAGCTGGGGCTTGTTTTCCTTCGCCAAATCGCTTCAACAACGACCCCATCATTTCAATCATCGAAATCAATCCACGAATGCTCACAACCAGCATTACCAGACTGCCAAATACGCCCCCGGCAAGAAGCCAGCCGCGGGGTACGTTGCGCTGCTCATCGCGGATAACTAACTCTGGGCTTGTCGCGCTGGCTGCCTGCACCATCAATCGTTCGCGCAAGTTACTCACAAAAGCCTGGCGTGGCACAACCGGTTGGAGCGAGGCTGCCAAATGCGCTTCGATAGCCGTCAATTCAATCGTTTTCTTTTTTCGCTTAAAAATATCCATTTCAACTCTTCCTATTCGACGGGGTAGGCAATAATGCCCACAGTCCCCGGCCCCAAATTTGCTGCAATTCCAATAGACAACTCTGTGAGAATCAATGCCTCACAGTGAAGAACTTCCTGCACCCGCTGGAGCAATGTTGCCCCGGCTTGCGGGTCTCGGGCATGTACTACGGCCACATTCGCCCGCTGGTCGCCTATGCGTTCTTTAACCAGCATTAGTACATGCTCCAAAGCTTTGCCGCGAGTGCGCACTTTATCAAACATATCCAGTACACCGGCTTCCAACAAGACAATTGGCTTAACATTCAGAACCGAAGCGATCGCGGCCTGAAGGGCTTTGACGCGCCCGCTC
>ERZ890953.1517-NODE-1517-length-11486-cov-5.741317_pt1 | contig 11486 bp, 7 predicted proteins | sample MGYA00521264_ERZ890953 | MGnify/ENA primary metagenome ERZ890953 (study PRJEB32303, sample SAMEA104408629) | aquatic metagenome | biome: Brackish water; feature: Chemocline; material: water | place: Baltic Sea | collected 2014-10-26T21:54:00 | depth 200 m ... | reverse complement strand
TTTCCTCTCACATCAGTGATTTTTTTCTTGCAAGAACGGAGTGGGTCCATATATGCTGTTATATCGCGAATGCAGGATGCATAAGAGCGTGACTACGGTGTTTTTTATTTCTCGGCAATTGCTCCTGCATTGCTCTAATTATAGCCATCCATGGCTTAGACCATGCACATCAACCCCTTACGCATCTTTTTCGCGCTCAAATTTTTCTAGGATAAAAAGAAAACATCAGGCTGGGTTTCGAGGGTAATCGTGTTTATCCTGTTGCTTTCATCAGGTCAAAATAGTTTCACAATTTATAGTGGTGATATCTTCATATATGTTGTGTTATGAGTAGATAAAAAATACGAGTCAAAGCATTCAATAATTTTATGCATAAAATTACTAATCAGGTCTTGACACAGGAAAGATATACACATTTTATTATGATTATTTGAGCTCGATTTACTCTTCATTGGTTTGTAATATAAAAACGATTGATTTATTTAAGTCATTGAATTTAAAGAGATTAAAAAACTGTTCGGAAAGTAACCATTTTAACAAAATGGTAATAGTACTGCGGTTTTAGAGTGTTTATGAGCAGACTGTCCACAGAGTTATCCACAGGAAATGTGGATAAAAAAATATCTCTCTATTTCACAATAAGTTAACTGTTTTAAGTTAGAATTTACATTAACAAGTCACGCTAATTAATTTGATGTGGCACCAATTTTTAAAACCTGAAAAATGAGTTTGCCGTAATATTTTGTAGAAATGGTAAACTCAGAAAATTAATCCTGTTATATCGACTTTACATGTCACAACCCGCTAAAATTTGTTCATTTGCACTTTCCCTGCCGGTCTATCATTTATTCGATTATGAACTGCTTGAGGGCGCTAAAGCCATTCCGGGCATGCGTTTTAAACTGCCGTTTGGACGAGGACAGAAAATGGGGGTTCTGGTTGCCTGTCAGGAACAGCCAATTTCGCAACATAAAAATATCAAAGCGGTTTTGACAAAACTGGATGAAGAGCCATTATTGTCAAGTCATCTGATGCAGTTAGCTTGCTGGTTAGCTGATTATTATTGTCAGCCTCTGGGCGAAGTGTTGTTCCAGTTTTTACCAGGGAAGGCCAGAAAAGTTGAGCCATTGACAGAAACGCGAGTGCAGATCTGGACAGCAAATCCCATTGAAGACGAGATTTTGATGTCAATAAGACGTAAAGCGCCACGTCAATACGATGTTTTACTGGCTTTAAAACAAAGTGCAAATGGATTAAATGCGGCTGAATTAAGGCAGATACATGAAGCCTGGCATCAACCTGTCAAAATATTGCAAAGCCGGGGGCTGGTAGAAAGAACCTACCGGGAAAACCTGTCGTTTTCAAAGGTAAATTTACAGCCTGGTTTTAAATTAACTGAAAATCAGCAGAAAATTTGTTCGCAAATGTCGCTTTTGACAGAGCAGTTTCTGGTCCATCTTCTGCAGGGAGTGACCGGTAGCGGTAAAACAGAAGTTTACCTTGAGCTGATGCTACAGGTTATTCAACAGGGTAAGCAGGTCATTTACCTGGTGCCGGAAATAGGATTAACGCCTCAGTTATTAGAACGTTTGCAAAGCCGGCTGGGGCAGGGCGTCGTTTCATCGCATTCGGCGTTGACTGACTTACAGCGATATCAGAGCTGGGATCAGTTTAAACGTGGAATCGCTCAGGTCATTATAGGCACCCGCTCGGCGCTGTTTTCAGAAAGTCAAAACCTCGGGCTAATTATTATTGATGAAGAGCATGATGCGTCTTTTCGTCAGCAGGATGGGATTCGCTACCATGCAAGAGATGTGGCGATTAAACGAGCTCAAATGCTTGATATACCGGTTGTACTGGGGTCTGCTACGCCATCACTGGAATCATTACATAATTTATCGAAGCCACATTACCGTTTATACCGACTGGATACACGGGTCAATAATTCAAAACCACCGACTATAGAATTGCTCGATTGCAGCCAGGTGCCTTTAAATACAGGTTGTTCGCCGCAATTGTTGAAGGCGATAAAACAGCATCTTAATGCTCAGGGGCAGGTATTGCTGTATCTCAACCGACGTGGATTTGCACCGGTCGTGATGTGTCATGAATGTGGCTGGCAATCTTCCTGTTATCAATGTGATGCCAGAATGACTCTGCATCAGTCGGTTAATAAGCTTATTTGCCATCATTGTGGTTTTAGCGTAATGGTGCCGCATAAATGTCCTGATTGCGGGGTAAAGGAAATTCGTCATTACGGTGTGGGAACCCAACAGCTGGAAGAGTTTTTAAAGCTCCAGTTTCCTACAGTTGAGGTGATACGCATCGATCGTGACAGTGTGAAATCTTCAAAACACTTTGAACTCAAGATGAAACCGGTACGGGAAGGGAATCCCTGCATACTGGTCGGGACTCAAATGCTGGCCAAAGGGCATGATTATCCGCATATTACGCTGGTGGGTTTGCTTGATTCTGATCAGGCCCTGTACAGCAGCTTTTACCGAGCCAGTGAACGTCTGGTACAAACGGTGTTACAGGTTTCAGGACGAGCCGGTCGAGCTGAGAAAAAAGGCCAGGCCCTGTTGCAGACTGCTTTTCCGTCTCATCCCCTGATGTTGAATCTTTGCCATCAGAGTTATTCTGAACTGGTTACAGGTATCCTGCAGGAACGGGAAATGGTGCGGTTTCCACCGTATGCCCGGGTTGTTACTTTTCAGGTCGATGCGGTAGAGCTGGCGCTGGCCATGCAAAAACTTGATCAGCTAAAACAGATATTAACGGAACTTAATACTGCCTCTCCGGTAAAGATAATTGGCCCGATGCCTGCATTGATGACACGTAGAATCGGCCGTTTTCGTGCCCAGTTATCAATTTTATCTGACAATACCCAGGCTATAAGGCAGATTCTGCAACAATTGATGCCGAAGATTCAGGGCATTCGAAATACGGCAAAGTCACGCCTGACGATTGATGTTGATCCGCTGGATTTATAGGATGTTCACCACGAAGGCACGAAGGGCACGAAGAAAGATAAAGTAAAGTTAAATTTATCGGGATAATAAATTAGTTTGATTTCACTTTGCGATCTTTGCGAGAGGAAACTCTTTTAAAAGTTAATTTTTGCCAGGTCTTTGCAGTAATCAGTAAAGTTTAAACCTTATTGGAGATCTATATCCTTTAGTCTGGCTCGACATCCATGTAGAATTCGCTCTTTTGATCTCTAGCAGGCCCCCGACTTGAAGCAACAACTTGAACAACTTCTTGTGCAGTCAATAGATTCTCTCATTAAACAGGGTGATCTGGCTGACAGCTTTCAACCCAAAATCATTATCACAGCCAGTAAAGATCTGGCGCAGGGCGATTTTGCTTCCAATGTTTGTCTGGCGAATGCCAAACAGGCCGGTATGCCTCCGCGACAGTTAGCCGAAAAAATAGTGCAACAGATCGGTACCCAGGACTGGCTGGAAAAAGTTGAAATAGCCGGGCCGGGGTTTATCAATTTCTTTTTACGTGCAGGGTTTAATTTATCGATTGTACAAACGGTGTTACAGCAGGCTGAAAAATTCGGGCTTAGTGATTTCGGGCAAAACAAAAAAATTCAAATTGAATTTGTGTCGGCCAACCCGACCGGGCCATTGCATGTAGGGCATGGAAGAGGGGCCGCTTATGGCGCAACGCTGGCAAATTTATTGAAAGCCACCGGACACGATGTACAGTGTGAATATTATGTCAATGATGCCGGTCGACAGATGGATATTCTGGGGACGTCGGTCTGGTTGCGCTACCTTGATCTGGCCGGTGAACAAATCATGTTCCCGTCAAATGCTTACCAGGGTGATTACATCTGGGACATTGCGGCGACATTGCACCGTGAAAATGGTGATGCTTACCGGATAGATGCTGAAGCTGTCTTCAAGGGTGTGCATGCAGATCATCCTGAAGGTGATAAGGAGAAACATATCGATGACCTGATTGAAAATGCCAAAAACCTGTTGGGCGCAGAAAAATATAGAACTGTTTTTAATCTGGCTCTGGATACGCTGGTCGACGTTATCCGCAAAGATTTGAAGCAGTTTGGTGTTGATTATGATGTATGGTTTTCAGAACGGCAATTGACTGAAAAAGGACTGGTTGATAAAGCCATTCAAACGCTACAGGATAAAGGTCGGGTTTATGAATCGCATGGAGCTCTATGGTTTAAGTCAACCGATTTTGGAGATGAAAAGGATAGGGTTGTGAAACGTGAAAATGGACAAACCACTTATTTCGCCTCCGATATAGCCTATCACATGAATAAGTTTGATCGCGGATTCGAGCAGGTGATCAATATCTGGGGATCTGATCATCATGGTTATATTGCCCGGGTAAAGGCCGCGTTGACGGCGATGGATTACCCGGCAGACAAACTTGAAATTTTACTGGTGCAGTTTGCCAACCTTTATGAGAATGGTGAAATGATGTCGATGTCGACGCGCTCGGGTGAATTTGTGCCGTTGCGTACGTTGCGTGAAGATGTGGGAAATGATGCGGCACGTTTTTTCTACGTGATGCGTAAAGTCGATCAGCATATGGATTTTGATTTAAACCTGGCCAGAGAACAGTCTACCGATAATCCTGTTTTTTATGTGCAATATGCACATGCACGTATTTGCAGTGTTGAAAGGCAATGTGCCGAACTGGGTGTAAAAATTGCTCTCGACAAGGTTAACCTGCAGAAACTGGAGAATGCACATGAACAGGCATTACTCAAACAGTTGGTTATCTATCCGGAGCGGGTGGCAAGTGCCGCAGAACGAAGAGAGCCGCATATTGTCATTAATTATTTGCGCGAACTGTCTCAGCAATTTCATTCCTGGTACAACGCACATAAATTTATCGTTGAAGATGAAGAAATGCGTAATGCTCGTGTTGCGCTGGCATTTGCGACCAGGCAGGTGATTAAAAATGGTTTGCTGTTAATGGGTGTCAGCGCACCCGAAAAAATGTAGGTTGAATAGTGACTGAAGCTAAAAAATCATCGCCCTGGGTGTGGATATCTCTGGCCCTTATTATCGGTTTATTTGTCTCCTTTATTCTTTTTCTGGACCAGAATATTGTTAAGAGCGGGCGACAGGAAAGTAGTGCTACGCAAAGTACAGGCATTAATACCAAACCTGTTTTTGATTTTTATACTGTGTTACCGCAAAGAAAAGTTGAAATTCAGGACACAGCCGATAAACAGGCCGATATTCCAAATGCTTCAAACAGCAAAAAACCGGTTGCTGGCAGGTATATCATTCAGGCCGGCTCTTTTCAGAGAATGCAGGATGCTGACCGGCGAAAAGCCGAGCTTGCGCTTCTCGGATTAGAAGCATCGATAAAATCGGCAGAGGTTAAAGGTGAAACTTATTACCGTGTTGAGATGGGGCCTGTCAGTGATTCTGAATATTCCAAAATTCAGAGAAACCTTATTTCAAATGACCTTGATTTTTTTGCTAAAAGTATTCCTTAGTTGTTGGTGATTTTACTTTGGCAACGATAAGTTGGTGATAGTTGCTGTCATACAGGCACAGCAAGCTTAGGGTTTAATCAATCTGTTGATATAAAGACTGTATATTTGGTTAACCTGGAAATTAAGTGCTATGTGCCAAACGCAGTGATTCCTGGCGCGATATAGGAAACTGCGAGTTTAAGGTCAAAACGCTTATTAATGGGTAAAACAGCAGGTCAAACTTCCTAAAGAATTAAGTCAGTTGTTGTACTATCAACTTGAATCCACGAATAATGGCTACTGAGAAAAGTGATTCATAATTTGCGTAAAAGCTGTTATAAATAAACTTGGTAAATGGAAAGATAAAGTTCGCCATTTAATTTATTAGATGTAAGTGTCGCCTGCGAATCTTTAAAACTTGATACTATTGTCAATATTTAGCAATTACTAATATATGCACCAGGTAATCTAACATAGTTGACTGATTAATGATTATTCTAAAAAAACTAATAATCCATGGAAAATTATAATAACGCAGCAGAAGTCAAAAGAATTCTGTGCAACTTGCCATCTCGTATTATGCTTGTTTTATTCTCATGTCACTAGCCAGTGGCCCTCACGAGACATGTTTAATACTGCAAGATACCTCTAAAATATGAAGTGTCATCTGGCTGTATTCCTGTTTCTTGGGTTAACCCAATCTTTATTTGCCGATACACAGACAAACGAGAGGCTGGAGCATTTTCTATCGCTAAGTTTTGAGGAGCTAGTCAGTCTTGAGACCAGCATTGCAACGGCTACCAAAAAAACTCTCAAGCAGGCACCTGCGGTGGTTACGGTGATTACTTCAGATGATTTTAAAACGACCGGTGCAACTAATCTGGTGGATATTTTACAGGGAGTACCTGGAATTTATATCAGAACTGATACTTTCAATAATAGACCTTTGATTCATTTTCGTGGAGCGAGGGCTACGCAAACGCTGTTGATGGTTAATGGCAAGCCTATGAAGGACCTGATGTGGGTTTTCGGTATTTTCTGGAAAGGGTTACCGGTAAGCATCATTGAACGTGTTGAAATAATTCGTGGCCCTGGATCTGCGCTGTTCGGGGCCGATGCCACAGCCGGTGTCATCAATGTGATTACCAAAACAGCGGGCAAAATTGAGAGTTCCGAGGCCGGTGTACGGGTAGGAAGCTTTGATACAAAGTCTGCCTGGATACAGCATGGAGCGCAGCTGAACGGTTTTGAAATAGGGTTTACCGCTGATTTATCGAAGACAGGTGGATACAGCCCGTTGATAACCAGCGACAGGCAGACGCAGCAGGATCAAAATTATAATCCCGATGTTTCTTATGCTCCGGATAATGCCAGCTATGGCTGGAATAGTGAAGATATACGACTGTCTATAGCCCGTGGAAACTGGCGCCTGCATACCGATTATGTGCGCCACAGTAACATGGAAATCGGGCTGACAGGTGCGGGAGTGCTCGATCCTGTAACGCGGGCTAGTGACAATGCCTATAACATCGATCTATTTTATAACAATCAGACATTTAACAACGATTGGGTGTTATCTTCAGAACTGCGCTATAAGAATCTGGAATATTCCTCTGGCAGCGGCTTTCAGGAACGCCCGCCTGGGTTTGTTGATGCCTCAGGCGCATACCCCGATGGCCAGATTAATCATATGCAATCCGCCGAGCGTCAACTGGCATTTGAAATTAGCGGTCTGTATAGCGGCATACAGCGGCATGCATTACGTTTAGGTGCAGGTTATACGTTACAGGATTTATACTATGTGGAACAATGGGTCAACAGCGGTTTAGGGCCGGATGGAATTATGCTCCCTGCAGGCAGCCCCCTGGTTAATGTCTCGGACTCTCCTTATGCTTTTGCACCGGAAAAAATACGCAAGATAAGATACTTCTTTTTACAGGATATCTGGAGTATTTCAAATGATTGGGAATTGACGGCCGGTGCGCGTTATGACCATTACTCTGACTTCGGTCACGCCATTAATCCGCGTCTGGCCCTGGTCTGGCAAAGCACGGATAAGTTGACCAGTAAACTGATGTACGGTCAGGCATTCCGGGCACCTGCCTATCAGGAACTGTTCTCGGAAACCTCCAGAGCTTTACCTAATGATCAACTTGATGCAGAGCGTTCGCAAACTTTGGATCTGTCTTTTTCATATGCCGCCAGTAATAATTTGCAGTTATCCATGAACCTGTTCTATGTCGAACAGACAGACATTATTCAGGCGATTAACGTTGTCGGCGTACCCAAGAAACAGTTTCAGAATACGGGTGATCACATGACTGAAGGTATTGAGTTTGAAGTACAGTGGCAGGTTCTTGATGATCTGAGGATATTGGCAAACTACGCAATCCAGAATCCGGAAAATGATGAGTTTCAATATTTTCAGGTACCTGAAAAAACGGCTTATGCCCGCGCTGACTGGGGCTTTCTACCAAAATGGAACTGGAGTCTGCAGTCCAACTGGTTTGGCAAGCGTCCTCGACCTTCGACAGATAGCCATGCACCACTTGATAGCTATTTTATGACAGATACAACTTTTCGGTATGCCGGTCAAAAAAATATTGAGCTAGTTGGTTCGATACGTAATTTGTTTGATATTGATGCCAGGGAGTACAGTACTGGATCTATTGAAGATGACCTGGCATTACCTGATCGAAACGTTTATATCGAGATGCGATATAAATTTTAGGATGTTGTGTTAAGGATGATAAGGCTGAAACATATATCTGGCTTCATAAGCAGCAGTGTACGGAGAAAGTATTGAAACAGCTGTTTACAAGATTGCTGTTGTTCAGTGTATGCCTGCTGGTCTCTGTTCCACAATCTGCTATTGCCGATACATATCCTGATGATGAGCGTCTGTTTAAAGCCGCTTATATCTTCAACTTTGCCAGATTGACGACCTGGCCGGATAATACCTGGAGTCATCAGTACAAACCGTTCACTCTGTGTACTACAGGTGAAGATGAACTGGTAGATGATCTGAATCAACTGGGGGGGGAAGATTATTAAAGGTCACCCGGTTGTTATCAAAGTTGTCGGAGATGATCAGAGTTTTGCTACATGTCAGCTTCTATATATCGCTTCCTCAGAGTCAAAACGCTATACAGGCATCTTAAAATTGATTGCTGATCAACCTGTTCTTAGCATTAGCGAAGTGCCCGGTTTTGTCGCAGCCGGTGGTATCATAGAGCTTTATCGTGAAAAGAAGCGCACACGGTTCCAGATAAATCTGGGTGTGGCCCGAAAACTTAATCTTGAAATAAGTTCGAAATTGCTGCGTATGGCAAAAGTGATTGGCTACCAGGAAATACCATGATCCTGAAAAACGCCAGTATTAAACATAAACTGGAAGCGATCATGTTTATCACCACTTCCGCAGTGTTATTACCCTGTATTTTACTATTTATGTCGTTAGAGATCATTTCCGCGCGTGATGATGCCATCGTTCGCTTTAAATCTCTAGCAACCGTTCTCGGTGCCAACAGTAGTGCAGCGATTGCCTTTCGGGATGTAGAGACGGCTACCGAGGTGTTAAAAAGTCTGTCATCTCAGGATGACGTAATCTGGGCAGGCATTAAGCGCAACAATGGTGATCTGTTTGTAGAGCATGAATCAACGCGCTACGGTGCTACAGAAAAGCAGGGGTTATTGCACTCTACGCTTGAGTCAATTCTGGGAAAAATCGAAGTTAAAGAAAGCATTATGTTCGATGGTACAGCGGTGGGTGACTTTCTAATCATTGGTGATATGAGTCGATTGTATAACCGTCTCATCAGGCAATCTTATGTGGGGTTGGGGATGTTTTTAATTTCGATGTTTATTGCCCTGTTACTTTCTGGCAGATTGCAACGTGTCGTATCAGTACCTGTGCAGCGTTTGCTTGGCACCATGCAGGTGGTTGCCATGCGAAGAGACTTTAGCTACAGGGCAAAGCGATTGGGTAACGATGAGCTGGGTACCCTGGTAGACGGCTTTAATGACATGCTGAAACAAATTCAGACTTATGATAATGAACTGACCAGCCATCAAAAAAATCTTGAGCGGCTGGTGATAGAACGAACTCATGAGTTCGAATCTGCCAAAATTCAAGCTGAAGCGGCCAATAAAGCCAAAAGTCTTTTCCTGGCCAGTATGAGTCATGAAATCAGAACCCCTATGAATGGTGTACTGGGAATGATTCAGGTATTACGCGGTACAGAACTTAGTGAGGCTCAGGAACTGTATATCGAAACCCTCGACAGTTCGAGTAAAAGCCTGTTATCCCTAATTGATGACCTGCTGGATCTTTCTAAAATAGAGTCAGGAAAGCTGTTGCTGGATATCAATTCGTTCGATACCTTCAACTGGGTTACCGATATACAAAATATAGTAGAACCACTTTTCGAAAACAGCCAGACCACATTAATTACAGAAGTAAATGAACAGTTGCCAAAGTTTTTGCTGGGAGATAGCGCTCGATTACTTCAAATAGTAGTAAACCTGGTTAGTAATGCGGCAAAATATACTCAAAGTGGCGAAGTGAAACTCATCTTTGGAGGGCAACCAGGCTTGCAAAATCAGTTTAAATTGCAAGTAACCGTTATTGATACAGGCATCGGCATTGAACCCGATAAACTAAAGCTTATTTTTGAAGCGTTTCGCCAACTCGAAGTTGACCGTTTTAGTAACAAGGGTGTGGGGCTGGGGCTGGCTATTTGTAAACGATTAGTCGATTTAATGAACGGGAGTTTGCAAGTTAGTTCTGAGCCAGCTAAAGGCAGTTGCTTCAAGTTTAAAACTGTTCTACCGGTATCGGTAGAAAATACGGCGACGATAGGTACCAGCCAAAATTTAACTATTCCCACCCACCTCTCTGTATTACTCGTTGACGATGATAATATTAATCGTTTAGTTGCACGTACATTGCTGGAACAGAAGAGTCTACATGTTACTGAAGCAGAAAACGGACAGGTCGCTGTTGAAAAAATCCAGGCACAGAAATTCGATTTAATACTAATGGATATACAGATGCCTGTGCTGGATGGTATATCTGCTACCAGGATCATTCGGATGGGGAAGGATAAAGGCCGCAGTCAAATTCCGATTATTGGTGTAAGTGCCAGTGTCATGAGCGATGAGAAAGAACGATATCTCAAAGCAGGTATGAATGCAGTCGTGGAAAAACCCATCGTAATAGAAAACCTGTTAAAAATTATTCAGCCTTTTTTATAATTTATATTTTGACACTTAATCACTAAAATCTATCAACTATCGCAATCTTTATATCGGTCACTCCTATATTTTTTGAGTGAATTAATAACCAGGCTTTGGCACAACAACAAAATCCTCATTGATTGTTTTTAATTCAATGAGGGTATAAAAATTTTCAGTGAAGTTCGGTCTTTTTTTACTGGCTTTAAAGGTCTTTATCTATAAAAATACTAAGCTCAAAACAATTAACAACAGGTATTTAAAATATGTCAGATTTATTTAGTGATGAATGGATGAAAAAATTCCAGCAGGAATGGAACGATGAGCCAGAATTATCTGATGCTTTAGAAAAAATTGAATTCAGTTCTGTTATCGGTTATGGCTTCAAAGGGGATGATGCTGCAACAGGGTACCTGAAAATTGAAAATGGAAAAGTAACTGAAGCCGGTGGTTATGATGGACAGGAACTAAACTGGGATATGCGTGCCGATTCTGCAAACTGGAACAAGTGGTTTGAAAAAGAATTAGGTATGGCTGGTCTGGGCATGGCTGTTACAACAGGTAAGTTAAAATTTAATGCAGGTGATTTCAAAGCGATGGTTAAAGATCCTCGTATGGCAACACCTTTTATTAAAAGCTTTGCGGTTATGGGTAAAGTATAAACTGTTAAATCTCAAGCAGTTTTAAGAAAGGAGGCGTTATGCCTCCTTTTTTTGCACATGGATGTGCTTATGCTGGGAGGCCATGGATGGCAACGAGCAGTATTCGTTCAAATTGCATT
>ERZ890953.1516-NODE-1516-length-11499-cov-4.862111_pt1 | contig 11499 bp, 12 predicted proteins | sample MGYA00521264_ERZ890953 | MGnify/ENA primary metagenome ERZ890953 (study PRJEB32303, sample SAMEA104408629) | aquatic metagenome | biome: Brackish water; feature: Chemocline; material: water | place: Baltic Sea | collected 2014-10-26T21:54:00 | depth 200 m ... | reverse complement strand
TTGGCGTTTAGGTACTTTTCCGATTTCAGAGCGGTTGCGTTCATTTTTTCCATCTGCTTACGAATCTCCGAGAATTCGTTTTACCTTGGTTGATGGCGAAAGCGGCGAAAGAATGCCGGCTTGGGTTGTGAAAGATAATCGTTATGTTTATGGCCTCAAGGAATGGTACAAAGAAAAAGGATTGATTCCTGGGAGTTTGATCGATATTCGTCATGGTAAAGCTGTTGGCGAGGTGATTATTCAGGCGAAAACGCATCGCAGCAAGCGTGATTGGGTGCGCACTGTGATGGCAGGATCGGATGGCGGACTTGTTTTTGCTACACTGAAACAAGTAATTAATGCCAAGTTTGATGATCGGATGATCCTTGCTGTTCCTGACGCTGAAGCGCAAGACAAAGCCTGGGAGATAACACAAAAAAGCAATAAACAGTTTGAGACTTTGGTTCGAAATGTGATGGAAGAACTGAAGAAATTAAATCCGCAGGGTCATGTCCATGCACAGGAGTTATATTCGGCAATCAACTTGCTTAAGCGTTGCCCTCCGGCGCCGCTCTTTTGCTCGTTATCTACAAGCCCGTGGGCAGAGCATGTTGGCGATCTTTATTTCAATCTAAACGATGAAGCAACAAGTAAAGAAGAGGTGTAGATGTCTGCAAAAAAAACGTTCAGTTTGGTAAAACCAACTCTAGATACCCCTTTTCATGTTGATTTTGACTGGTGGCAGAATAACGAAAGGAATTGGCGCATCCATTTACGTTCAGTGATGTGTGCTACGCATCAGGAAACCTTTATCGCTTGGCAGGGTGATGATATGATTGATTGGATAGACCCAGAAACAGCCGAGGTTAAAGTTGTAGATGGAATGTTGCACACCCTTATGGCGCATTGTGCGCTTGCACCTGAGTTTTTGACAGCAAGAACTTCTTTGGTAGAATCTGTTTTTCGTCTCTTTCTCGTAAATGGGAATGAGCCAATGACATCGCGCGAATTGGCGCAGGAACTGGCTAGACCTGAAATGACGATTTTAAAAACTTTAGCAGGTATTCGTGTTTATCGTGGCATACGACCCTGTTATGAGTAATCTTTATTAAGCCCTCGTAGCTCAGCTGGATAGAGCAACGGACTTCTAATCCGTAGGTCGTGGGTTCGAATCCCCCCGAGGGCACCTGAAATTTAGAATATTATGAAAAAGAAACTTGGCTGGTATAGATTTTTCCAAAAAACCGAGTTTCTTTTGTTTTGCCACTCGCTGTGTTCAAAAGGAGAGGCTTATGCCAACTAATATCCGCAAAGGTAAAAAAGAATCCGAATCCGGTACAAGCCATCATCCAGTCAAGCAATCTGTTGGCTGGGAAATGCATGTTCGCTCAAAGATCTGGAGCCCACCAACTGATATGTATGAGACTGATGATGCGTATATTGTCCGTCTTGAAATAGCAGGGATGAGCGAGGCAGATTTTACGGTAAGTGTTGAAGAGGGATTCTTGATTATCAGCGGTAGCAGACCCGATGTTCAGGAGCGACGCGCTTATCATCAGATGGAAATCCGTTGTGGAAAATTTACCAGTGCAGTCAATCTCCCTAATCCTGTTGATCTCGAAAATGCGAGCGCAGAGTACGAAGATGGCTTTTTTGTTGTTTGTTTGCCGAAATTGAAACCTAGAAACGTTGAAATACAGGAAGAATAATTTTTATGAGTGCATCACGTTGGTATGAAAATACCGCCGATTGGTTTAATTGGGTCTGGGAGAACGATTCGTCTTTAATGGAGCTTTTAGTGCCTTCTATTTTTTCTGATTTTAAAAATGAGAATGAGGATAATACCTCATCGAACAAGAATCTTGCTCTTGGGGATGCGGATATTCCTGATGTTTTGCCGATTTTGCCCCTGCGCGGTGTAGTCGTGTATCCGCAGACAGCAGTTCCGCTTACTGTTGGGCAGCCTCGTTCAATAAAATTGGTTGATGATATTCTTTCTGGCGATAAGTTGGTGGGATTGGTTGCCAGCCGCAAACCGGAATTGGAGGAGCCTGGTCCTGAAGACCTCTATGATGTGGGGACAGTTGCTACGGTCCACCGACTTTTGCGTACGCCCGACGGAACTGTCCGTTTACTTGTTCAGGGCATTGAGCGTTTTCGACTTGGTGAAGTGGTAGAAACAGAACCCTATTTGAAAGCAAAAATAGAACTTATACCTGAGATCAAAGAAGAAGGGTTGCAAGTAGATGCGCTAACGCGAAATGCTCGTGATCAGTTTTCTCAAATTGCTGAGATGATCCCGTCTTTTCCTGAAGAATTGATTGGCTCAATATCTTCGTTGACTGACCCTATAGAAACTGCCTATACAATTGCGAATTTTCAACGCATGGATCTGGAAGATGCCCAAGAAATTCTTGCTATTGATTCAACTGAAGCAAAACTTCAAAAGCTGGTTACTTTGTTGGTGCGTGAAAATCAGGTTTTGCAGTTGGGACAAAAAATCCAGAACAAGGCGCGCGGTGAAATAGAAAAAGTGCAACGTGATTACTTCTTGCGTGAACAACTCAAGGCGATTCAAAATGAATTGGGTGAGCGGGATGAGCAAGCTGTGGAAGCAGAAGAGTTTCGCGAAAAAATTGAAGAAGCGAAGATGTCAGAAGAGGCTGAAAAACAGGCTCTCCATGAGTTAGATCGTATGTCGCGTATGCCAACCGCAGCCGCAGAGTACGGTGTTATTCGCACCTATCTTGATTGGTTGGTTTCTTTGCCTTGGTCTAAATTTACCGATGATAATCTTGAGTTGGCTCATGCTCGCGAAATTTTAAACAAAGATCATTATGGGCTTGAAGATGTTAAAGACCGTATTTTGGAATTTTTGGCAATTCGGGGCTTAAGTTTGACGCGTAAAGGCACTTTTAAGAAAAGCAAAGACCTGATTCGTAAAGAACGGGAAGGCGTTATTCTTTGTTTTGTGGGGCCACCCGGTGTTGGTAAAACTTCTCTTGGGCGGTCAATTGCCCGCTCAATGGGACGAGAGTTTATTCGTATCTCTTTAGGTGGTGTGCGAGATGAAGCAGAAATTCGTGGGCATCGCCGTACTTATATTGGTGCTTTGCCAGGGAGCATTCTCCAAGCCTTGCGCCGTGCGGAGACGAAAAATCCTGTTTTTATGTTGGATGAAATTGATAAATTGGTTGCGAATTTTCAAGGCAATCCTGCTTCCGCACTTTTAGAAGTTCTTGACCCTGAGCAAAACTCAGAATTTCGCGATCATTACCTTGAAGTCGCTTTTGATCTTTCACAGGTGATGTTCATTACAACGGCAAATTCTTTGGGAACCATTCCTCGGCCACTGCTTGATCGCATGGAAGTGATCTATCTTTCTGGCTACACAGAGCGAGAGAAAGTTGAAATTGCCAAAGGCTATTTGATCCCGCGTCAGATACGAGAAAATAGCCTGTATAAAAAGGAAGTCAACTTTACAGTTGCCAGCTTGAGAAAACTAATTAACCAATATACTCGTGAAGCAGGTGTTCGAAACTTAGAACGAAATATTGGTTCAATTTGTCGTAAGATCGGTGCCTTTATTGCTGAAGGAAAAGAATACTCGCCTAAGATTACTCCGGAAGTAGTTGAAGAACTTCTTGACCACCCTATTTATCGTGATGCAGAAAATTTAAAGAAGCGTATCTCAATTCCTGGCGTAGCGGCAGGTTTGGCGTGGACAGCTTATGGCGGAAATGTTCTTTTCGTTGAAGCGACAAAAATGCCTGGTGCAAAAGGATTCCAGATCACAGGCTCACTTGGTAATGTGATGCAAGAATCTGCACGCGCCGCGCTCTCTTATGTTCGCTCTCGTGCAAAGAAGTTAGGTATTGATCCTGAATTCTACGATAAAACCGATATTCATCTTCATGTTCCGGCTGGGGCGCAACGAAAGGACGGTCCCTCTGCGGGCGTAACAATTATTACGGCATTGGTTTCCTTGCTCACGCGCCGCAAAGTGAAAAAGAGTGTGGGCATGACCGGTGAAATTACCTTACGTGGGCGCGTTTTGCCCATTGGCGGATTAAAAGAAAAAATTCTCGCTGCGCATCGCTTTGGTTTGCGGACGATTATTCTGCCAAAAGATAACGAAACGGACTTAGATGACATCCCGGAAGAGGTCAAGAAGGTGATGACCTTTATACCTGTGGAAACTGTAGCGGAAGTTTTGGATGCTGCATTAGAGCAGCGTTCCACCACAAAGAAAAGCAAAAAATAAAACGAGAAAATCTATATGAAAAGAGTCTTTTTAGCCGAAGATGACCCCACTATGGTCACTCTTCTGGAAACTTTATTGAAATTAGAAGGATTTGAAGTTGTCGTCCTGGATCTTGCGGCTGATGATTTGCTCCCCGTTTTGCGCGAGGACATTCCTGAAGTGTTGGTGCTTGATGTTAATTTGCCTAAACAAAACGGAATGGATATTGTTAAGGCGATGCGAGAGGAAGATGTTTTTAAAGACACCCACGTTGTGATGGCTTCAGGGATGAGTCTCGGTGATAAATGCCTTGCCAGTGGCGCAGATGATTTTTTATTGAAACCATATATGCCTGATGATTTGATCAGCATTTTGCGAAAATATATTGCTCGGTAATGAAATGGCTATATCGGATATTCTCATCCGCCCCTTTAATTTCCCGGATGATTATGAAGAAGTTTATGCCCTCTGGGAAAATGCTGGAGACGGGATCCACCTTCGTGTTTCTGACGAGTTTGCTGAGGTCAAAAAGAAGGTCGCTCGTGACCCAGACTTGTTCCTCGTTGCCCAAGCGGATGACCTGATAATTGGCGCGGTCATGGGCGGCTTCGACGGACGGCGTGGCATGATGTATCATCTTGCTGTTGCTCACAAATATCGTCGCAACGGGATCGCAAATATTCTCGTTGACGCGCTTGAGGAAAAACTCAAGGAAAAAGGCTGCATTCGCTATTATTTGCTCGTCACAAAAGATAATGAAGAGGCAATTGCTTTTTACAAATCTCGTGACTGGGAAAATATGGATGATCTATACGCTTTCGCCAAAAATCTAACATGAAAATCACTTAATAATTATGAAACTTCGCATAGGTATAATCACTGTCTCTGATCGCTCCTCGCGTGATGAACGCCCCGATCTATCTGGTCCTGCTCTTGTGGAAATGGCAAAAAGCAAAGGCTGGGATGTCGGAGAAACTCTGATCGTCCCCGATGATCTTGATGTTATCCGAGATACCCTTATTCTATGGGCAGATAGCGGCGACATGGACATTATTCTGACAACGGGTGGCACTGGTTTTTCTCCGCGCGACATAACCCCAGAAGCAACTCGCTTTGTTGTGGACAAACTCGCTCCCGGGTTATCTGAAGCGATGCGTGCTGAAAGCCTGAAAATCACTCCCCATGCCATGCTCTCGCGTGCTATTGCCGGGATTCGGGGACGGGCACTTATTATCAATTTGCCGGGCAGCCCAAAGGCGGCGTGCGAAAACCTGGAAATTGTTTCACCGGTGTTGGGGCACGCTGTCCAGTTACTTAAAGAAGATGCTGCCGCAGAAGCGGGGCATATCCCCGATCCTTAATAATCCGTTTTACTGATTCTTGCTCTCTACTGTATAATCCCCCCATAAAATTCTAAATTGCGAGGTACTAAATGATTGAAGCAAATGCTCTCCGAAAAGGCGTTATTTTTGAAATAGGCAATGATCTCTTTAAAGTCAAAGATTACCATCATAATAAAACCGCACGTGGCGGTGCTACTATTCGAATTAAGGCCTTTAATCTGCGCACTGGTGCGAATATTGAAAAAACATTCAACTCTGGTGAGCGTGTAAAAAACATTCGCCTGGACTATAAAAAGGTGCAATACCTCTATAATGACGATGTTTTTTACTATTTTATGGATAATGAGACCTTTGAGCAGCCTGCAATTGGTGCAGCAATGATCAAAGATGTAGCAGGTTTCTTAAAAGAAGGCTTAGATGTTAAGCTCACTTTTTATGGTGATGAGCCGCTGGATATTGACCTCCCAACGTCTGTTGAGTTAGAAGTCACTCAAGCCGATATTGCTGTCCGAGGGGATACTGCTACAGGCGTTACCAAAAATGTAACTTGCGAAACAGGGCTTTCGGTGCAATGCCCCAATTTCGTTGAAGTTGGCAATGTTATCAAAGTTGATACGCGCACGGGTGAATATCTAACTCGCGTATAAAAGAAACTTCTATTCTTGCTTAGCATAATGTCCCCGAAAGGGGACATTATGCTAAGAGGTCAAAAAGTGTCACATAACTCATACTGAAACAGGGAAACACTAATATGAAAACACCCGCAGGCATTGAATGTGCCCATTTTTATGGTGACTACCATCGTGGACGTAACCATGAAGAATGTCATCTGCTCCCTAATTGGCAAGCGGAACTTTGTGAGACTTGCCCCGTACCAAATATTTTGAGAGCGAATTCTTGTGAAAATATGCGTCTGAGCGCAGAAGTGACCCGCTCAGTTTTTACTCTTTTCCAGAAACGTGTCGAAGTTTCTGCTTTTTGTGAAAAAACAAAAAGCGTTGTAGAAAATCCAAAAATCGGTTGCGGCGAGTGCCACCCTCTTCCGCCGATTTTCGAGGTAAAAGAATGACCCTGACATTGCTGCTTGACCTTGACGACACCCTGCTCGATTCCAACATGAATGACTTCATTCCTGTCTATTTCCATACTTTGGGAAAAGAAATGCAGGCTTATATTGAGCCAGAAAAAATGCTCAAATATCTAATGCTTAGCACAGAAGCGATGATAGCCAATGATAGCCCTGAGCAAACGCTGGAAGAGCGATTTGGTGCCGAGTTTTACCCAAGATTTGATATGGAACGGGACGTCCTTGACCCGATAATTGCTCGCTTCTATGAAGAGATTTTCCCGTCCCTGGCGTATCTCACTAAGGCGCGTCCCGAAGCTGTGGATTTTGTTGAATGGGCATTTTCGGAGGGACACCGTGTTGCGATCTCTACCAATCCGCTCTTTCCACGTGCGGCTATAGAGCATCGCCTACGCTGGGCAGGATTAGCCCCAGAAAAATATCCCTTTGATGTTGTTTCTTCTTTTGAGCATTTTCATTTCAGTAAACCAAATCCTGCTTATATGGCAGAAGTTTTGGGGCGCATGGGCTGGCCTGATGGACCTGTCCTTGTTGTAGGCGATGACCCCGAACGGGATTTGCGTGCCGCACAAGAATTAGGGCTTGCATCTTATTGGATCGCAGACGATGATGCGATCTTGCCAGAGGGCGTGAATCCGCCCCTCGGACGAGGGAAAATTGGGGAGTTGCGGGGCTGGATAGAGTCTCAGGATGAGAAGTTTTTTATACCCAGCTATCAAGCTAAAACCGCGGTCGTCGCGACAGCGAAAGCTATCCCTGCTGCGCTAAGGGGGATGTTATCTAATCTTCCTGTCAGCGCGTGGACAGAATCCCCGCATCCTGAAGAATGGTCCTTAGTTGAAATTATCAGCCATTTACGCGATGTAGAGATAGAGGTTAATTTACCAAGAATTCAGACCTTTTTACACGAAGAAAATCCTTTTATCACTGCCGATGATACCGATATGTGGGTTGCTGAGCGTGCCTATGCCAAAGAAGATGGGGAGACTGCGTTGCGAGGGTATGTTAATGCCCGCTTGGAGACATTAAAGGTGTTGAAAAAACTAAACGATGATGATTGGCAACGTGCAGGACGACATGCCATTTTTGGCCCCATTACTGTACAGGAACAACTTGGTTTTATGGTAGAGCATGATCGTGTACATTTGAGACAAATTTACAAGCAGCTCTAGGGATAATTTGGTGGCTGATAAGAAGCGGATGCAGGAGGCAATCAAGAAAGCAAAGTTGGGACAGGAATTGTCTGCGCGTGAGCTTTTTATTGATATTGTTCAAGAAAACCCCGACAATAAATTGGCTTGGCTGTGGCTAATTGGACTTCTTGATGATAGGGAGGATTTAATACTTGCCTGTGAAGAGGTTTTGCGAATTGACCCTACAGAGACTCGCGTTCTCATCCGTCTAGAAGAGTTGCGTCGCACAAAGAAGACAGAAAAAGAGCGAAAAGAGAATGCTGCGCTGATAAGGGTAGACGAGCTTCTTTCTGTGGGGAATATAGAATTAGCCCTTAACCTTTTGCGTAAATCGCTTAAAGAAAATCCCAAAGAAGAAGGGTGGGAATTACTCGCTAAATATTCTCCGAGTTTGGATGAGCAGGTCTATGCGTGTGCCAAGATCAAGGCACTTCATCCTGCAAATAAGGAAAAAGATCTAGAATTTCAACGCATACGATATTTTCAAGCAAATCCCTTTGAGTTGGCTGTGAGTTATGAAGAACGCGGTGAAATAGATAAAGCGATTGCGCTTTATGAGCAGCTGACCCGTAAAGCAAAGGGCAGAAGAGAGTGGGATAGGATATTTAGAGAAATCAATCGTTTGAAAGCATTGCAAGAAGAAGAAATTGTTCATATTTCTCGATTTTTAACCGTTGCCCGACTTACAGCGGGGCCGCCATTGCTCTTCTTTATTATTCTTATTATGCAAATTGGCTATGACTATCGTTATTTTTCACTTTTGATGGCTGTTGAGCTTGTGTTGGTCGTTTTGGGTTCCTTTTTGGTCGGGGTGGCTTCTGCTGGCGCAGAGCATAGGCTTTGGCAGAAACTCGGCAATGCCGCTGGACGTGGCTCGAAGCAATTGCGTCTAGTCGTGGGCGCGATTGGTACAGTGATTATGATTCTGCCTTTTATCTTGCTTGGTTTTGATGCTTATGCACGGTGGTTGACAATCTTTGATTATTTTGGCTATGATTTTCAGTAGGTGATTTATGTTTCCAATTAATGATACTGAACCCAGTCGCTACAGCGTATTTCCGGTGATGACCTTTTTTATCATTTTGATAAACACGGTCATTTTAATTATTTTTCCACCTAACCAAATGGGTGTGCTTTTTAGATTTATTTCTATTGTTCCTTCGGCAGTTTTTGCGCGTGTTGGCGGTGGCTTTCTAACAGGGCTGATCTCGATGTTTTTACATGGTGGTTTTGGGCATCTTTTCGGGAATATGTTTGCGCTTTGGGTCTTCGGTAAACGTGTAGAAGACGCCTGCGGCTCATGGCGATTTTTACTTTTTTACCTGCTCGTAGGATATGGGTCAGATTTGATCTATACTTTCGTCAATGCCAAATCTCATACTCCAGTTATTGGGGCGAGCGGTGCGGTTTTCGGCGTGATGGGTGCTTATCTGATCTTATATCCGCGTGGGCGTATTCGCACACTGATATTTTGGTTTAGTTTTATCCCCTCCTGGCCAAAAATCCGCGCTTTTTGGATAATACTCTATTTTCTTGCAATTCAACTTATCCCGGCGATGGATATTTTGCTCAACGATTCTCAGAGTGAATATAGCGTGGCATATTGGGGGCATCTTGGCGGATTTTTTGCCTCGCTCACCATTCTCCTCTTTTTGCGCCCAGAAGCCTTTGCACGCTATTGGAGCGATACGCAGGTTTGAGAAAGTAGGCGCATCCCTTTTGCCAAGAACGTGTTATAGCTTGGTGAACGTAAAGACAGCGACGCTGTCTTTTTTTATAGGAGAAAAATATGCGAAAACGAGTTGTGATTACCGGTTTAGGCGCAATCAGCCCCTTGGGATTAAATGTAGAAGATACTTGGCAAGCCTTGCTTGCTGGAAAATCAGGCGCAGCACCAATTACTGCTTTTGATGCTAGTGAAAATAAAACCCAATTTGCAGCCGAAGTGAAAGGCTTTGACCCCGAAGTGCTTTTTGGTCGCCGTGATGCGCGTCGTATGGATCGCTATGTCCAGTTGTCGTTAGCGGCTTCTCTGCAAGCTGTAGAAGATGCAAATCTCGTTATTGCTGATGAAAATAGAGACCGGATTGGCGTGCTCATCGGCACCGGAATTGCTGGAATTGGAACGCTGCTCGAACAAGCAGAAGTGATGGCGAAACGCGGCGCATCGCGCGTGAGCCCCTTCTTGGTTCCGATGATGTTAGCAGATACTGGTCCCGGAACTGTTGCCATTAAACTTGGCGTGCGTGGACCCAATATGTCAGTCGTGACAGCGTGTGCTACAGGGTCAAATTCCATAGGTGAAGCCGCAGAAATCATTCGCCGTGGCAGCGCGGACGTGATGATAGCGGGTGGAGGAGAAGCAAGTATCGTTAAATTAGCAATGGCGGGAATGAATTCCATCGGTGCATTATCTGCACGAAATGATGAGCCAGAGTTGGCTTCTCGGCCCTTTGATAAAAATCGTGATGGTTTTGTGATGGGCGAAGGTTCAGGGGTTATTATTCTAGAATCTATGGAACACGCTCAAGCACGCAGTGCAAGGATTTTGGCGGAACTCTCTGGTTATGGCACAAGTGATGATGCTTATCATATTTCCGCGCCAGCAGAGGGAGGCGAAGGAGCAGCTCTTTGTATGCAGCTCGCGCTTGAGAACGCAGGTTTAACGGTAGATGATATTGGCTATATCAATGCTCATGGCACGAGCACCAAGCTAAACGACAAGGGCGAAACGGCTGCTATTAAATCCGTTTTTGGTGAGCGAGCTTATCAAATCCCGGTTTCGTCAACAAAATCCATGACAGGTCATCTTCTGGGTGCATCTGGTGCACTGGAAGCTGTTTTCTGCACAAAAGCGTTGAAAGATGGTGTTCTTCCGCCTACGATTAATTATGAAACCCCAGACCCTGAATGTGATTTGGATTATGTCCCAAATGAAGCGAGAAAAGTGACAGTTAAGCACGTGCTTTCTAATTCTTTTGGTTTTGGTGGGCATAATGCTACGCTGATCATCAGCCGTTTCGAGGAGTAAAAATGCCTTACGCACATATTACGGGGTGGGGGATGGCTGTGCCTGAGCAGGTGCGGACGAATGACGACATAAGCAAGATGGTCGAAACAAATGATGAGTGGATACAGTCCCGCACGGGCATTCGTGAGCGTCGAATAGCCTCTGACGATGAAAGTTCGGCTAGTTTGGGGGCTGATGCAGCGTTGCGTGCTTTGGAAGTGGCAAATTTACGTGCTGCTGATTTGGATTTGATCATTGTTGCCAGTTCTTCACCTGAGCATATCTTCCCTGCGACCGCTTCCATAGTCCAAGATCGAATCGGCGCGATTAATGCAGGTGCTTTTGACATTTTGGCAGCTTGTACAGGTTTTATTTTTGCAGTCAATATGGCAGCGCAGTCCATTAGGAGTGGTGCGAGCAAAAATATACTTGTGATCGGCACAGAGACTCTCTCTCGCTTTGTCGATTGGACAGATCGTAATACTTGTATCCTTTTTGGGGATGGTGCTGGGGCGTTTGTGCTCCAAGCAAATGAAGAGCCGGGTGGTGTCTTGGCTGAAGTAATGCATTCTGACGGTTCGGGCGGTGACTTGTTGAGTGTGCCTGCTGGTGGAAGCAAAAATCCGGCAACCGAAGCAACTATC
>ERZ890953.1515-NODE-1515-length-11505-cov-5.463581_pt1 | contig 11505 bp, 6 predicted proteins | sample MGYA00521264_ERZ890953 | MGnify/ENA primary metagenome ERZ890953 (study PRJEB32303, sample SAMEA104408629) | aquatic metagenome | biome: Brackish water; feature: Chemocline; material: water | place: Baltic Sea | collected 2014-10-26T21:54:00 | depth 200 m ... | reverse complement strand
ACTCGTCGTACAGGTATTTATGCAGCGGGACCTGTCAGACGTCCAATGGATATCTACCAGGCGATGGAAGATGCCACCGGCGCGGCAATGAAAGCGATTCAGGCTTTAGAGAATGCCGGTAAAGGACGTTCTGCTCACCCTCGATCGGGTGATCTGTCTTATCCTTTATTTAGAAAAGAAGGTTGTACCCAGTGTAAACGCTGTACGGTTGAATGCCCGTTTGGTGCGATTGATGAAGACGAAAGACGTTTTCCTGTATTCAACGAATCACGTTGCCGTCGTTGTGGTACCTGTATGGGTGCCTGTCCGGTACGTGTTATCTCTTTCGATAATTATTCTGTAGATACAGTAGGTCAGCAAATCAAGAATGTTGATATGCCTGATGAATTCGATGAGAAACCTCGTATCCTGGTCCTGGCCTGTGAAAACGATGCCTATCCAGCACTCGATATGGCCGGCCAGAATGGTATCGAATACAGTTCATTTGCACGTGTTGTTCCGGTACGTTGTTTAGGTTCGGTGAATACCATCTGGTTAACTGATGCTTTAAACAGTGGCTACGATGGTATAGTGCTGATGGGTTGCTCCAAAGGTGATGATTATCAGTGTCACTTTGTGAAAGGCTCCGAAATGGCGCATTATCGTATGGGTAAGATTGCTGATACCCTGCAGACACTGAGTCTGGAAGAAGAACGTGTTGCAACTTATGAAGTGGCAATTACCGATATTCAACGTGCTCCACAGTTGATCAATGATATGGCAGAGACCATTGAAAAGATCGGCATGAGCCCATTCAAATTCTAGGAGACGCTACTATGAGCTTAAATACCGCAATGGTAGAAAAATACCGTAACAACTTTCTACAGGAAGTTGCCGGCAATGTCGAAGAAGGTGACTGGGTCAAGATGTGCATGCAGTGTGGTGTATGTGCAGGATCCTGTCCTTTAGGCGATGCCTGGGAACATACCCCGCAGAAAATTTTCATGATGATTCGTGCTAACAAGCGTGATGAAGTCCTGACATCTGATTCAATGTGGATGTGTACTTCATGTTACAACTGTGTTGTACGTTGTCCTCGTGAATTGCCTATCACTCACATCATGCACGGTCTGGCGACTTATGCTAAGAAGCTGGGTCTGGAGCCAAAATCTAACCCGACTGCATGGTTTTCAGAAGTTTTCTGGAACAACATGATGAAGAAAGGTCGTGTTAACGAACTGAAACTCGGTTTATCGATGTATTTCAAAGATGGTTTTGTTTCCGGTATTAAAGAAGCGATGGCACACCAGAAGCTGGGCATGAACATGATGAAAGCGAAACGTATGGCCCCGATGGAAATTTTCGGTGGTCATGGCGTTAAAGACCTTTCCGGCCTGCAAAAGATGATCAAGAAAGCTCAGGATATTGAAGCCGAGCGTCTTGTAGCTAACTCGAAATAGGAGCGAATAATGGCTAAACACGAATATTCATATTATCCGGGTTGCTCCTCGCAGACAGGAGCTACTTCATCTAACCTGATGCGTTCAGTCGACACCATGTGTGAAGAGCTGGACGTGAAATTGAACACTATTCCTGACTGGAACTGCTGTTCAGCGTCAATTGGTTATGGTTCTGGCAGCGTATTACCACGTATGTCACTTTCAGCGCGTAATATCGCGCTTTCAGAAGAACATAATCCAAATCAGGATATCGTTGCGACCTGTGCTGCCTGCTGGTTATCTACCAAGGAAGCGTCAGAACGTTTACACGAAGATGAAAGCCTGTTCAAGGATGTTAATACCGCACTGGCTGAAGCCAATCTGAAGTTGACTAACAAGACACCGATTCGTCATATGGCGGAAGTTTTAATTGAAGATATCGGTTATGACGCACTTGCTGCTGGTGTCAAGAAGCCGTTGGAAGGAATTAAGATTGCCGGTTATGTCGGTTGTCAGACTAACCGTCCATTCGGAATAGATGGGGAATCTTTTGAGAATCCAAAATATCTGGATAAACTGGTTGATTCTTTAGGTGGCGAGTCTATCGGAACTTACGAAAAGAAAGTTCAGTGTTGTGGTGGTGCGTTAGCATTTTCCGAGCCTGAAAAGTCTCAGGAAATGATTCACGGTATCATCGAAGCGGCTTACGATAATGGAGCAGATATGATTGTCACACCTTGCCCATTATGTCAGGCAAACGTGGAAATCTATCAGGATGAAATCAACGCCAAGTTCAATAGCAAATTTGAAATGCCGGTTGTTTATTACAGCCAGTTAATTTCTGTTGCTTATGGTCGTAACGCGAAAGACTCGGCTCTTGACGGGCAGTTGATCGCAGCTAAAAAACTTGAGGAGATTGCTGCAAAGTAAAATACTTTTGCAGTTACTGGTAATTTTAAAGGCGCTCTTTGAGCGCCTTTTTTTTGCTGCAACAAGTATGACACATGGTGCATTATCTGGTGTTTAAAGAGATGTATCCGAATTCATTTAAACAAATAGAAATTTAAAAAATTATCAAATCTAAGGAATAAAATGCGCATGGCACATTCTGCAATAACTAATAAATAATGGCCTGTAACTAATCGCTTAAATCATCAAATGTCAAACGATCATACACTTTCTGAAAATAAACCATCACAATGCTTTCATTGCGGACTACCTGTTGAAAAGGGGCAACAGGAGAAGCTAAATGTTCTGGGAGAAGAAAAATATTTTTGCTGTCACGGTTGCAAAGCAGTCTGTAAAACTATTATAGATGCCGGACTTGAAAAGTATTACCAATCCAGGGATCTGGGTGTAAGTAGTAATCAGCAGGGAAATTTACAGGATATTCTCGAAAAATTGAGTATCTATGATAATGAAAATGTGCAGAAATCTTTTGTGCATGGGGATAAAGACTGGCAGGAAGCTTATTTAATACTGGAAGGTATCCGTTGTTCTGCCTGTGTCTGGTTAAACGAATTACACTTACGTCAGCAACCTGGTGTCATTGAAGTCCATATAGATGATATTACTCAGCGTGCAAGGGTACGTTGGGATCCGAAGCAAATTGTGCTGAGTAAAATCCTGGCAACTATCGTTTCGATTGGTTATCAGGCGCACCCTTATGAACCCTCGCATTATCTTGAATTGCAAAAGGAGAATAAGCGCAAAAATCTTCAGCGTTTATTATATGCCGTAATCATCGGCATGGTGCCGATGCATTTTGCACTCGCCACATGGTTTATAGGTGGTCCAGATGAGCAGGGGGATTTCGCACAGTGGGAACAGAATGGACGATGGATCAGTTTGTTTATAACGCTTACGATATTACTTTATCCCGCCCAGGAATTTTTCTTTGGAGTCTGGTCAGATCTTAAGCGTAAAGTGATTGGAATGGATGTGCCGATTGTTATTGGTTTGTCGAGTGCTTACCTGTTAAGTGTTTACTCCACCATTACCTCAAGTGGTGACGTATATTATGAATCCATCGTTATGTTTGTCATGTTTATACTGTTTTCACGAAGGTTAGAACAACAGGCCAGGATTAAGGCTTCTGATCAACTGGAAAGACTGGCACTAGCGCAACCTGTCGATGCGAATCTGGTAACTGAAAATGGCTCTATCCAGCAGGTTTCCGTACTCGATTTAATTCCGGGAGATCGAATAAAAATATTTCCGGGAGATCAAATTCCTGTGGATTGCGTGATTTTAGAGGGCCAGTCGAGTTTTAATGAATCGCTGGTCAGCGGCGAAAGCAGGGCAATTAAACATAAGCAGGGTGACCGTTTGATGGCGGGCTCGGTTAATTACGATCAACCTGTATTGGCACGGGTTATTGCCAGTGAGATGGAATCTACAATTGCGCAGATTACACGATTAGCAGAGTCCGGGCTGGAAAATAAACCGGTACAGTCACTAATCGCTGATAAAGTGGCTTCCAGTTTTGTTATATTTATTCTCGTCATTGCCACCATGACATCGCTTTTCTGGATTTACCAGGGTAACGCTGACTGGTTAGTGATAACGGTTTCAGTATTAATTGTTACCTGTCCCTGTGCGCTTGCTCTGGCTGTTCCCATTGCGCTAACTCTCAGTTCCAGCCGCTTTCTTAAAATGGGTGTTCTACCTCTAAATATGTCAATAATTAATTTAATGCAAAAGATAGATATCTTTGTATTTGATAAAACGGGCACCTTAACCATTGGTAAACCAAAATTAATAAACACAGTCTGGATGGAAGATTCAGATGAAAAGTATGTTTATTCAATTCTCAAATCGCTGGCATTGAACTCTGAACATCCTATTGCAAAAGCTTTACATAGTCTTGCTGTGAATAAATGTGTCAATCTCGTTGATTTTAAAAATCACGTAGGTCAGGGGTTACAGGGAACGGTCATTAATGGTGCCAGCGAAGAGATTTGGCGGTTTGGGCATATTAAATATATAGCTGAATTTAGTGGAGAATTGCTGGCATCTCAAAAAGACAAAATTGAGCAGGTTAATAATGAAGCATACTCTTTATCCTTTTTGAGCCGTAACGATCATTTGGTCGCAGCGTTAATGTTTGAAGATTCGCTTCGTGAAGGTAACGTACAGATGATTCGACATATTATCGACAAGGGTATAAAGCCGGTCATTTTAAGTGGAGATACCCAACAAAGTGTTGCTCATGTAGCGCAGGCTCTGGGTATTAATGACTATCACTCAGGTATGTCGCCTCAACAAAAAATGCAATGGGTTTCACAACGTCAACATGAAGGTAAAGTGGTTGCTATGGTCGGTGATGGTATAAATGATGCCCCTACATTAGCTGCCGCGAATGTGTCTTTTAGTCTTGCTGAATCTACCGGGCTTGCCAACAACCATAGTGATTTCCTGTTACTAAGCGGGCAATTAAACTCCATTCCATACTCTATTCAGTTGGCAAAAAAGACCTCAAGCAGGATCAAACAGAATATCAGCTGGGCAATTATATATAACCTGATTGCGATACCTTTTGCCATTGCAGGTTGGGTACCTCCCTGGTTAGCTGCTATAGGAATGTCAGCCAGTTCAGTGATCGTTGTTTTTAATTCAATGCGACTCAATAAGGTTTAATCATTTTAAAAAACCTGTGAGTGCGTTTTGCAGATCTGTGTAAAACTCAGGGAAAATTGATCTTAATCAAAAGTTTACCTTTACATGTGGTTTGGTAGTTAATCTGTGTTATTGCTGGATTATGGAGTCATATTTAAACTAATTAAGCCTCCAAAATGGTTAATAAAGGGCAAATTATCCATCCGTTCAATTTATTTGTCGGGTGGTTTTTTTTGTCATGTTACAAAACAGTGATATAGAATTAAACCGTCCATAGCAATCTGTTACACATCTTTTTGACGCTCAACTGAATTTTCACGGTTGAAAGGAAGGAAGAGGGTATTTATCTAAAAGTGAAAGACAGGAATTGAGTAGCGTCACAACAAATCCCCGTTGCAGCAAGATGCAAGAAAAAATAGTAACTGTTAAGCCTGAGGTCGGGGATTGTGTTTTCGGGGAGTTTTCGAAGTGATACAACCTTCGTTATTATTTCGGGAGTGATCTCTGAATCAGCTCCCCCGGGAATAAAATTCCCTGGGGAGCTGGTGTTAATTCACTATTCTATTTTGCAGCTGGAGCAACAGGAGCTGCTACCACTGGAGCTGGAGCGTAAGGTGCATAACCGTATCCACCCCTGTAAGGATTACTTCCATAACCATTATTATTACTATTACCATAATAATTGCCATCACCGTATCCGTACCCATTACCATAATAGTTTCCTGAACCATTACCATAACCATTTCCGTTCCAGTCTGAGTTTGCATCCATATCGGCATCCATATCGGCATTAGCGCGACCTTTAAAACTCATTGAAAAATCCATTTCTCCATCACCATTACCGGCACCACGACCACGACCGTTTCCACGGCCATAACCATTACCGTAGTAGTTTCCATAACCGTTTCCGTAACCGGAACCATTACCGTAGTAATTACCACTGCCGTAACCATTACTATTATTATCATCCCAGAAGGCCTGAGCCGAAGAAGTAACAAGTAATATTGCAGCTGCTGTTAATAACTTATTCATGATATTAAGTCTCCTTTGAAGATTAAAAAATAAATACTGCATGACAATAGGCTTATATAATATTAGTAAACTCTAATATTGTCAAGTTATACACTGCAAAAATTGATATTTTGCTGACAAAAATAAGAAAGTCTATTCAAAATTTAGCGGGTTACTAAAAAAGATAAATTTTTGCATTATAGGCCTTAAAGTTTGCAGGTTTTAATCTGGCAGTTTGATAATTACTTATTCTGTATGTCGGTTGAAAATAGGTATTGTTAAAAAATGTGTTTTTCAAGTTACTGATATTAACCATAATTCTATGATGTTAATCAATCGAGACACCTAACCAGAAAGTTGCAAATTGATGAGCAATTCGGCCATTTCTCGAACCCCTCAGTGTGGCAAAACGTAAGGCTTCAGTGCGCGCGTCTTCTGTCAGTTCCAGCTGATACTTTTGCAATGATTGTTCAACAACGCCGAGGTATTGTTGCTGGCTAAATGGATGAAAAGATAACCAGAGTCCAAAACGGTCAGATAATGAAATTTTTTCTTCTATGGCATCGCTAAGGTGCAGCTCACCATCGATAATGCCGCTATCCAGATTATCCTGCATAGATTCGGGCATCAGGTGACGTCGATTAGACGTGGCATAGATTAATACATTGCCTGGTTGAGCCTGAATTGAACCCTCCAGGGTCGCCTTTAATGCCTTATAAGATTCGTCATCACTTTCGAATGACAGGTCATCCATGTAAATAATATATTTACGGTCATTTATGGATAATGTCGAGATAATCTCGAACAGGTTTTCAGCTTCTTTTTTTGACACTTCAACCAGGCATAGACCTTCATCTTTAAACTGCTGTAACTGAGCCTTGATGATGGATGATTTACCAGTACCTCTGGCACCCCATAGCAGAGCATTGTTTGCTGGATGACCCTTAATAAACTGACGGGTATTTTTGCTCAACATATCGGCTTGCCTGTCTATATAGAGTAAGTCAGCTGTATCAACAATATGGTATTCAGGAATTCCCAGCAGTTGAGCATTCATCCAGCGATAGGCTGCAAAAGACCAGTCCTGATCGACTGTTTTCTCAGCAGGCATGATTAACTCCAGTCGATCCAGCAAATCATCCAGTCTTTGGAAAAGTTTGTTTGTATCCAAGTTTACAGGTCCAGTTTTTTGTATTTAATGCGATGAGGTTGATCTGCCTGTTGTCCCAGACGTTGTTTACGATTAGCTTCGTATTCTGAATAATTTCCCTCGTAGAAGAAAACGTTACTATCACCCTCAAATGCCAGAATGTGAGTTGCGATACGATCCAGGAACCATCTATCGTGCGAGATCACTACCGCTGAACCAGGGAAATCAAGAATAGCTTCTTCCAGTGCTCGTAAAGTTTCAACATCCAGGTCATTGGTGGGTTCATCCAGTAATAGCAGGTTACCACCGCTTTTTAATAATTTTGCCAGATGCACCCGGTTTCTTTCACCACCGGATAGGTCTTTCACTCTTTTCTGTTGTGATGATCCGCGAAAATTAAAGCGAGATACGTAAGCACGTGAAGCAACTTCATAGTTACCCACGGTGATATTATCTAAACCATCTGACAATTCTTCCCATACTGTCTTATCACCATTTAATTCATCTCTGGATTGGTCCACATAGGCTATCTTGACTGTATCTCCAATCTTGATTGAGCCTTCATCCAGTTTTTCTTCCCCCACCAGTATTTTGAACAGGGTTGATTTACCAGCACCATTTGGACCGATAATACCGACTATTCCGCCACGAGGTAATTTTATATCTAAATTCTGATACAGTAATTTATCGTCAAAAGATTTTTTTCCACCCTCAATTTCAACTACGATATCGCCCAGTCTGGGGCCGGGTGGGATATACAGTTCATTGGTTTCTGAACGTTTTTGATACTCCTGACCGGACATTTCCTCGAAGCGGCTTAAACGGGCCTTACTTTTGGATTGTCGTCCTTTGGCATTACTACGCACCCATTCCAGTTCATGCTTCATCGCTTTAATCCGTGCTTTTTCCGCTTTAGCCTCATTTTGCAGGCGGTTTTCCTTTTGTTCCAGCCAGCTGGAGTAATTACCCTGCCACGGTATACCATGTCCACGATCCAGCTCAAGAATCCAGCCGGCAACATTGTCGAGGAAGTATCGGTCATGGGTTACGGCAATAACGGTCCCCGGATACTCTTTTAGAAAACGTTCCAGCCAGGCTACCGATTCTGCATCCAGGTGGTTAGTCGGTTCGTCGAGAATCAGCATGTCTGGATTTGACAATAATAAACGACACAATGCGACCCTGCGTTTTTCACCACCAGACAGGTTTTCAACTTTTGCCTCCCAGGGGGGAAGCCGCAAAGCATCGGCCGCTATTTCCAGTTTGCGTTCAAGTTCCCAGGCACCCGCGTCATCGATTTTTTCCTGTAGCTCAGCCTGTTGTGCCATTAAGTCATTCATTTCGTCATCCGACATGGGTTCGGCAAACTTCATGCTGATGGTATTAAAATCATCCAGCAACGCTTTGGTATCGGCTACACCTTCTTCGACATTGCCTCTGACATCTTTTGCATTGTCCAGCTCCGGTTCCTGCGCCAGGTATCCTATTTTGATACCTTTTTGCGGACGGGCTTCACCGATAAAATCTTTATCGATACCGGCCATAATGCGAAGCAGGGTTGATTTACCTGCACCGTTATAACCCAGCACACCAATTTTGGCACCGGGGAAAAAGTTTAAAGAAATGTCTTTTAATATTTCAGTTTGTGGCGGAACGACTTTGCCGACGCCATTCATTGTGTAGATGTATTGAGCCATGATAATACCGGATGAAAATGATGCAGTAGTTTAACCTGAATTTTAACCTGAGAGAGAACTGAATAAAATATAATTCCATATCGGGACTAGAGTTATCTCTAAGCTATATGATTACTGGATGTCTGAGGATTATTTGTTCAGAGTTTTTTCAATTTTCTGGTTAAACTAATATATAAAACTAAGCAAACCGTGCAACAATATATTGATCTAAACTAAACAATTTCTGTAGATATAAGCAAGCTCTATAAACTTAGTGAAAATACGTCTGAACTTATTAGCTTCGGGTCTGGTACTTTAACGTTAACGGCTGGTAAATCAATAAATAGTGTTCTAGATATCCACCTGTGAAACTTTTTTATTCAACTATATTTTCATTAACCAACAGATAATCAATTAATTCAGAGATAGCGCTCATGTCAATGAAAAAACAACAACAGGAAAGTTACCTGTTTGGCAGTAACGCAGCTTATTTTGAAGAGCTTTATAGTCAGTATCTGCTGAATGAACATAATGTGGATAAAGAATGGCGAGACTGGTTTAAATCCCTTAAAAATGGCTCGGGTATGGTGGATGCTGATCATATCAGTATACAGGCACAGGTAAAACTAGCCGTTCAGAATAAAAAGTCATCAACCTATTCAATCAGTAGCAGTCAGCACAGTCATCAATTAAAACAGACTTCAGTGTTGCAATTAATTAATGCTTATCGTTTTCGAGGTTTTCAGAAAGCGAAACTGGACCCTCTTGGCCTGACCAAAAATGATGTTGGTAACGAATTAGATATTGAAGCTCACGAACTTTCCAAAGATGACTTAAAAACAGTTTTTTCTACAGGGTCTATGTTTGGAATCGATAAAGCCCCTCTGGAAGACATTATTGACCGGTTGAAAAAAACCTACTGTGGTTCTATTGGCTCGGAATTTATGTATATCGCCAATACCAAACAGAAACGATGGATACAGGAAAAACTCGAGTCTGTTCTCGCAAAACCGGCTTTCACACATGGTCGCCGGATGCGTATTCTGGACAGGATTATTGCCGCGGAAAACCTCGAAAAGTACCTTCATACCCGCTACGTTGGACAGAAACGTTTCTCACTGGAAGGTGGCGAATCACTCATTCCTTTGCTCGACAGGGTAATTCAACAGGGTGGCAAGGAAGGTTCACGAGAAATTGTGATTGGCATGGCACACCGTGGAAGATTAAATGTGCTGACCAATATTCTGGGCAAGACCCCTAAAGTGCTGTTTGATGAATTCGAAGGTAATGTGACCTGGGACAATAAATATAATTATGATGTAAAATATCATCAGGGTTTTTCTTCTGATGTAAACACCAGAACAGGCCCGACACATCTGGCTCTGGCTTTTAACCCGTCACACCTGGAAATAGTTAATCCTGTTGTTGAAGGTTCTGTGCGTTCCCGGCAACGTCTTTATAATAAGAAATCTATTAGTACCACAGATGTTATGCCAGTATTAATACATGGTGATTCGGCATTTGCTGGCCAGGGTGTGGTGATGGAAAGTTTTAATATGTGCCAGACTCGTGGTTTTCACACCGGTGGCACCATTCATATCATCGTCAATAATCAGATAGGTTTTACCACCAGTCACCCTAAAGATTTGCGCTCTACTCTTTACTGTACTGAAGTAGCGAGGATGGTTCAGGCGCCCATATTTCATGTAAACGGTGACGATCCTGAAGCCTGTGTTTTTATCGCTGAGCTGGCGGTTCAATATCGTAAAAAATACCACCGTGATGTGGTCATAGATATGATCTGTTATCGTCGCTATGGCCATAATGAAGCCGATGAGCCAGCGGCCACCCAGCCTAAAATGTATACCGCTATTCGTAATCACCCCCGGTTGGTTGAAAAGCATTCTCAGGCTCTTATTGATGAAGGCGTGATAGACCGTGAAACAGTCGACACCATGATCAGTGATTATCGCAAAGCACTGGAGCATGGAGGAGCGGTCGCGCTAAATGTGATTTCAGGTCTGGAGGCTAAATATCGATTATGCTGGGAGACCTATACTCATGGAGATATTAACCGCATTCCCGATACTTCATTAAATATAGATCATCTCAGGACTATAGGAAAAGCTCTGGTGGAAATTCCGGCAGGTTTTGAATTGCACCATCGAGTTAAAAAGATCATGGATGCCCGTAGTAAAATGCTAGATGAAGAAATTTTCTGTGATTGGGGTTTTGCCGAAACTATGGCTTATGGCAGCTTATTAGCACAGGGGAAATCGATTCGGTTATCGGGTCAGGATTCAGAACGAGGTACATTCTTTCACCGTCATGCAGTGCTACACGATCAAACGGTCGGCGGTGGCCTGTATGTTCCACTTAAGCAGTTACAAACAGGAGAGGCGCGTTTTGAAGTGATCAATTCCTTCCTCTCTGAAGAGGCGGTATTAGGCTTTGAATATGGCTATGCATCCACTGATCCGGAAACCCTGGTGCTGTGGGAAGCTCAGTTTGGAGATTTTGCGAATGGCGCTCAAGTGGTCATAGATCAATTTATTACATCCGGTGAAGTTAAGTGGGGACGATTATGTAACCTGGTCATGCTGCTTCCTCATGGTTATGAAGGTCAGGGTCC
>ERZ890953.1514-NODE-1514-length-11509-cov-6.782434_pt1 | contig 11509 bp, 13 predicted proteins | sample MGYA00521264_ERZ890953 | MGnify/ENA primary metagenome ERZ890953 (study PRJEB32303, sample SAMEA104408629) | aquatic metagenome | biome: Brackish water; feature: Chemocline; material: water | place: Baltic Sea | collected 2014-10-26T21:54:00 | depth 200 m ... | reverse complement strand
CCTATCGGTGTCTCGGAGGATGACCGCAGGAGCGGACGATCCGCCTACCTGCCGGTCGAGGTCGCGCTCGTCTCGGCCTGCAACCACAAGGTCACCAGGCGCGAACATGGCAGTCAGCCCGCCAGGGCCTGCCCGGAGCGGGCCGGGCGTGTCGCCGTATGACGGCGGTGTTGCTGTGGCCAACTTCGCCTCCGCGCCCACGATCCCGACCGTCACAGCCGCTGCCATGATGCCGTTCGCGGGCGGAGGGAGGGCCGCTGCCCGCGCGTACCCTTCAGCAGCGGACGCGATGATCGACGCCTGGGCGGCGGTCTGCTGGAGGGCAAACAGGGCCATAGCGCCCTGGCCACCGGCCTCGGCCTGTGCTTGGGCGAGGTCCGCAAACGTGCCCTCTAGCCCGCTCGTCAGACTGCTAACCGCGGACAGGGTCTGCTGATTGCGGCGGACTTCATCCGATGCGCGCTGCTCCGCCATGGCGGTCTGCCGCGAGTTCCACGCCTCGATCGCCGCCCTCTCCGTGTCGAGGCGGCTCATGCGGAGGTCATGCGCCTCGGTCTGGTACTCGGCCTGCAGGGCTATCGCCGCTTCCTGCGCTGCCGCCGTGTCGCCGGACACCTCGGCCAGCCGAATGATCTCCGCCTGCTGGCGGCGGTACTCCTCGGTGAGACGCTCCTCGGGGCCCAGGACGGACAGCGAAGCGGCGTCACGGATGGAGGCCAGCTCAGCAACGGCGGACGCCTGCTCACGGGCTGCTATGGCTGCCTCTCTGTCTACCGACGACCCTCGTGACGTCGCCCGCGTGCGCTCCTCGGTGGCGGTGACAGCCGCCTGTTGGGCCTTTCTGACCTTGCCGAGGGTCTCCGCCTCCTGGGCCTCGGAGTTGCCTAGGATCTGGAGCTGCTGGTTCGCTGCCTCGATGTTCTCCGTCCAACCGAAAACAGCGTCACCGACGGCGACGAAGCCGAGCATCCCGATCTTATTGAGGCTCAGGAGACGCTCGGACCACTTGGTGGACCCTTCGATCTCCTTGCGCTGATCTGCGTATGCCTCGGCGTTCTGCTCGACGGCGTCCCTGGTCGCGAACGCGATCTTCATCTGCGCGGCCTGGGCGCTCGTCGTTTCACCTGTGGCCACGGCCAGATCGAGCTGTGCGACTTCCAGTTTACGAGCCACGACAGTCTGTCGGTCGTAGGCGAATTCGAGCGTCTCAGCGACGGCAGCAGCCCGCTTCATGTCGGCGGTGATGGCCATGTACGCCGTACCGAGGACGGCCACAGCAGCCGCTGTCACACCGACAGGGACGGCGATGGCTGCCAGCGCGCCCTTGACCATGCCGAGCTGCTGAACGACCTGTAGGCCCTGCTGGGTGAGGATGGTCAGCGGGTTCGCGCCGGTGGCCATCTGTGACGCCACGTCAGGGAGCTGAATCGCGATAGCGCGGACACCCACGGCAGCACTGGCGGAACTCTTCTGGACGGCATCGCCGCTCTTTTTCGCGGACGCTATAACCCGCTTCTGTGCCTTCTCCGCATCGCGGATCGACTTATTCAGCACGCGGACGGCCTTCTGGGCCTCCTCCGCCGTGATTGGCGCGATCGATGACAGCGCCTTGCGTAGATTGCTCAGTTCGGCGGTGTATGAGACGGTTGCGACGGCCATGATCTACCCCTGCGCCAGTTTGTCGAGCGCGTCCCGCGCCTCTTCGATCAGCGCCTTCTCGCGCTGCTTCACAACCCGTCGAACCAGCCAGGACCATGCGGGGCGGCCTGCGAGCGCAGCAGATGGCGCGCCGTGCCCGTGGTCGTGGAACAGGGCCGCCCGCTTCATCGCGCCGATCGCCGATGGAGACGCCCTCGTCTTCGTCCGCTTCGATATCGCGATCGCCATCTTCGTCTGCTGGAGCGTCTCGTCGGCGTCGAGCGGGTTCGCACTCACGAACCGGGCCACCTCGGCGTCAATGCTCGCCTTTGTCCGGGTCGAGAACTTGACCACGTAGGGATATGGATAACCGGCGTTCTTTGCCGTATTCAGCGCCGTCACCTTGATCCGGTCCTCTGAGATGTCGTCACGGGCCACGAAGCTCCGCTTGGACAAGCCTGTGCGCTCCATCCAGGATGCGGCGGCGTCGACCAGTGTGGGGTCCATCTGCCGGTGGGCGGCCCGTAGGAACGTCGTAGCGGCGCCGTCGTGGATGCGGTCGGCAATCATGAGGACCGTATCCATCTCGACCTTGACCGTAGCTGCCCCGGATGTCGCTACGATCGCCATTGCCTACCTCCTGCGCGTTTTCTGCCTCGACTCTTCTTCTCTCCGCGCCCTGTCGCTCGCCTTCTGCGCCAGGTCCTCCCGGACCTGCAGGTCGGCTACCAACAGGGTCTGGTCACCCCGAGACAAGCCGTCCCACCATGACGGGGGCTGGCCGTACTCCCGGCAGATCCTGAGCGCCAGTGCGGCTACCCATCCGCCGGGGCCCCGGAAAAACCCCGCGCCTCTTCGACCTCGGAGCGGTCCAGGCCGGATTCGAGGACCCAGTTGTGGGCCTCGATGCAGTAGTTGTTCAGGTCGACCCGCGCGATCTCGCCCTTGGTTGCCGCCCGCAGGCCCTCGTACACGTCGTAGCCGTACTCTGCCATGTTGACGCCAGGGACCCAGCGCCGAGGGGGCGGACGGACCGGCCACGTCGTGTTCTTGGGCCACGAGATGAACAGCGCCGCAGCGCCGTAGCACAGCGACATCGCAAACCCACCGTCGTCGATCTGCTGCGGCGTGCGGTTGATCGCGATGCTCGCCAGCGACGGGGGATCGCCCAGCGTGATCTCGCGACCACCGAAGACGACGACGGGCGCCGTCCTCGGGCCGGGCTTCGCTTCGACTGCCTCGACTTTGTCGATATCGGCCATGTCTGCCTCCTCTCAGACCCTACCGCTATCGGCTGGGGACGTATGTGGTACCGTCGATGACGATGGGCCCCAGGATCTCCGCGGAGAAGCTGACCGTCGACGAGGGCGAACCCTGCGTCATCGACCATTCCGTGAGGTTCAGATCGTCGCCCAGGAACGTGCGAACGTCGGTGGAGTACGACGCGTCGAACGACAGATCGAAGGTGTCGCCGTCGCCAATGTCCGCCGTGGTCGAGACGTAGCCGGCGGTGACTCCCATCACGAGACGATGGAAGGCGTCATCGAAGTCGGCCAGGACGCCGGTGAACGAAACGGTTCCGAAGACGCGCTCGCCCTTGCGGACGCCGACCACGGCGCCCTGGACCTGGGTGACGTCGTTCGTGCGGCCCTGGGGGACCATCCCAGAGATCGTCATGTCTCCCGAGAACTTGGCGAGAGTGGCGCTGTGGCCGCCGTCGTCGCTGGCCGTGACCGATCCGTCCGCGAAACTGGATACGATATCCTTGGTTGCCATGATGGACCCCTACTGAGCGATGATGGCCCAGAGCTTGTAGCTGCTGGTGCCGGACGTGTCGGTGATGTCGAAGGATGCGCCTGCCGTGACGTCGAGACCGGCAGCGCCGAACGACATCGCGAAGTAGTGACCGGCAGAGAGGAGGATCGAGCCCGACGCATCGGCGAAGATCGGCAGGAAGGCAGCTGCGGGCGCTTCGATGGCGATGGCGCCGGTCACGCACTCGACCACGAGGCCCTTGAGTTCGTCGGCGTCGATGGTCTGCCCGAGCGCGTCCGTCAGGCTCCCGGCGGCGAGCAGGTTGTAGCTCTGTGTGGCGCTGGCGGTGATGGCGCGCGTCCGCATGAGGATCCTGTCAATCTCGCCGCTCCCCGTGCCGGTCGACCAGCGCTCGCCGGTCGAGCCGTTGTCGATGTTGAGCACCAGTTCACCCTCGGCCCCGGGGTCAACGGCGCTGTCGGGGACCAGGGAGGCGTGTGCCAGGATCTGAAGGAGTGCGGTGGATTCGGTGGCCATGTGGGACTACCTCGGGACTGTCAGTGTGAAGGGCATGCGCAGTTCAATCCAGGACGTGTCTTCGTCGATCACCATCAGCTCGTACGGCTCCGTGAGGACCGCCCTCGAGCACCCAGGAAGCGGCGTCGATGTCAGGGCCTCACCGATGTCACGGGACGCTGCGTGCGCGATGGCCTGCGACAAAGAGTCATCACCGGACCGGAATCGAAAGCCGGTCAGGATGTGCCCGCTGTAGGTCCATGACGCCCTGGAGAAGCCGGCAGACGACCCGAGCACAATCCAGGTTTGGAGGTGCCGAGTCCACTGGCTCTGGACGGTCGAGCGAGTGAAAGCGTCGGACTCGTCGAACTTGTAGCCGCTTGAGTCGAGGCCCAGGACCACGTCGTACAGAGCATCCAGGATGCGGGCGAAGAATGCGGCGTTCTGGACGGACATCTCTACCACCGCCCGAACGGCGCGAGCCGGATGACCGGCGAACCGCCGCGACGGATGCCGCTGTCTTCGTCGTCGTACTGGAGGCGCAGGCCGGCGTTGGCCGCCTGCATTCTGAAGTAGGCCGTTTTCTCAGCGGCTGCCCAGGTTGACCCCTCCTTTCGGGGGATCGTCGTGACGCAACGCTGGAGACCACGGGACAGAATCCACTCGCGGACGCCGGTTGTGTGCTCGCGCAGGAGCCAGACCGGGCGCCCGTTGTCGATGAGCCGCCGAATGAAGTCGTAGTACGCTTGATCCACCTGGGGTTGCCAACCCACGCCGGTCCCACTGTCGCCCTGGGCCTGGGGCACGTTGTACGCCAGGTCCGGGACCTCGGTGTAGAGGTCAGCGACAGATACCACGTTGTGGGGGTAGTACTGGCAGAGGTAGGCCGACTCCCTGAATGTGTAGGTCTGCCCGTCGACGATGAGCGACCATGTCACGGTCCAGCCGCGCCCGAGAGTCTCTGACGCTGCCGGTGAGACCGAGTAGGTGGCGATCGAGGAGGTGACCGTTACCGGAGCGTCAGAGACCAGGTCGGACCCGTCTGGACGGGTGATAGTCACCGTCGAGCCGGCTTCCGTGACCGGCACCAAAGCGCCGATCGGGCCGTACCTGAGCGGGGCAGAAAGCTCCTGGGTCTCGCCGACCTGCATCAGATAGGGCACCGGCCTGGCCAGCGCGATGGTGTCAGCACGTGCAGTCATCAGAGCACCGGGGACCCGAGCGGAACGGCGCTGTAGAGGATGTAGGCCGTCACGTCACCGGCCGTCAGTGTGGCCACGTTGACGTCGCTGGTGATGGCGACCGTCGGGGTGCGCTCAGCGTCGGCCACGTCCACCGTACCGGAGAGGAGTGCAGCCGGAGCCGCAAGCTTGCTCCGCTGACCGGTGGCCGCGCCAGTGAAGATGTTCTCGCCGTCCACGTAGCCGTCGGGGTCGACACCGTCGCCGACGTCGATGACCGCGCTCGATGCGCCTCCGCCGGAGAACAGGTCGCCGACGTCGAACCAGGAGCCCAGGACGACCGCCTTGGCCGGGATCTTCGAGCTGAACGCGATCGACTCGGTGGTAGCCGCGGCCGTCAGGTCAGCGAAAGCGACCTGTTGGCTGATCAGGGTCGGTGCGCTCGCGAAAGGCGCCTTCCACTTCGTCCCACCGTCGCTCGTGATGTACAGGGCCGCAGCAGGATCGCCGCCGTGGTCCTGCCGGAACACCACAGCGGACTGCGTCGAGTCCATGACCTGTCCGGTCGGCGTGGTGGAACCCGACGGGGCTCCGGTCTGCGCCCACATCGCCACTTCGTCGCCAGTGGCGCTCGTGTCGGAGGTGCGGAACAGTGCGAGCATCGCACGGACGGTCGGGTGTAGTCTGGCCATGTTGTCGGATCCTCATGATGAGCCGGGCGGATGAGCCCGCATCCGGTCGGTGGTTCACTTCTTCGCGGTGGCCATTCCTTTGCCTGCCGCGGCCTCGTAGACGTCTCGCAGATCGTCCGGGACGTGCTCTGCGGGGATGTGCAGGACCTGGGCAGCCAGCAGCCGCTTGCCACGCCGATCTTCCCGGTCCATCAGAGCCTGAGCTGCGGATACAGCCGGCTGGATGGCCGCTCGGATCTGGGCATCTGCGAGCCCCTTGGGGGCGATGATGTCGATCAGCCCTTCGAGCCACTCGTCACGGCCCTCGTGGTCGTACTCCCAGTCCAGGATGTGGCCGTACATCACCGGCCGCGTCCATGCGTCGGTCCAGTACACGGCCGCGCCCCTGCCGTTGGGTCCGCTGCCCTCGTGCATCCGTAGGTAGTTCGACAAGCCCTCGTGCTTCGATCCGAACGCCACGACCGGCCGGCGATGCGGGACGACGACGAAGCCGCCCAGGCGCTGGAGGTCGGACACCATGCCATTGCCCAGGCCGCCCTCGACGTTCGAGCTGAAGCCCGTGTCGTGGGGGGCCTTTGCGGGCACCGGCAGGATCCGTCCGTCGCGACAGGTCAGTTTGCCGGGGGACACCATGATGGTCCACGGTCCACGGTTGCCAGGGAGCCGAAGCACCTGGGTGTCGAACGACCCGGCCTGCGCCATGTCGTCGAACGATGTCGGGGCGGGTCCCGTTGCCGTCTTCTTGCTGATCGCCATGGTGTCCTCCTCAGAAGTGGGGTGCCCCGGTCTCCCGGGGCCAGTCGTCTATCAAGCGGTCTTGTAGCGGACCGCAGCGTACCGGGACTGCTCGAGGATGCCGATCGCGTTGTAGCTGACGGTCTCCACCCGGTTGATGCCGCCGCCGGGGCGCCGCATCTCCTGGGTGTACCAGCCGGCGTCCAGGACCATGTCGGCGTTGCTCGGGAGGGCCACGCGCTGGTGCTTCATCAAGAACGAACCGTTCGAGATGACGCCGCCGAGGGTGTCCGCGCCGTCCGCGTCCAGCTCGCTGTTGAGGTACCAGTCGATGCCGTTCCGGCTGCCGACGAAGGCACCATCCTGCAGGCGGGAGATCCCGGCAGCGGCCTCGGGCGAGAACTGGAAGCCACCACCGAGGGACAGGGAATCGCTGTTCAGGTCGTTGACGCCCTTGGCACTGATCAGGCCCAACCCGGGGCCACGTCCGGCTCCACGGTTCTTGAACGCGACCACACCTTCATTCAGCGGGCTCCAGGTCAGCGCCGTGCCGGTGGTTCCGATCTCGTAGGTCGCGGACGCGAACAGGGCGGCCATGCGGTCGACGATGTCGTTGACCCACGCGCCGAGACCGTCGAGCGTCATCACGGCGATCTCGTTGGGGGACAGCTCGCCGGTGAGGAGCGAGTTCTGCAGCGAGCTGGCGTAGTCGCTGACGTCACGAGCCCAGGCCCGGCGAGCGGGGGAGACCGTGGCGCTATTGGCGACCGACCAGTTCGTCGGGGTCGCTTCGGTGCCCTCGGCCTTCGCGGCGAGCTTGCCGGTGCCGACGGTGGCGAGCGAGATCGAGACGCCGAGTTCGCCCATGAGCTGACCGAGGCCGGTGTCCCGTGCCATCAGGTCGAGCATCACAGGGTGTCCCATGATCTCCTTGTTCTTGACGCTCTCGTCGAGTGCGATCTGGATGGTGCGAGCGGCGACGGCGATGTTCGCATCACCGATGCCGGATCCGGAGTACCAGGGTCCTGCGGCCATAATGTCGTCCGTGTGCGTACCCAGTGGCGCGTTTTTACCGTCCGGACGACGTGGCGGGTGTGATCAGACCGTAGGACGTGCGGGCGGTGCTGTCAACCCTACTGGTTGTCGAGCGACTTCAGCCCGTTGAGGTAGGCCGCCATGCCCTGATCCGTCGGTACGCTGTCCAGGCCCTTCGGGGGCGTCTTTCCGAGCGCCTTCGGAGGGGCCTTGCCGCCAGATCCCGCGCCGCCGCCTGTGTCGCCCATGTCCGGAAGGTAGCCGACGAGGTTCCGTGGGACGTTCGGGGCGGCGTTCTTCTCCGGGTCCTCGGCGTGTGCCTTGCGTGCGGACTGGATGCTCTGCCAGAACTCCAGCGGGCTCTTGCCTCGGGTGCCCTTGTCTGCCATGTCGTAGGCATCCCGGAGACCCTTGCGTCCCAGGGCGTCACCCAGGCCGCCCTCGACCAGCCCGAGGTCCTCGTGATGGCGGAGCGCAGCGCCCTTGACCTGCTCGGCCGTCTCCGCCTGGAGTGCCGCGAACTTCGACCCGTAGCCGGTCGCCAACTCGGTGACGCTGGCTTCGAGCGCCTCGAACTTCTCGTTCAGCGCCTTGACCTTTGCGATCTCACGGTCGAGGCGCGAACGGGGAACCCGCCCACTCCCGCCGTCGTCGTCGCCGTCATCCGTCGTCGTCTTCGACCCCCGAATTCCCGCCAGGATCTTCGCCGTCAGTCCGTCCAGGTCCAGGTCCGCCATTGTCATCTCCCTCCTCTGGTTCGGCGTCTGTCAGTGCCACGGCCACCTCGTCGCGGTACAGCACACCGTAGGGCTCTTCGCTGATCGACGTGCCGGGCACCATCGAAGAGGGGAGCCTGTTCGCCACCGCAGCACACCGCCGCAGGATCTGATCGTCGTATCGCCGGAATTCGGCGTAGGTCTCGGCCACGAGTTCCGCGACTGCCTCAGCCTCACGGGCGGCCGGCTCCCCTCCGGTCTGCTCGTGTGACACCGGGATGCCCATGGCGGACATTGCGCTGGTTTCGTAGTCGCGGATCGCGCGGCCGTTCGTCTCGGGGTCGAAGGCTGGCGCATCCTGCCAGTGGTCGCCGGGCTTCTGGGGATCCGCGTCGGTCCACTGTAGAACCGTCTCTGCGCCAGTGGCCAGTCCGGTTCCACCGTGGCCCTCGTTGTCGGCGCTGGAGTCGAGCACGAACAGCCACAACCCGCGGACGTTCCTTTGCGGATGACTCGAGTTGTCCGTGCCGGTACCCCACGCGCTCCAGCGCATGGCCACCGAAAGCGTGGCGTCGACGAGTGCGCTCGTGCTGTAGGGGTTGCCGGAATTCCCGAGCACCACGACCGGGTGGAACGGCGTGCCGTCCTTGTACCGCCAGAAGTAGTCCGCCCCGGTGAACGTCTCCCGGTGGACCTTCTGCGTCACGTCCTCGGATCCGCGGTAGACAACCATGCTCGGGGTGTCGAGGTCCGTCAGGTCGTACACCGTGACGACGTCCACCATGTCGCCGTCGATCATGGCCTCGCCGTCCACTCGGATCACGGTCGGCTCGGTCGGGTCGTCCGATGCGTACTCGAGGTTCATGGCGTCCGGCTTGATCGTCCGAAGGAACAGCCGACGCGAACGCCTGGACCATCCGATCTCGGTGCCTGCGTACCCGGCGCCAATCCAGTAGACGCCGGCCTCACGGGATGCGATAGCCTGCGTCGTCGGCATCGGTCTGCCGCCAGCCGTCGTGTACTTCTCGATCGTCGTGGTTGCGCTCGCGTCGCCCATCAGGAGGGCCAGCTTTGCGGTCAAGCCGGACACCAGCGGGGGCCGCATGTGCGCCCGGTTGATGCGGTCGACGTAGCTCCGCAGCGTGTTTCGGCTCAGGTCCAGCGGTAGGACGACGTTCTGGCGGTCGCCCAGGGCCTTCGCCCTGTCGTACACGTCCCGACCGTGCATGTTGTCGAGGACACGGACCGCCAGGGCGACCTGAGCGGCTGGCGTGCGTGCTTGATAGCCCCGGGTTCTACGTGCCATAGGGCAGGCTACTCCGTCAGGGGCGAAAGGTCAACGGCTCCGGCCGTCCACGATGGGAACGACCACGTATCGGACTGAGTCTATCCCGTCTTTGGCCGGATCGGTGAACGACGCCTGCCAGGACGAGAAGTCGTCGTCCAACTGGTTGCACTCGGGCCGCGTCGACACTGTCAGGCGGCCAGCGACCATCAGACGGTGGAGCACGTCCACGCCGTCCCACACGCTGCCGTCGTACTTGCGGGGCGTCGTCATCTCCCGGAGCGCCCGTGGTAGCTCGCGTGTCCAGACATGGCGGCGGCGCTTGACGTCGATGCCGATGGCTTTTGCGATCGACTCCTGCATACGCACGTTGCTCTTCACTCCGCCCCAGCGGTTGCCCTGGTGGCCACGGTCGCCTATCCACACGTCGACCTGCTCTATCTTGAGCCCGTTTCTCGCCAGCATCTGGACCACGCCGCGGCCGTCTTCGTCCATCTCGGTCCGGCCGTCTGCGACGTAGTGATCCTGGACGTGGACACGAGCGTATGTGTGTGTCCCGTGGATGTAGATGAGCGACACACGTTGCGCTCCGGGTAGTGACCCGTGGTCGATGCCGACCGCGACGACCGTACCGTCGGGGGGATCCCACTCCTGCCGAAGATGAGGTCCCCAGGCAGAGAAGTAGGCGTCTACCATCGACGGTTTACGACTGCGGCCCATCCGCATGTCGACTTCCTTGCGGGACAGGCCAGCCTCGAACCGGTCGAGTTCGTCCTTTGTCACCCAGGGCACTTCGACCAGTCCACCACGAGGGGTCACGGCTGACAGGTCAAGCTCCGTGTGTACCTCGCCAGCCCAGGGCCGGTCCGGGTCGTCCACGAGGTCCCAGATGTAATCGATCTTCGTCGCGGTCTTCAGGGTCGTGGTGAATGTCTGGTCCATCCGTCCAGCACGGCCGAAGAGACGGGGCCAAAGCTCGTTGTACACGTCTTCAGGGAGCGGCTCATCCGTGCCGACCCAGTCCGCACGAGGCCCGGCGAGGTTCTCGGCGCGGAAGGTGCCGCACCGGAGTTGGCCGCCGGGGAACGGGCCGCCGATGACGTCGAACACGGCCAGCCGTTGGCCCTTGATTCCGCCGCCCTCGAACCGGATCCCCTTGCGGAACCAGTCCGTTCCTACACCGTCCCAGAAGTAGCGCAGGGTCGAACCGAGTTGGCCCCAGGTGTTGCCAGCCAAGATGACCGTGTGCGGGCCTGGACGCTGCCACGCGAGTTGACCATGCAGGGCGCGCCGAGCCTTCTCGGCCAGGGCCAGCGACTTGCCGATCCCGTTCGGGCCCCAGTCGCAGCTCATGTGGAACGGCGAATCCAGGACGCGGCGCTGCCAGTCGGTCCACCTCGAGGGCACCCGGTTCGGTTTTCGGTCCGCCCAGAGGTCGTGCCACAGGTTCTCTGCGGCTATCACCGGACGTCCGTGGACCCGACCAGCTTCAGACCGTGCCTGACGAGCACGAGGGCCCCGGATGCGTCGACGCCGAAGCTGTACTTTTTGCGGTCGCACCATTCGGCCACGACCAAATCGAGCTCGTCGTCGGTCGCGTTTTTCGCCAGGCCCTGGAGCATCACAGCGCGCTCCTCTGGCGTCATCTCGATGGTGCCTGCGTCCGCGGCGGCCTTGTCGGCCTCGGCCTGGCGCAGTCCGACTTCGCGGTCGTACTCCGCGCGCAACTGCGAGAGCTGCCGATGGAGGGCGGACACCGCTGACCAGCTCCTGCCGGTTCGCGCGCTTGCCAGATCGGTTTTGACCGAGCGCATTGCAGCCAGTAGCCACTTCATTCTGGCGGTCGACACCGCCGGGATCGCAACCGTCTTCCGTCGTCCCATGAGACCTCCTCGAATGCGAAGATAGCACGGACCGTGGGGGGGTCGTGCGCGAACATGCCGTTGGGTCGGGGGA
>ERZ890953.1511-NODE-1511-length-11536-cov-6.602822_pt1 | contig 11536 bp, 6 predicted proteins | sample MGYA00521264_ERZ890953 | MGnify/ENA primary metagenome ERZ890953 (study PRJEB32303, sample SAMEA104408629) | aquatic metagenome | biome: Brackish water; feature: Chemocline; material: water | place: Baltic Sea | collected 2014-10-26T21:54:00 | depth 200 m ... | reverse complement strand
GAAAGTGTGTAATAATAGAAAAACTACATGATAATTATTACAATTAAACTCAAGAGAAATATTATACAAAATTATTCATTAATTATATAAAAAACTTGTGTATAATTACGAAAAAAAATAAAGGTCATAAAATGTCAACATATGTTTTTGGACACAGAACTCCCGATAGTGACTCAATCGTAGGTGCTATCTCTCTTTCATACTTAAAAAATCAACTTGGTGAGGATTGTATTCCTGCTCGTCAAGGAGACATTTCTGCTGAAACAGAATTTATTTTAGAAAAATTTGATGGTAAACTGCCAGAACTCAAAACTTCAGTTGCAGGTGAAACAGTTTACATTGTAGATTCTACTGATAAAATTCATTTTCAAGATGATATTGATGAAGCAACAATTTTAGGTATTTTTGATCATCACAAACTTGGTGATTTAACAACGTCAACTCCATTAGAAATGTGGGTACGTCCTGTTGGATGTTCCAATACTGTTATCAAAGAAGCATATGATTATTATGGTGTAGAAATTCCAAAAAATATTGCAGCAATGATGATGATGGCAATTTTAAGTGATACCGTAATTTTTAAATCACCAACTTGTACAAAGGTTGATACGAAAGCTGTTAAAGAACTTGCTAAAATTGCAGGTATTGAAGATTATAAAGCTCTTGGTATGGAGATGTTTATAGTAAAATCTGCAGTAGATGATTCATCAGCACGTGAACTTAATACAAGAGATTATAAAGAGTTTAATATGAACGGTTCTATGGTTGGTGTTAATCAATTAGAAATGATTGACATTACAGCCCTTGATGATAGAAAAGAAGAAATTTTTAGAGATATGAAAGATATGAAAGAAGAAAATGGTCTTCATACGATGTTAGTTCTTTTAACTGACATTATGAAAGAGGGTTCGCAGCTTTTATGTGTAAGCGATGACATTAGTAAAATAGAAAAAGCTTTTGGCAAAGCTATGAAAGACGACCAAGTGTGGTTACCTGGTGTATTAAGCCGTAAAAAACAAGTTATTCCAGTAGTACAACCCTTATTTTAAATTAACTACTTGCATTTGCAAGTAGTTTTCACTTCTTTTTACTCTTCTACTTTATTTACTTCTATAATTACAGGTTCTGAAAAATTTGGAACATCATCATAAGAGAATACTGCATAAAACTTATGAACTTTTGTATCTCCAAAATTATCATATGTGTAACTATCTATCCCACCATAAAGTTTTTGTCCATCATAAGGTGAACACGGCACTTTAAATGGATTTTTTACAACAATAATACCTTGAAATCCATCATCTTCTGGATTATCCCATGTTAATTTTATTTGTCCATTCTCAATAGTTTGTTTTAGATTTTTAACTTGTTCAGGAGCATTACGACGCTTTTTGATGTAGTTTATAACTAAAGATGGTCTTTTAATTCGTTTTGAATCTACCCAGTTGATACTTTGGAGTTTTGAAAAAGCCTTCTGGGAAGAGGCGGAAAGTACAAATTCGACTTTGTTATTTTCATCTACACTATTTATCATTTCACTAACAGCATAAGTATCAAAAACAAATCTTTGCTTTGCAGAGTTCTTAATATCAACAACGCTTACATCATAACCAATTCGCTCGATTACACTTCTATTTTTAATCTTCTCATATGTTTTTTCTCCAACACAAGGAACAATCATCTCAAGATGAAATCTTAAATCATTAAGTGCATCAATTTTATTCGCTTCTAAATCAATATAAGCATTTGAAATGACAGTATTATCTACCTCAGGTAAGTTTGCTAAATTAAACTCTATACATCCAAATTGCTCATCTCCATTTTTATCATAGCCTACGGAGAGCTTATCTTCTATCACATTTTCTTTTGTAACTGTCAACTCTGCTGAAGATTGTAGGTCGATTCTAGCATCTTCTATAGTATATGTAATATCAAGCTTTGGTCTAAAAGTAAGCCCACCACTATGTTCACCATAACCTATATCCCACTGCATCATTTGAGATGAACGGTCAAGTGGCAAAGATGATGGCCCTTCCATTCTAAAGTAAGCTTCTCTTCGTTTTAGTGATTTTTGAAGGATGGCAATCTCTTGCGCTGCAAAATCATAAGTTCTCCATATCCCTTGTGTAAGTTGTGAAGAGAGAGTAGGCAGACCTATGTAACTTAACATTTTTGCATTTTTTATCTCATCAAAATCACTAAGATTATCAATATTTCTATCATCCATTTGTCCAACACGCCATTGACCAAAATGTTCTACTTGTACAAATACTCTATTCATAGGATAAAAAGAGATGCAAGCACTTTGAATAACAGCATTTTCTGGAACAGTGCTGAGTGAGAATCCAGATACGCCGAAACATTCACCTTTTGATTCACTAATTCCTACAAAAAGAGAATTTGTACCAAAATGTTCTTTGTTTTTCTTCGTCTTTTCTCCGACATAACCTATTTTATCTGCTAGTGGGTAAAGTATCTTTGAAAACATTCCATCAGCAGGGTTCGTTCGAACACTAACGAGTTGTGCAAAGGGAGATTTTATTTTTTTCTTTTTACATACGGCTCTCAAAAAATAAACATAATTATATGATGATTTAAGATTGCTATCTGTAAAAGTTGTTGATTTTGTTATTGCAATTCTATTAGATGCTTGTGCAAAGCCTTTTTTCTTTGTCGAGCGAAAAAGTTCAAAGTATACATCCTCTTCATTGTCATAATTCCAAGTTAGTTCTATCTCTTTGGAACCGATAGAACTCGCTATAAAATTATCAACTCGAGGAAGACTTAGCTCTTTTTGATAGTTGTTAGTTTCTGATAAAGCATATAAAAGGGCAGGGATATTTTCATCTATATGTTCAGTCATATTTTCAACATAATCACTAATATTTCTACTTCCAACTTCAGCTACAAGTGCTAATTTACCCAGTGAATAGTAATATTCTCTTCCGCTTCCTGAGATAAGATGTGTAGGTGGTTTACCCATGTGAACACCATATTCACGACCTGATTCTTTTCTTATCTCTTCTGCCATATTAGCCGCAAGTAAATTCAAATCAACTGCATCCTCTGCATCTTCATGTATAAAATTATGAGCGGGAAAAAATACATTTCCCTGTGAGTGGTAATCAAGTGCGATAGTAATATTTTCATGAGAAAGTGCAAAATCTCTTAAAGCTCTTGTTTCTGGTTCACTAAAGGGCTCAATACCAGAGTAAACATTTGAACTCATATTATTGTTTTTAGCAAATCCAACTTCAAAATTTCTGTTTAAGTCAACACCATAACTTCCATCAAGATTTTTTCTTCTATTTTTTCTCCAAAAGGAGAAGTGATTACGAGAGTACTCAAAACCATCAGGATTCGCACATGGTACCATATACAGAGTTGATTTATCGAGTATGCTATTTAAAATGGGTTCATACTCAATATGTTCTAAAATATATTTTGCAAAACTAAGAGAAACTTCTATACCAACCCACTCTCTTGCATGGATAGTTCCCGTAAAAAATAGAGCTGGTTTTTCTAAATTTGACTCTACATTTTTGGTAATGGTTACAGCAATAATGTCTCGCTCTTCCCATGTTTTACCAATTGATTCTACTTTTACAAGATTTGGATTTGTTTTTTGAGCATTTTTAAAAAATGCTACACACTCATCGTATGAACTATACTGTTGTCTCAATCTTTGTCCTTAATTATTTTACAAACAGTTTTGACCACGAAGAAAATCTTTGTGGTGTTGTTTGTAAATGTTCTGATAATTCAGAAAATTCTTTTATATTTTCTTCTTCCACAAGTTCTTTAATACTAACAGCCACATCTTCTTCCATACCGGAAAGTGTCATCAACTCCGTTAGAGATATTGTTCTAATATCAAAAAGTGTTTCTTCTGAAATTTCAGATACATACTTTTTTTCATCTTCTGTAACCACAGATGGAATTTTATCTTCACTAATAGGTGGTTTTATAGATGGCGGAACATCAGAAGGATTTGAATCTTCTGTAAGTTCCATATCTATATTTCCCTTATCTTCAAGCCAATAAGCACCATCTACTGAAGGAGCATATTTTGCAAAATATAGATGTCTCAATGTTCTAAGTACTGATGGATCCATTTTACCAAGCTCTACCCAAGAGTAAAGAGGTACATGAGGAAGTCTAAACTTACCACCACTTAAATCCCACATGATATACTGAGCAATCCAATCTCTTACATAAGGGAATGCAGCAAAAGCAGTTGCACACTCCAAAATATATGGCTCATCAGTGTTTTCATCAATAGCAATATCACAAGCCCAATACTCTGCTTTTGCAGCTTTTGATGCTTTTACAGCAAGTTCTAAAACATTCATAGGAACATTTTCATAACTCATACTTCCACCCTGAGAAGTATTTGTAATCCACTCACCCTCACCTGAGTATCTCCAAAATGCACAAATTGGCTTATGACCAATTAGCATAACACGGATATCTCCACTATCTTTTAGAGGAATACCATCTTGAGAATATACAGGTTTATATTTTGTCTCTGCAAGTAACTCTTTTGCTTCTTTATAATCATCCACCTTATGAACAAAATATCCACCATAATTAGATGCACCATAACTTCTCTTCACAATTTGAGGGTAATGACAAGTTTTAAAATGTTCATCCGCTACTTTATCATCATATGTAATGATTGTTTTTGGAGCTTGAATATCATACTTTTCACAAAACAGAGTTACATTCTCTTTTGATTTGTTTGAAAATTGTGTCTCGATTGATGGTATAAATCTTACATTTGGTAACTCTTTTGCTATCTCTTTAAAAGTTTCATAAGCAGTTGCTGGGATATTACCAACAAGTACGTCAATCTTCTTTCTTCTTACTTCATTTATAAAACGAGTCTTATCATTTTTCCAGTGGTATGTGACTTCTTCTATCTTATCAGGCCAACCTCTAAAGTTACTGTAATCAAAAAATCTTAGTACATAATCTAAATATAAAAATCCTAATTTTGGAAGCTTTTGTGTTTTTGTCATTTTTATTTTCCTTTTTTCTTTGTTTTTTTCTTTGTTTTTCTGTCTATAAGGTCTACTATAAGTTCTATCTTTTTGTCGTTGAAATTAAGTCCCATTTTCTCTTGTTCTGGAGTTGCGAAAGCTGGAATACCATTTACTTCGAGTACAACATATTGTTCTTTTTCTAGATCATATATAATATCCACACCTGCTATGTCTAGACCACATGCTTTTGTTGCTTTTTTTGCCACTTTAATAATTTCATCATTGGCTTCGCGCATAAAAACACTGCCACCACTTGTTACATTAGTTCTCCAGTCTGTTCCACTTGCTTTACGACCATAACAAGATACAAACTCACCATCCACAATATCTACTCTAAAATCAGTATTATCATACTTTATAAATTTTTCTACATAAAAGTAACGTAAATCCATTTGATTTAAAAATGGCATAAGCATATCAAGACTTGCTTCATTTTCTATTTTAGTAAGACCCAACCCACCCCAACCATCAGTTGGTTTATAAACCATTTTATCCCATTTTTTTATAATTTCTTTCAAGGCAGCACTATTGTCACGATGACAAAGCTTATAATCAGCTGTTGTAATGCCCTTATTTCTTAAAACTATTGAAGTATGAAATTTATCTTCACTAAGTGCAAAAGCATCATAAGAGTTTATCATTGGAATAAGACGATTCAAAGCTTGATAAAGATAAACCTGATACTGAGTTTGTTCTCCCGCATTATAAGAAAAAAATAAATCTAATTTATCAACTTCTAAATCACCATGTAATATATGTCCATTATGTGAAACACAATCATGTAACCTTAAATTATTGATTGTTTCAATATCTCTATCTGCAAGTTGCTTTATCATTTTTTCAGCTATTACATCACCACCACTATTACTATACATCCACATTCCAATTTTTCTATTCGACATTATTTTTCTCCTTAAAACCTGAATTTTCTATAAAGTAAGTAAATAGTTCTTCACTTAGTTTTATTCTACTCTCAAAACTCTCCTTACTTGCTCTTTCATGCACTGTATGGTCACCATCACCAAAAGGTCCAAAACCATCAAGAGTAATAACTCCAACCGATGAGACAATATTAGCATCGCTAACACCTCCTCTCTCTTCTGATGGCAGTTCTATGCCTGTAATATTTTTTATGTCTTTGATTAAATCTAAAGAATTTTTTGATGTTTGCATAACATCTCGTTGTATACCACCAGATAATCTAGAACTACATCCTTGAACATATGCAGTTTTTACTATTTTATCGACCTCTGTTAACACCCTATCTCTCTCATCTATTGTTTTATAACGTAGTTCAAACACTAGATGAGCATGTGGGGAAATAGTATTTGCACCAATACCACCTTCTATCTTTCCAACATTAACAGTAGTACCTTTTTCTAAATTTGTTAAAGCAATAAGATTTTGAAGTTTGTAAGAAGCTTCTAAATTTGCATCATGCCCTTGAGAGTAACTATTACCAGCATGAGCAGCTTTTCCTGTAATATCTATGAAGAAAGTCCCCACACCTTTTCTACCAGTAACTACTTCTAGCTTTTCACCAGCTGCTTCATACACAAAACAGTAATCATACTCTTGTGCAATCATGGCTGTTAAATGCTTAGAATCATCACTTCCACTCTCTTCATCACTAACTAAAAGTACATCTATGTTTGAAATATCTATATTATTATCATGTAAATTTCTCAGTGCTTGTAAGGCGACAATATTTCCACCTTTCATATCACAAACACCAGCTCCATAAACCCAATTTTCATCTTCAACATACTCTTCAAATTTTCCCTTAGGAAAAACAGTATCAATATGACCGAGTAATAGAAGTTTTTTTCCAGTTGTAGTATGAGTTGACACATAATGCCTATGATTACCTATCAACTCTCTTTTGTATATAGTAGACTTAAATCCAAGTTCACTAAACCAAGTATCAAAAATTTCACCAACTCTGTCTACACCAGTTTTATTTTGGGTAAATGAGTTGATTTCAACGACAGTTTTTAAGTCTTTTAAGTATTGCACAGTAGCTTCCACATATCAAAATAATTTACTCGTAATTATACTACAATCCTCTCTTAAATTAGTATATTTTAATTGTATAAAAATTAAACATTAAACCTAAAATGCATAATATCACCATCTTGAACGATATATTCTTTTCCCTCAAGACGCATTTTCCCAGCTTCTTTAGCCTTCGCCTCTCCACCAAGTTCTACAAAGTCTGTATATGCTATAACCTCTGCACGAATAAAACCTTTTTCAAAATCATTATGAATAGCTGCAGCTGCACGAGGTGCAGTTGAGTTTTGTTTTATTGTCCATGCACGGACCTCTTTAACTCCAGCAGTGAAATAACTCATTAAACCTAGTTTATGAAAACCTTTATGAATAATCTGCTCTAATCCTGATTCTTCAACACCTAAGTCTGTTAAAAATTCTTGTGCTTCATCTTCTTCAAGACCAATTAACTCTTCTTCAACTTTAGCACAAAGTTTTATTAGTTCACAGTTGTTCTTAACTGCATGTTCTCTTAATGCTATTACATACTCATTATCTTCTAAAAGACCATCTTCATCAGTATTTGCACCATACATAATCTCTTTATCAGTTAAAAATCTTACTTCATTTACAAGTTGAGCATATTCATCTGTATCTGTCTTATCATAGTTTCGAGCCAAATTTCCATCACCTAAAAATTCCAATAACTCTTCTGCCATTTCTAAAACAGGTTTAGCACTTTTATCAGCTTTAGCTTGTTTTTTTAGTCTATCAATTCTATTGGATAAGACTTCAACATCAGCCAAAATCAACTCACCTTCAATAATCTCAACATCACGAAGTGGGTCAATGCTTCCTTCGTTATGAACAATATTTTCATCTTCAAAACATCTTACAATTTGAAGAATAACTTCTGTTTCACGAATATTTGAAAGAAACTTATTTCCAAGTCCTTCTCCTTGAGAAGCACCTTTAACAAGACCTGCAATATCTACAAAATCAAGTGTAGAGTACTGAATACGTTCAGGATTAACTATTTTTGCTAGTTCTTGAAGTCTTTTATCTGGAACAGGTACTACTGCTTTATTTGGTTCAATTGTACAAAAAGGATAATTTGCTGCTTCAGCATTCTGTGCTTTTGTTAGTGCATTAAAAGTTGTTGATTTACCTACGTTTGGAAGCCCTACTAGACCAATTGCTAATCCCATTCTCTCTCCGATAATTGATATATTTTATATTTGTGGAATTATACTAAAAGTAGCTTTAAATAGAGAGAAAAAAACTTTTTAAATAAGGGTTCTTGGTTTCACTAAATAAGGAATTCTGAGTATTTTGGTAACATACACTTAGCTTTTATACTATGTTGAGGATTTTATTCTCTTTAATGTTGCATTTGCATTTTCATAGTCAAATAGTGAAAAATATTTTGCTATCTGTAAGGCAGTATCTTTATTTACTAATGCCTCTATTTGTTCAAGTAATATTTCTACTCTAACTCTTTCAATATAAGTTCCCTGCTCAAGATCATGACTAATCTCATCTATTAAATGATGTAAATCATCTTTTATAAAAGTTCTGGGGGAACTCTTATTCGATGTGATTTTAATGTTTTTACTTATTGAATCAAATACTGTTAAAATACTCTCTTTTAACTCAGGAAGTAATAGAGCCTGATCTTCTGCACTCTCACTTTCATATATTTTTGTACTCTGTTTGTAAACTCTATTTAAAGAGAGGCTTCCACTCATACCCTTAAGATTATGTATGAAATCATTAAAAGCTTTTGAAGCAATTTCTAAGGTATCAATAGTTTTGATAATATCACTATTATTCTGTACAAAATTCAATAAAAGGTTATTGGCAACATCTTGATTGTTATTGAGTCTTACAATAAGTTCTTTTAAATAAACACCTTCAATATCTTGAATTTTCTTGTCTTGTAAAATATCAAATGTATTGTCGACTTGGAATGTTATATTTAAATATTTTGTAAGTATCCTTTTTAATTCATTCACATTTAATGGTTTTGAAAGGTGTTCATTCATTCCTGCCCTTAAAGTCAATTCTTTATCGTGTACCATGACAGCGGCACTTAATGCGACAATAGGAACTTTTTTATTAAACTCCCTAATTTTACGAGTAGCCTCATATCCATCCATAACAGGCAGTTGAAGATCCATAAAGATTATATCAAAGTCGCTATTTTTAGCTTCTTCTACTGCCATTAACCCATTCTCAGCAATAATAACACTCAATCCAAAGTGTTCAAAGTTGCCTTTAGCAACAAGTTGATTTATTTCATTATCTTCGACAAGTAAGACCTTGCCAGATAGCTTAAGATTTTTATTATCACTCTCATCTAACTGAGTATCATCAATAAGAGTTGCTATGGATGGTTGTGATATTTTCGAAGGTATCGTAAAAATAAATTCACTTCCTCTGTTTTTTTGACTTTTAACTCTTATATCTCCTCCCATGAGTTCTACTAACTGCTTGGATATCGATAACCCTAAACCTGTTCCCCCATATTTTCGCGTATTTGATGAATCAACTTGATTAAATGCTTGAAAAAGGTGTTTTTGTTGCCCCTCAGGAATGCCTATTCCTGTATCTTTAACACTAAATCTTAGCTTTAATATATCATCAATTTTTTCTACTAAATCTACCCGAACATCAATATGTCCACTAAATGTAAATTTAATTGCATTTCCTACAAGATTTGTCAGAATTTGTGTCAATCTTAAGGGATCTCCAATAAGATTATAACAGATATCGTCTGACATAAAACAATTAAGTTCTATCCCTTTTTCTTGAGCTTTATATGTAAACAAATCAGATATAGTATGAAATATTTTATCAAGATTATATTCAATTTCCTCAAGCTCTATCTTATTCGCCTCTATTTTAAAAGAGTCTAATATGTCATTAATAATACTCAATAGTATATTTGATGAATTGACAACTTTATTTAAATAATCTTTTTGTGTAGTCTCCAAATTTGTTTGCAGTACTAAATTTGTTAAACCTATAACACCATTAAGAGGTGTTCTTATTTCATGACTCATATTAGCCAAAAATTCCGACTTTGCTCTATTGGCTTTATCCGCTCTTTCTTTAGCTATTTGTAATTCCAACTCTTTCATTTTCATCGCTGTTATATCGTGGAATGTCGTATAAAGATAGGTTTGATTATCAAGATTTATAGTAACTACAGAAATAAGCATATCTTTTAAAGAACCATCTTTTGCTCTATGCTTACTCTCAAATCGGTGCCAACCTCTCTCTAATATTATGGCTTGAACTTCTTTGATTTGTTCTCTATCATGTACAGCTTCTAAATCACTTGTTAGAAGATTTGCAAATTCATTTTTTGTATATCCGTACATCTCATATGCCATAGAGTTGTACTCAATAAATTTTTGTGTATTCATATCAATGAGAACAATTCCATCGAGTGCCGATTCATAAATTGTGTGAAATTTAAGTTCTGCTTTTTCAGCTACATTTAATGCTTTTTCTAACTCTTGTTGTCGTTTTATATCATCTGTTATATCTATTCCAACAGTAACAAGATATTCCATCTCTCCATTGCTATTTTTCACTAATGCATTTGACCACTCAAACATATTCTCTTTATTCTTTTTTGATATCCATGCATTCTGATACCTCCGTATAATCTTACCATCTTGTGCAGCTTCAATAATGTGGACAACTTTCGCTTGAATATCTTTTGGTAAGAATCTCGACCAAAAATAAGGTTCTGAGGCTATTTCGTCTCTTGAATAACCTGTAAAATCTTCACCATAATTATTGATTCGTGTCATTACTCCATCCGCATTTATCATAGCTATTATGGCATTAGTATTATTTAAGATTGTAGAGACTATTTTTTCTTCTTTATTTATTTGAAGGTTAAGCTGATTTTCATTTGCTATTGATTCCTCAAAATCATTCATCATTTTATCTCTTTGTTCAATATAATGATACATAATAAAAAATATACCCCCAAAACCGGCAGAAATATTTAAAAAATCAAAAATATGGATGGCAGCATCAGGTAAAGTTTTTATAGTTTCTTGAAGATTATGGTCTATTAACACAGATATGATGCTAAGAACTATGAATAAAAACAACCACACTATACTATTTTGTTTTGAATAGGCCATAGATGCTAAAGGAGCATAAAAAGCCCATATCATGACATAGCTTCCCGCTGCAAAACCGCCTAAGGACCACATAAGCATAAAAGGGAGCACTAAGACAAGTGTTAATTGAGAATTCAAAATAAACTTAGTACTTTTAGTATGGTTAAAATAGTATAGGCTAAATAAAGATATAATTGAATAGGAAAGAGGTATGAAAGCAGAAATGTATTTTCCTTGTAGAAAATAGACACTCCCCCAAATCATTGCAGCTATACCAATTATAATGGGAAGAAGTGTGAGTGGGACTGTAACTAATTCTGTGTCAATTAGATAAAATATTGAACACAGAAGGAA
>ERZ890953.1510-NODE-1510-length-11552-cov-4.688006_pt1 | contig 11552 bp, 7 predicted proteins | sample MGYA00521264_ERZ890953 | MGnify/ENA primary metagenome ERZ890953 (study PRJEB32303, sample SAMEA104408629) | aquatic metagenome | biome: Brackish water; feature: Chemocline; material: water | place: Baltic Sea | collected 2014-10-26T21:54:00 | depth 200 m ... | reverse complement strand
ACTCAACTCTGTTCCCTTCCCATGCCCAACAAGAAGCAGCTGTCCTGACGCGCCGACGTGCATCCCATACCCCATGCAACTTGTGCTAGCACATGGGAAGCCAGTGGACCAAACGTGCCCCCCTCCAGGTCCGAACTTCGCCAGGTAGACTCCGGTGTAGGGGGCGTCGGCAAGAGCTTCGCCACCAAAGGTAGCGTAGCTGCCAGAGTACTGCCCCGTCAGGTAAACGTTGGACGGTCCATCGACGTAGATGGAGCGGGTGTATTCCGACTTGGGTCCTCCCAAGGCGATGGCCCAGGTGGGCGAGCCGTCCGGCTCGAACCGTGCCAGGAATAGTTGATCAGTGTCGGGAGTAGGGTTTGCCAACAACGAGCCGGCAAGCTGGAGCGATGAACTCTGAAATGTGCCGGTCACAAAGGCCACTCCGTCGGGAGTCAGAGAGACTGCCCTGGCTTCGACGTTCTTGTCGCTACCGAACCCGACAGACCATTCGTAAGAACCCGATGCAGAGAACGACGTCAGGAAGGCATTCGTCGGGCCGGGGAATGAACCAAACGGCAAAGGTCCGCCGCCAAAATCCAGGCCCTTCGTGGAGTAAAGACCGACAACTACGGCACGTTTGTTGTTTGAGGAAAGCCCGCGGACCTTGCCCGTCCCGCCGGCCACGCTAAAACCTGACGACCAGACGTGGGCCCCGTCCAGCCCGAGTTTGGCCACAAAGACATCCCCTCCCCAGGATGTAAGACCGAGGTCGGGTCCGCCAAGGCTCAGTAGAGTGCTTGCTTCCCCGGCAAGATAGAGTCCATCTTTCGCAACCGAGATGGCTTCCCCCGTTTCATCGTAGCCACCTCCAAATCTTTTGGCCCACTTCAAGTTGCCGTCCCCTTTCAAGGCAAATACGACAACATCCTTGCTGGTGGCGCCCGAACTCTCCAATGGGCCAGACCCAAAATTGATACTGTTGCTGTCGGTCCACCCAGTGACATAGAAGTTTCCCAACTCGTCTCCGCCGGCAGCAGATGCGTAATCCATGCCAGGGCCGGAGAAACCACCGGACCATATGTGATCACCGGCGGGACCAAACCTGGCGACTATCATGCCGCCCTGGCCTTGCAAGGTAATAGGGAGACCACCCATGTTGACTGTATCCTGAGTGGAGTGTCCGACGATGAAAAAGGACCCATCGCTTTGACCAACGAAGCCACGCACCTGCTCGTCAACTGAAGAAGCGATTCCCTTTGACCAAAGGTGGTAGGGAAGGCCTACGCAAATGCCTTCGTGGCATCCGGCCCCTGGTTCACATTCTCCGCAACTACCTCCGCATCCGTCCGGGCCACAAACGAGCCCCCCACACGCCGGCTCGCAAGAACCATCCGCAACTTCGTAAATCGCATCTAAGGGACTCACTGAGTCGAACACCTCGCCGAGGTCCATGGAGTCTGGGCCGGCCAGAGCGTCTTCAGACCGCATGTCCGAGGTGACTCCATCCGTCCCCAGGGGTGCACCGTCAATTGCCCCATACCCGTCTGCGCGCTGACCTGCGAAATCGTTGTCTTCGACGGTTGAACCATCAGGGGACCACGGCTCAGGTTGCGATACGCATGCGAACAGCAGCAAAGTACTCATAGGAACTAGGTGCCGACCAATCACTTCTCCCCTCCACGCCATTCAGTGCGATGCCATCACCATGGGAGCGACATCTTCTTCACCCATGGTCTCTCTTTGTTGTAGTCAGTGGTGCTGTTGTACCTGCCAACCAGCACGAGTCCGCCATCAGATGAGAGGACGGCATCGCTCAGATGAAGTTGCTTTCCAAGTGCCAAGTCAACCGTATCGAGGAGCTTGCCAGTGGAACTGACACGCAAGAATCGACCAAATCGGGAGTTCTCTGGGCCGTGGCAGTAAGCCACAACCAGGAAGTCACCGTTTGGCAGTTCGATTACCTTTTTGCCTATATCGGCAAGTCCATATTCCGTCACCAATTCCCACTTCGTATTCCCGGCATAATCCAACTTCATCACGCCAACATCATACTTCTCCGGGTCGCCGGTGATTGCTCCCACGGAGCCAACGGCAATGATGTTGCCGTCAGACGTTGCTGTGGCGTGCAGAAAGGACTCCAATTCGCCGGGCTGACCCTCCAACGTCTTGTCCCAGATGAGGTTTCCATCAGAGGCAATTCCCGCCACCCACCTGTCGTTTCCATCTTCTGACGTCGTTGTCGAACCTACGGCGAAGATGTCGCCCGAGGGTAGCTCAACGGTCGCAGCGAAGCGGTCCGTAGTATCCTTCAACTCCGGTCCGTATTCCTCGCACCAGACAATGCTCCCCTCTTGCTGAAGTTTGCAGATCTTCCCCGCATAGTCCTGGTCGGCCGCACTCTGCTTGACATACCCGGTCATCAGCAGTTGTCCCGTGGAAGTGAAGTCTAGGTCTTCCCAGAGCAATCCGAGAAGCTCACCTGGTGGCGACTGGACGTACTTGATGCTTCCCGTTGAACCAACAGTCTTCAGACCGAAGTTGAGGGTCGAAACGAAGATGTCTCCGACCGGATTCTCGACGACGTCAGTGAACCAGGTTTGCTTGTTCTCTGCGTTCTCAGTCGCCCAGGACAACCCGCCAGATCCCCCATCTAGTCGCAGAAGCAGGCCACGATGGTCCTGGCCGGTCGGCATTGTGAATCCAGCAGCAAGAACGTCACCGTTGTAGGTCTCAACCACCGCCACCAGCGTCCCTCTGCCATGTTCCTCGTGTACGTATTCCCACGTAGTAATCTCCTGGACTTCAATGTCCTCGATGGTGTCCAGCGGGACGACGACCTCAAGGCCGGGCAACTCAGTAGCGTTGATGTCAACCGACACTGCGTCGTTCTCCGGCAGCACTTCAGCGCTAGTTTCATCAGGTGAAAGAGCGTCGCCCTGCCCCCGGGAATCCGTTGGTGGCAAATCTTCAATCCCCCGGGAATCCGTTGGTGGCAGATCCAGATGCCCCCGAAGGTCCATTGTACCGTCGAGCACCGGCGAGTCAGACTGATAGTGGGCTGTGTCTGGTGTCCAGGGAGCTGGCTGCGACACGCATGCGGCCAGAAGCAATCCACACACCAGCACCGCCAGGGCTTGTTTTGTCACTTCCTTCCTCCATGTTAGGCGAGAATGATAGTAGCAGTATGGCCCTTGCGCGGGAATGGAAAAGTTCAGTCACATAGAACTGGGAGGCAGTGTCACCAGCCGTAAGGCCGGATGGACCCTATCGACTGGGCGAAGAGAGTGCGTAGTGGCAGTTGATGTTGATCCGTCGGCGGCAAGGTTCTACAGTGACCTCAGGCAATCGAGATTCTTGGAGATATCAGTTGAGCGACCTTGTAGCACTTACCCCCTTCCACTTTGGAGCAACTGCATGAGCATGACCAGCGGAACGTCAACCAGCATTCCCATCGGCCCGCAATACGAACGTGACAACCGGTTCACTGCGCGCATGAGGCTGCACCAGAGTTGGTACCGTGCCGAAGTTCTCAAAGTGGGGTGGGGTACTGGACCTGGGCCCAACGGCAAGAGGGAGCTGGGAAGCATGCTCCTCCCGGACGATGGTGCAGGAGGGCAGAACTTCCTGACGCCACAGATACTTGATGTCGCGAGACGGCGCATGGCGGACAAGACCGGCACCGTGGACGAGTACCGGCTGCGTCACAACATGCTGTCCAGCCAGCCCATGTGCTTCAACCTGTTCGGCCACCTGGAACTGAACCTTGACCTGGCCACGCGGACGTTCGCTGCCCTGGACCCGGACGTGCAGCGGGTGACTTGCGTGCTGATGGAGTACGCACCCGAGCCTGCGGCGGACCACCTCAATGACCGGACTGCCTTTGATGCGTTCGTCGCTTACGAGCGCAGGGGCGGCGGCAAGGGGTTCTTCGGCATCGAAACGAAGCTGACCGAGAAGTTCTCGCAGAAGGAATACGACACTCCGGCGTACCGCCGCTGGCTGGAAGTCCCGGGCGCGCCGTGGAGGCTCGAGACAGCGGACGAACTCCCCCGCATGGCCCACAACCAGCTGTGGCGAAACCACTTGCTCGCCTACTCCCTTCAACACCTGTCCGAAGAGTACGAGACCGGCACTGTGGCAGTAGTAGGGCATCCCCTGGACCTGGAGTTGACGCAGACTATCGCCGGCTATCGGGCACTGCTGAAGGAGCCGGATTGCCTGCGGGTCTGGACCGTAGCCGACGTCGTTGAGGCTGCCAGCCACGCGGTGCAGACGGACCTGGACAGGGATTGGTTGGAGGCATTCAAGGTTCGGTATCTCCGGTTGGACTTGAGCGAAGAGGACTGGCGGGCCTTCCAGCAGGCGGGACGTAGGCGATGAGTTCAGGCAGACAGAGCGGTCCGAAGACCAGAGAGGTCTTCCCCTCGGAGGTGGTCGAGCGCTACCGCAAACGTGCGCTCGCCGTTCGCAAGAAGTTGCGTAATAGGGGGCCTCACGAGTGGTGCCGCGCAGACTTCGATGCTGGGGCCCTGTTTGATGTCTTTCCAAACGTAAGACTGCGTCCCGGCTACCGTTTGCTTACCTACCTTTATCATTCAGGCGGTAACGGCAACGGGCGCGTCGTCGCCTTCTCGGAAGAGAGTGATGCCTACAGGTCCATTGCTGCGGTGCCTGCAGGTCAGCCCCTGGAATCGCCACCGTGGGTTGAGGACGAAATTCTTCATCCGCTCCAGGTGAGTGACGGGGACGGTTCGGCGCTGGCCTACTTGAGTGCGTCCCTGTTGATGCGTGAATTGCATGAGGTGGGAGCGGAGTGGCACGGAATCCACTGGGATGTGGAGCACGTCATGGCACCGACCCTGGCGCATCTGGCTGGCAAGCGTCGACCCTCCAGGCACAACCAGTCGCTCCAGGACCTGGTGGACGAGCTTGGTTGGACGCAGGGCAAATCTGACATCGAGTCTCTGGCGCCGGAAGTCAGGTTCGAGGACGGGGTCGTCCGAGTGGTCCTTCACATTCACACCGGGCTGGGCCGAGAGCAAGTCACGCGCTGTGCCGACATTTACACTGACAGCTATCTGCCCGCCAGAGAATGCGAGGTGGTCGCTGTCGGAGGACCCGGATTCATGTTTTGACCTAATCAGCGCTGGCGGGCGGTGTCCCTCACCGGTAGTGGATCGGCCACGTCCAGGTGCACTCCTCTGTCCACGTCCACTCTCGTGGTCCGCAAAGACAAAAGCGACCGCCATTTCTTGCTGGAGCGGGAGCCGAGATTTGCTCCCAGTGCGGCACCGGCAAGGAGCAAAGCGACGCCAACTCGCTGTGCCATAGGCGACATCGTCGAGGTGGCCATTCACTGGTATCGGGAATGCGACTCGTAGGTTGAGGTGGCGGCACCACCCCAGCATTTGGTGCAGGCCCCACCGGGGAAGGGGGCCGTTGACAGTGCTTGGGAGCGGTGCGATAGTGTCTCGACCGTAATGCAGTGGAGAGCCTGATGCATAAGCAACGAATCTTGATTGGGACCATCGCCTGCCTGGCAGTTGCTTTGTTGTTGGTTGGGCCAACCGTTGTGCGCGGCGAGGTCCGGCCTCTGTTGGCAGTGATGGATGTTCAGGATGGTGACGGAGTGCTGGAAAGCGCCGTCACTAATAACCTGACCGAGTATCTGCGAGGTCTGCTTGCCGAGACCGGAAGATACGTTGTTATCGACCGAGGGCGGCAGGCCGCAGCCGTCAAGCAGCTTGTGCGGCACGAGAAGAAAGAATCTTACAAAGCGTGCTACGACAGGAGTTGTCAGGTACCGCTGGGCCGGTCCCTGGCTGCTGACCGGATCCTCATCACTTCTCTGATGCGCATCGGCTCACGCGTCATTGTGAAAGCGGAGATTGTCGATCTGGCGACGGAAGCAAGCCAAGGGGGAGCCACTGTCAAGGTGAAGTCCGAGCCGGCGGGTGGCCTCGAGGACCGGCTTACTGAGGCCCTCGACGAGTTGGTCGTCAAGCTCGTGGGAAGCACCGAGCAGGCCCCCCAACGCCCCCTTGAAGAGTCTGCCGCAAGTGCTGTCGACGGAGGCCATCGCTACGTCGGCCTGGGGGAGCAGGCGGAATCCCAGCACGAGGAGTGGGTGCGCCTGACGACACTGGTCGAGAATACTCGTATCCCCGCTGCCGCCCGAGTCGCCGCGATTGACGAATTCAGCAATCAGGTCGGGCCAGACAGTCCCTACGCCCTGGAGGCTCGAGAGTTGCGGGAGTGCGTTGCCGGCTCCCCCAGCTATTATCGAACCAAGACAGAGTGGAGTGCTTTGAGTATAAACGTCTCCACCATGGGCCTTGGTTTCAACGCCGGATTCTTCACGCTGCGCTGGGACAACTTCTACTTGCAATTGCTCCAGGGTGGATGGACTGAAGCTGTCGACGACGCCGTATATTCCGGCTCCGTTGGCCTCTCAATGGGCTATCCGCTGTTTTTAGGTAGTGCCGGCAGACACGAGCTTCGGTTCGGTGCTGATGTGGACCTGTGGATATATCTCTATGATTTTTACGAAGATAGCTACACGCATGAAGAAACTGGCGAGTTCATCGGCACTGGCATCACCCCGCGGGTGACCTACATCTTTCACGTTGCCAGGCATTTCTCCATTCAAGCTGGTATGGAGGCGATCCTGGCGCTGATACCATGGGACAGTTCCGACGATTTCCAGGCTACATTCGCGGGTAGCCTTGGGGTTGGTTTCTGAGCTGAGTCGCACCACCCGGGCACATCCCCCCAAAACGAATGACACCACTCCGGCTCTGGATTGTGTAACGCAAGTTCTGCAGTTTCCTTTTGGACCTGCGACTTCTGCGTTCAGCACACCGTTCCCATAACCCTTGATGCGAAGTGTGCAGGAATGCGTGGCGCTGGAAATCCGCACGCTGCGTGCGATGAGGAGGGGGCTGGAGATAGGCTCATGGTTTGGAGATTGAGGCACTCCCAGAGGAAACGGGGAGAAACAGATGGGCCAAACCTACAGGTACTACGCCAGTCCTCGACCCTACCGGGAAGAAGCTGCTAGACCGTAAGCCGTCGAAGCAGTACTTTGTCTCTTTTGGGGTATGCGTAACTCTCGGCCCCGTTTCAACTGGTTTTGCGCAGGGAAACGAGACATGATTACCGGGCGGTACACCGGTGGCGCTACGCTACCTTAGATACGGAACTCGGTCCTACCCCGGGAGGCTGCAGATGGATAATGACAAAGCACAGACGGACTTAAGCGGGGGAGCGGTGCGGCAGCTGGCGCACCGGGTAGTCGTCGTGGCAATCGCCTGGGGCTGTCTTGGGGTGGTCCCCGCTATGGCCGATACTGTGGCGGATCCTCAGACGCGCTCTCCCTTCGAGGTCGACCTTGCCGTCGACCTTCCCGCCATCGTGATCACCGCGGTCATCGCCGGCGCCCCGGTCGTCTTGATGGATGAACTATCTGGACCCCATTGCGGGCCTCTCTGCGATCGAGGCTCATTGAACCCGTTCGACCGGACGGTCGTGGGCTTCAGGTCAGACTCCGCTGCCGTCGTCGCCAACATACTGGTGGGCTCAGCCGTTGCCTTGCCCTTCGTGTTCGACCTCATCGACGTCGCCATCTCCGATACCGCGGATGGTTGGTCAGGATGGGCCACCGATGTCGTGGTCCTGGGTGAGACGGCGCTGGTCAACAACGCGCTGTTCCAAGTCACCAAACTCGCCGTTCGGAGGCCACGTCCCTATGCCTACGATCCCGACGTCTCCGTCACTGAGCGGTCCCAAGCAGACGCGGCCATGTCTTTCTATTCGGGGCACACTGCCAACGCGTTTGCAATGGCGACCGCATACAGCTACCTGTTCACGAAGCGGCACGCTGACTCAGGGATGGTCATCCCAGTCTGGCTCGGGACCCATCTTCTGGCGGTTGGTACAGGCGTGAGCCAGGTACTGGCGGGGGAGCATTTCTGGACGGATGTCATCGTCGGCGCGGTGGTGGGGAGTGCGGTGGGACTGGCGATCCCTCACCTGCACCTCAGGGATAGCGAGGGACCGGAGAAGAGCGACGGATTATCGATTCATCTCGCACCGACGGTAGGGCCAGGGGTCATCGGTGTGACATTGTCGATCCTGTAGTTACTCGCCCTCTCTTCCGGACCCCTCTGATTCCAAGGATTACCCAGTTCGACCAACGGTACCCGCCCTTGATCGCGTAGCAAGGACTGAGCTCCCTTTCGTGTGCACATTGAATGTCGTCGCCGACGTTCTACGGCGCTTTCGACATCGTGCTTCAGAAGGTCAGCGTCAAGTCGGTAATGAGCATGGACTCGCGGTGGTGCGACGACAGTGGTCCGATGCTTCCCTTACGTGTCCTATTGGCCATGGAGATCTTTAATGCAATGGGCGTACGTGGCACGGTTACCCCTGCCCATGCTCTCCAGATGAACTGGCTGTCGTTCAGCATGATGTCCGAGTCGGCCAGCTCCTGGTGTCGATCAAGGCCGTCGATGGACCACCACTGCTGGTACTTCATGAATCCCCCCACCTCAAAGCCGTGAAGGGTGAGTACCCACTCTGGATTGACGGTCCACCCAAGCCCGTAATAGTACTGCTGTTCCATGACCACCGACCGGACGGTGGCATCTCGATTCGAGGAAAGAAAGAGGTCGGCTCCCAAAGAGCGCACGAGGCTGAAGTCGCCGAAGAGGTTTAACGTGAGTCGGGAGCGCAGGCGCCCCATATGAGCCACCCATAACACCGTGGGGCCAGGCAGGTGTACGATGGCGAGCCTGTCCGTATGTCCTGGCAGTTCATGCAGCGCATACTCGTAGGCCGGCCCCAGTGCAACCAGCACCCCATGTCCTCTGAGCCCCTGCCCACCACCTCTCTTCTGGTGCCAGGCGTAGCCCAGCGGAGCTGCGCGTGCCCCGAATATGAATCTCTGAAGTTCGCCTTCAACGCTGACCGCGCCCCGCGTCATCAATCGGTAATAGCCACCATCCATGAAGAAAGCGGAACCTCCACCCCGCTTCATGAATCCAGTTGGATGCAGAAGCTCCGCGTTGAGTGAGAGGTCGATTGCATGGACGTCGTCCCCGGCACCAGAGATGGCATAGCTGTGACCCGCCGCTAGGACGAACCGATGCCACGGGTCTCGAGGCATCCCCCACTCATCGAGCCTTGAGGCCGTCTGCCAGGGACGACCGTCAATCTGGTCGTGGACTGCTTGGAATGGATTGAGTCCCCAGGCGAGGGCTCGATAGCTGAAAGAAGGCTGAGCCCGAGAGAATAACAGACCGAAGTTGTGCAAGGTCTCACCGATGGCCAAACCGGCGATGGGCGTCAACACGAGGTCGTTGAGGCTGACCTTCTCGCGATACTCGCCAAAGTACTCCCAGAGCACGGAGGCCGCGACGTCGAAAAGAAAGGACTCCCAGACCTCCAACCCATTTCCGCGGGAAACCAGATGGTAACCGGTCCCCGCCAGAGCATGCCCCAAAGCGTTGGTGTTGAATGCGTTGTTGTCGAGCCGCACGGCTTCGAAAGTGATGAGCTTCTGCTTCCAGCTTTCCCGGTCCCAGCGCAGATCCCAGTCCACGCCGTTAACGCTCTTGTTAGCCCAGTACCAGGCCTCACCGATGCCCAGCAGCCCCAACCGCTCAAATCCGGCTCTGAAGTAGTGCTTCTCTGGCAGGATCTTTGCGCTAGCCTCTGCCTCCTCGGGATTGATGGAGGCCTTGTGAGGAGTCGGTCTCTCTTGTGCCGCACCCACTGACGTCAGCAACACCAAAGCCATCCCCCACGACAGGGCGATCGCGCACCTGGCAATGGTCCCGGTTAGCAGCGGCCGGCGAGTGGTCATAGCGGGGCTCAAAAGCTGTACTTCAGTTTCGCGTAGACCATGTCGTTCGAGTCGAACTGTCCGAAAGTCCCCTCATCGCCGAAGAAGAGGTTGGTGCCCACCAGAGCCTGGATGCCACCTGGGAAGTCATAGGAAACCGTCGGGCGAACCAGCGCGTTCCAGGGCTCGATTCCGACGTAGGAGAAGAGGGAGAGATGCAACGTCTCCCGCAGGAAGTCCATGGAAAGCAGCACCGTCACGGTGTGCTCGAACTGCTCCGCAACCTGGCCGTCGTCGTGGTCGATGATCGCACGCTGGATGTACTGAACCCCTGTGTTAATCTCCCAGATCTTTACCGAAGCACCGACCATCGAGTGGATGTAGCTCTTTTCGAGCAGACCATCAGAGTCGGAGGGTGATTCCGTCTGGAATCTCTTCTCGTGGTAGTACGCGGCTTCCGTCTTCAGGACGAAGGGGCCCGCAGCAGTAGAGAAGCTCAGGCCCCCCATGGGCAAGCGGTGATGCTCCGGTGTGATCGTCACGGCGGGTTGGCCGCTTTGCACGTCCATGGTCACCTTCCGATGCAGCGCCGGATCGTCATCCCACATCCACCCACCGACCAGCTCCAGATCGCCCCAGGAGCTCATCACCGAGTACCGGGCGAAGAGCTCGCTGTTCTCCAAGGCCAAAGGCACTTCTTGACGACTGCTATCCAGTACAGCCCCAGCTGGTAGCATCGTCGCGGGGCGCCACATGGACCCTTCGTCAGGCAGACCGGTAGCCGTGAAGACGGGCACCCAGATCAACTCGATGGTCTGTTCGCCGATGTAGAAGTTCGCCTTCACCGCGGTGATACCCTGCCGGATCTCCTCGAATTCGGGGAGCAGAAACTCCCGCAGGTCCTTCGGCGAAACCACGTCCGTGATGAAGACGCCATCGGCCTTGCCCCACACCACCTGCTGCCGGCCGACCCGGATGTCCATCCAGGGGAAGTAGAGGTCGACATAGACCTGCCGAAGGCCCAATTCGAGGCTACTATCGTCGTAGTGGTTGAGGTACGGGTTGGCCAGAAATGCACCCTGGGACCCGGTATGCCTAAGACGCACGTCCAGCGTGTTCTGCATGATTGCGAAATCCATGCCCTCGTCGGCCAGGATTCCCATGTAGGTCCGGGCGTATCCGTCAACTGTGGATTCGGCCCGGGCCGGGGCCGACAACGAGACACTCGAAATCAGCAAAAGCAATACCAGAGCTTTGTGTGGTCGCAGCGCCTCCATTTCAAAGGCCCCGCTTCATCATGCGCTCGGTGAACTGCGACTCGGGCACGCCCTTATCCACTTTGACATTTTCGAGCTTCATGACGGTCCGGTGCTCCTTCTGGGTGTTGTGCATTTCCGAATGGACGATGATCCAGAAGCCGTCGATCTTCTTTGAGGACTTGACCCGCAGGGTCTTGAGGGCATCTCCATCCTCGTCGTAGAACTCCCGTTTGAGCCCGATCCACTTCTCCTTGACGACCCAGGTCACCGTCCGCGAGTAGATGTAGTCCCGGTTCTTCGGCGTGCTCTCCACAACGTAGCAGGACTCGCCGTCCAGCTTCTCCTCACGCAGAACCCGATGGTTGTCCTTCGTGGGGTGCCGGTCCCCGAGGTCGTCGTAGGTGAAGTCGGACCCCATGAAGTAGTCACTCCTCGAATCCGACGAGATGCGCTTCACCTTCTTGAGG
>ERZ890953.1509-NODE-1509-length-11554-cov-3.529263_pt1 | contig 11554 bp, 8 predicted proteins | sample MGYA00521264_ERZ890953 | MGnify/ENA primary metagenome ERZ890953 (study PRJEB32303, sample SAMEA104408629) | aquatic metagenome | biome: Brackish water; feature: Chemocline; material: water | place: Baltic Sea | collected 2014-10-26T21:54:00 | depth 200 m ... | reverse complement strand
GCCAAACTCTTCATTGACCTGAGTTTGATAAGCCTCCAGGTTGACCTGGCAAAGTGGGCAAGCCGTAGCGATGACATCTGCTCCACTGTTTTGGGCATTCTGAAGCAGGTGCCGGATCATATCGAGGGCGGCGGGGCGGTTTGTAAGAAGAAGTGATCCACCACAGCAGCGGGTTTTGTAAGCAAAGTCGATTGGATTTGCGCCCATGGCTCTGATCAGTTCTTCAAAAAACTGCGGGTCTTCAACATTCTCGCCATTTTTTCTTGGCCTGACGATCTGGCAGCCATAATATGGTGCAATGCTCAGCTCTATCAGAGGATTGGTAACCTTCTTTTTGATTTCTTCTGGCCCAATTTCATTTGCGAAAATATCGATCAGATGATGGACATTTAAGTCACCCGAAAGTTGGAGATCGTCTGCTTCGAGCGCATAGTTGATATGCTCAGCAAGATCTGCATCTTCTTTCATATAGGTATTGGTGAAATAGGCGTTTTTGTAGCAGGCACTACACGGGGCGACAAAATCAAGCCCCTGTTTTTCTGCTATCGCCAGATTGCGAGCTACGAGCGTATTCGCTAAAATCTCGTCGAGATGGAAGTAGGTGGTCGCGCCGCAGCAGTTCCAATCTTCCAATTCTTCGAGTTCTACTCCTAAAGCACGCGTGGTCTCCAGAGATGATTTATGGTAGCTCAATGCCATTTTCTCAAGGGAGCAACCCGGGAAGTAAGCGTATTTTTTCATAATTACTCCTCATCTCCCATCGGGATAATGCGTTTGATCATGCTCTGGAAATTCTTGAGGCGTTTGATCCTTGGGGGTAAAACAGGGATACGGCCTTTGAGCATCATCTTGGTTGCGCCCTGAACCTCCTGGAAGAATTCCTTTGCCCCAAAACCGAAGATATAAGTTGGTGCCAAAATCGGCTCATAGGATCTGCCGCTTCGGGCAATGGTCTTCATAAATGTTTCAGAGAAGACCGGGCCAACCAGATCGTCGGCATAGGTTTTGTTCCACATTGAATAGCGCTTTACGGCATACATCGCGCCGGCAATATCGATCCTGGACGGACATCTGACTGTGCATTGATAGCAAGACGCGCAAACCCAATATGTATTTGTGTCAATTACATCTTCTTTGAGATCTGCGTTGATCATGCCAATGAGGCGTCGGGGCGTTTGATCCATGAATTCAACTGCCGGACAGGAACCTGAGCATGTCCCACATTGAATACATTCGTTCAGCGGACTCCCGTGTGCCGCGTACATGAGGTTGGAAATTTCCTGGCTAAAAGTAGGTTTGTCTGCCATAGTTATTCCTATACCGTCTTTTCTTTCGCCATTTCCAGCAGGGCGCTCACTTTCTCAAGCAACAGATCGGGTTCTACCGGTTTTTCAAGTAGTTCATCTGTCGGTAAGAAGCGAGGATGTACCGGCTGGCCTGGGAAGAGAAAAGCCATCTGTTCTCTGATTCCTGTAATAATGAGCACAGGAATTTTTCGCAGCTCTGGGTCTTTATTGATCTTGCGCGCCACCATTACGCCTTCAGCACCGCGCCCCATCATAATATCGAGCAAGAGCAGATCGAATAATTTCGACTTTAAGGCCTCGAAACCATCTTTCGGGTTGTAGGCAACTTCGACTTCGTAATCAGCTTTAGTTAAAATTGCCTTGATCCCATCAACATAATCGGGATCATCATCAATGATCAATATTCGTTTCCGTGGATCCATTGGAACCTCCTTGGTTATTGCCAATGATTAAGTCAGGATCTATGAAATTATTTGTCATTTTCTAGCGCGGGTAATTGAATGCTAAATGCACTCCCTTCACCCAGCGTACTTTCTACTGAGATTGTTCCATCGTGAGCTTCAATAATTCTCTTTGTAATGGCTAGGCCAACTCCACTGCTCCTTTCACCTTCAGGTCTGGCTTTTCCAGAATAAAAATCGTTAAAGATATGCGGTATATCTTCTTCGTCGATACCAACGCCATTGTCAGTAATATTGATTGAAATACTGCCGTTGCTTTTTATAGTACTGATCTCGATTTTTCCTCCCACACGGGTATATTTGACCGCGTTGTTCAAAATGTTGGTGATTGCCTCAACCAGAGTGCCTTCATTTCCTGATACTTGCGGAAGAGAGGGATTCAGTTTGTGCTTGATCGCAATATCTTTTCGGATTGCGTGTGATTCCACGCTTCCTACTGCTTTCGTAACGATAGTATCAATGGATGTGGGTTTAAAATCTTCGCGGATTTTGCTGATATCAACGGATATAACCCGTAACCAGGTATTGATCATTGTCACCATATCTTTGATACGGGTTTGGAGACGCTCCACCATTGTTTTTTGTTCATCCGTTAATTTATCTGCCAGGTCGTCGGCCAGCACAAATAGATTTTGTTGTACGGCCCCCAATGGGGATTTCAATTCATGGGAGACGATGGCAGCAAAGTGTTCTCGCAAAAGCTCCTTCTCTTTGCGTAACGTAATGGTTTCGATCACCATTCTTCTTCTTTCCAGGCCTCGCTGGACGATCAGGCGCAATTCATCAGGTTTGAATGGTTTTGGTAAAAAGTCGTATGTCCCTTTTTTCATCGCCTCGACAGCTGCATCCACAGTGGCAAAACCTGTGATAACAATAGTCACAATAGTGGGATCATATTCATGGATTTTCTCAAGCACTTCGTACCCGGAGAGGCCTGGCATTTTGAGATCAACAAGGGCTAAATCTGGTTGGAAATCTTCGAGTATTTCCAACCCCTCTGCGCCATCCCGTGCTGTAACGATCTTATAGTCACTCTTCGCTAAAATATGGATACAGGAATCTCTAACGATTTCCTCATCATCTATAATGAGAATCTTGGGTATCTCATGCATGTTTTGATTCCTCACCATTAATTTCAGTTGCTTTAGTCGGCAGGGTTACGATAAAGGTTGTGCCTCGACCCAATTCGCTCTGTGCCGAGATGCTGCCTCCATGCCCCTTAACAATTCCATAGCTGATAGCCAGTCCCAGACCAGTGCCATGCCCGACATCCTTTGTTGTGAAGAAGGGGTCGAAAATCTTTTTTAGGTTCTCTTCACTGATGCCTGAGCCGGAGTCGGAAAAAGCAATTTCAATGGCATCCTTTCTTTTACTGTAACGGGTGCTGATATTTAAATATCCGCTGCCTTCCATTGCTTCAGCAGCGTTGATGATCATGTTGATAAAAACACGCTCGATTTGGGCAGCGTCAATTACGGCCAGAGGCAGGCTGTCCTGGAAGTGTTTAATCACTTCAATGTTGTGGAACAGGGCTTGATGCTCAACAAGGGAAGCACATTCATGCAAGACCTCATTTACTGAGCATAGAGTTTTATCTGGTTTACGTTGGCGAGAGAAATCCAGCAAGCCGCGGATGATGTCTCTGCACCGATTGGCCTGCCCGACGATCTTTTCCAGCGGGAAAACAATGGAGGTGCCATCATATTTATGGTCTTCGAGCAACAGATTGGCGAAAGTAATAATGCCTTGTAGCGGATTATTCAATTCGTGGGCGATATTGGCGGATAACTGTCCCACGAGCGCCAACCTTTCTGATTCCATGATTCTTTGAGTAGCAAAATCTTTTAATTGTTCATCCCTCCTCTTCAAAGCTTTGTTCATGATATTAAAAGAATTTGCCAAGGATTGAAGCTCGTCGTTGCTTGAAACCTTTACTTCAAAATCCAGGTTCCCCAGGGCTACTTCCTGTGATGCATCAACCAACTTATTGATCGGAACCAAAATCCGTTGCGCGATGAAATAAGAGAGAATTAGTGCTGCTGTTCCGCCCGCGAGTGTAATTCCTGTAAAGGTGATCAATGTCTGCCTTTGGGTATCGGTATATTTTTGCTCCACGATCCCAACATAAAGAATGCCTATAATCCTGTTATTGATATCGCTGATCGGTTCGTAAGCTGCTATATACCAACTGTTAACTACAAACGCACGTGCGATCCAGGGTTCTCCCTGAATAACAACCTGGTTATAAACCTCTTCAGAAACGCGTGTCCCGATAGCTCTTGAGCCGTCTTTGTTCTTTACGTTTGTTGAAATTCTGAGATCATCCAGGAAGATCGTTGAAGTACCGATATCCTGCCCTTCGTAGATGACATCCTGATAGACCGTTTGCTTGATCTTGTCGACAATTGCGTAATTTCTACTAAGCAGAACTCCACCATAGACCGTGCCTATCAGGCGTTTTTGGTCATCAAAGATTGGTGCAGCCGCTTTAAGCATCATCCCGGATCTTTCTTCAACCTCTTCCCGTTCACGGGCCAAGGGAGTATCAATAAATTTGAAATATGCTGCTTCTGCCAAAGCAGGGGACTCAAGATACAGCTCATCAGCAGAAACGATAATTGTCGCGGCTTGAGGGGTTTTTCGATATAAAGCTGTTCTGACAAGCTCATCAGTTCCCTGGTTGTCGCCAAGAGAGCTATTGCTGTCCGTACGCAGGACCACATATCCATATTGATCTGTCACGGCTAATACATCAAGCCCAGCTTCTTCTTTTACTCTTACCAATTCGTCTGTAGCTTCTTCGATATTCCCAAATTGCAGTGCATTCCTTAGAAAGGAGCGATCTGCTGTGTAACGTACAGCATCGTTAATGTGATTTAGATTTTCAAGGTAGATTTCTCTTGCGGTATTGAGATCGTTACGTACCTTTTCCTGTGCTTCTACGACAAGTCGGTCGCCGATAAGACGATTCCCGACGAACATAAAAATAGTGCTGATGATTGCGATGATAAGCAAAAAGCTCAACATCAGCTTTCCCGCTATCGACAGCTTGATGATGCGCAACGAGGGGAAAGCGTTTCTGGGCCAGCGGAGGGATGTTTCTGGTTTCTCGGACATAAGAAATCTTTATAGCGCCTCGTAAACCAGTTCGATCAAATCTTTGACAGCCAGATGCTCTTCATGCCCGACGGTTTTGACGGCATCACGATACATGGTGACATCTTTCGGGCAGGCAACTATGAAATCGGTCACGGCTTTCAGTTCAACCGCCTCACGAATACGGGATTCGCTGGGGCGTTCCTTGACTTCGCCCTCCTCCATCCAAATACGACCGCCGCCTGCGCCGCAGCAGAGCGCACAGTCTTTATTGCGCGGCATCTCGACGATCTCGCAGCCAGTTGCTTCGATTACCCTTCGTGGCGCATCGTAAACACCGTTGTAACGACCGAGATAACAGGGATCGTGATAGGTGACTTTGTAACCCAATTTCTTGCTGAATTTTAGCTTTCCAGAAGTGATCAGTTGATCGAGCAGTTCGCTATAGTGCAGCACAGGTTGCTTGCCGTTGACAGGGTACTCGTTCTTGAGTGTGTTGTAGGTATGCGGATCGGTTGTGACGATGGATTGATAATCACAGCGGCTCATTGCTTTGATATTTTTCTCGACCAGCATTTCGAAGAGACCCTCTTCTCCTACGCGGCGCACGTCGTTTCCAGCGTGATTCTCGCCCTTGTACATAATGCCAAAATCCAGATCGATTTTTTGAAAAACTTCGGCTGTTTTCTGGGTGATCTCGGTCAACGTGGGGCTGTAGGATGCGTAATCACCGACAAACCACAGATACCCAACCGCTTCCTTTTCAGCATCTTTGATCTTTGGCTCGAAGTCTTTCGACCAACGGGCACGCATCCGTTCCGACTGTCCAAAAGAGTTGCCATAACGTCCAAGGTTGGTTAGCGCACCCTGAAGTTCAGCATCGATCATTCCCTCGATAACCATATGGCGGCGCAGGTCAACGATCGTGTCGATATGATCGATCAGTACCGGACACTCATGGACGCAGGCTCCGCAGGTGGTGCAGGCCCAAAGCAGATCTTTCGCAATCGCTTCGCCGACCAGGGTCGGCTTGTTTCCATTATGATGGAGAGCATCTCGAAGAGACAGAATTAGCTTCTTGGGGGAAAGCGGCGTTCCTGCACCAAAGGCGGGACAGGCATCCTGGCAACGCCCGCATTCGGTGCAGGCGTCTCCGTCGAGCAATTGTTTCCAACTCAGATCACTGAGCTGGCTGGCGAAGATAGGCTCTCCCTCAGCTGTCAGTGCATTGGGAGCCAGAGCCCCCATTGGACGGTCGAGTTTGGAGAAGAAGGCATTCAGCGGGCCAGTCAGCGCATGCAATAACGTTCCTGTCGGCAGGGTGATCAGTGTCAATGCGGCAGTGAGCAAGTGGAATATCCAGACCCCAAGATGCCAGTTGGTCAGGGTTGTTTCTGATGCGCCGATGGCAATCCAAAGCTGCGCAAGCAGCCATCCTGCGGGGGACCAAGCCGCCCAGTTCGGGCGTTCCACGGCTAACCTCAGGGATTCAGTGGTCAATCCTCCCAGCACGATGATGATGATCAGCGATAACGTCCAGGTGAATCCGGGTTCCAATGTCAGCCGTTCAGGTTTTTGAATGTAGCGCCGATAGATCGCCATCCCTGCACCAATGATGAAGATGATGGTAAATATATCGAGGGTGAATTTGTAGACGATAAGAGTGTTGCCGTAGAGAAATTCAAAGAAGTGGTCGTGGATGGTTGCCAATGCGGTGCCGAGGAAGAAGATGAAATAGCTCCAGGCAATGGCCACATGCATAAGACCGGGATATCGTTGGCGGAGGATACGCGTTTGAACAATGGCGTATTGGATCAACCGCCCTAACCGCAGGTGAAGTTTGTCCCAGCGTGGTTCGGAACGCCCAGTGCGCCACCACAGGCTAGCCTGACGATAGAATCGGAAGAGCATAATGGAGGTGGCGAGAAACATAATGATGTAGACATAAAGCTCCGGCGCCCCCCAAGTATGCGGTATACCCCAATAATTTAATCGTTCAGGCATCGCACATCCTCCTCATTGTCACAGCTATCCTCTTTTGGCAGCTTCAACCAGCTCGAGCAACGGATCGATCAAGTCGAAGAAATCGAATTCGATGCCATAGGTTGCAATATCGAAGATGGGTGCGTTGGGGTCCATATTGACAGCAACGATCATTTCGCTCTCTGCCATGCCCTCCACATGTTCCGGCGCACCGCTGATACCCAGTGCTAAATAGAGCTTGGGCTTCACTGTTTTTCCAGATTTTCCAACCATGCGCGATGTTGGCAGCCAGCCTTGATCGACAATAGGTCGCGATGAACAAACTGTGCCGCCCAGCAATTCGGCCAGTTCTTCGGCCAATTCGATATTGTCTTCTGTTTGTATGCCACGCCCGATCGCAACCAAGATAGATTCTTTGCTAATGTCCACATCTCCGGCTTCTGGCTGGATATATTGTTTGAGCATAACTCTCAGATCATCTAATGTGGGCACATTGAAAGATGTAACATCAGGCGATTGCTCGCTTTGACCCTGTTCTGCTTTATAGCCTCCGGGAATCATTGTGATCAGGGTTGTGGTCTTGGCCAATTCACTTTCGGCCATGATCTTGCCACCGCAAATCTTGCTGGTGATTTTGCCACCAGTAATGCTTACGCAGGAGCTGACCAGCGGAAGCGACAGACGAGCCGAAAGTACGCTGGCAACATCTGCGCCGATGGATGTGTTACCGAAGAAGACCGCCCTTGGTTCATTTTTTCCAATCAAGCTTGCTACCGTTTTCTGATAGGCGTCAGCGGTGAATTCAGCTAATGCGGGATGGTCTGCGTAGAGAACGCCGTCAGCAGCGAGTGTGGATGCTAAGTCTTGGACATTGTGCCCCAGGAGTACACCGACGGCTTGTCCGCCCGTCTCTTGAGCGAGATCGCGTGCTGCGGCAAGTGAAATAAAGGATATATCGGCGACTTGTCCCTGTAGATGTTCAATGACGACGTAGATATCTTGGTTCATAGTGCACCTACCTCCTTGAAAATCTCGACAAGTTTGGCCGCGATCTCTTCTTCACCCCCTGTGATCATTTCGGCACGCCCGGCGGCTTCTGGCAAGTACATGCGGTTGATTCTCGCTCCGCCACTGGGATCCAGTTCGGGAATTTCTTGTTCGTCAATCTCGGTGGTTTTCATCATTTGTCGAACTTTAGAGATTGCTACATAGCGGGGAGGTTCTTCCCCTGCCTGAATCCCCAACACTGCGGGCAGGACAACCTCCATTTCGCCGATTAGCCCGCCTGGATACTCCTTGCGTACAATGGCTTTGCCGTCTTCGATCATGACTCCAGAGATGTAGCCAACGTAAGGCATTCCTAAATATTCAGCAACCAATGGACCAACAGGCCCATCCAGATCATCATTAGCCTGTACGCCGGTCAGGATCAGGTCAGGTTGAAAGGCTTTCGCGGTCTCTGCAAAGGCGCGCGCCAGCGCGTGATTGTTCGTGTCTTCTGCAAAGTCGCTAGTGAGTTTGATCATGCGGTCGGCGCCTTTGGCAGCTGTAGTGAAGAGCATATCTTCAACCCCTTCCGCTTCGGGCGCGATCACCGTGACCTCGCCGCCGTCACGTTCTTTTAACAGGATGGCTTGCTCAATGGCATGGTTGTCGAATTCGTTGATGATTAAGCGTAGCCAATCCCGGGCTAATCCAGTACCGTTATCGTTGATTTCTAGTTCTTCAACCAGGTCAGGCACCATCTTGACGATAGCTACAATATTTGTCATCTGCCTCCTCCTTTGGTCTATCCCATTGCCTCAACGAGTAGTTCCAGAATATCTTTGACAATCATCTTTTCTGCCCCGGGGACAGTTTTTGTGGAATCTTCAAAGCGTGGTGGCTCGTAGGGGCAGGCGACGACCAGAACCTCGGCTTCCGTGGTGACTGCTTCTTTGACGCGCCAATCAGATAGCCGGACCTTGCCTTTTTCCCACTGGAAGCCATCCAACCACATCCCGCCACCGCCACCACCGCAGCATAGGCTAGTGCTCTTGTTGTGGGCCATTTCGACGATCTCAATGCCGGGAATGGCCTCCAGCAATGTGCGCGGGGCATCATAGATATTGTTAGCACGCCCCAAGTAGCAGGGGTCATGGTAGGTGACTCGTATTTTTCTGTTCTCTTTGAGCAGCGGCTTGATTTTTTCGATGTGTTCAGCCAGAAATTCGGTGTAGTGCCTGACGAGATATTCAATACCTAACTGCGGATATTCATTTTTAATGGCGTTATAAGCATGGGGATCGGTGGTGATAATTTCATTGAATTCATATTTTCCGAAAGCTTTGCCATTCTTTTCTGCAAGCATTTCAAACAGACCGCGCTCACCAGCTAAGCGTTGTGAGTCGCCGTCGCTGTTTTCCTCTGGCCCGAGGATGCCAAAGTCAATACCCAGCTTATGGAGCAGCTTGGCAAAGGCTTTAGTGGTTTCTTGCACTCGCGGGTGATAGGACGCGTAATCGCCGACGAACCAGAGCACGTCTACAGGGCGCTTGGCTGTTCGCATAATGGGCACTTCAAAATCAAGACCCGTTGCCCAGTCAGCACGTTTGCGAGGCGATTCTCCCAGGGAGTTGCCATAGCGCTGCGAGAATTCCAGTGCGCTCTGCAGTTCGGCAGGAATATTCCCTGCCAGAAGCAATTCCTCTTTGGCGCGTGTCATCAAGCCGGGGGTTAGAGGAATATTCTTCGGACAGACCTCCGTACAGGCATAGCAGGAAACGCACATCCAGATGGAGTCGTTTTCGAGCATCTCGTCGAGAATTCCTGCGCGCATCCAGGCGATCATCCTGCCGGGAGGAAAATCCATCAGATAGCCAAAGGGGCAAATCCCGCTGCAATCAGCGCATTGCAGGCAGGTCTTGATTTTTTCACCATCAGCGACTTCAAAAAGACTGTTGTAGAATTCTGTCGTGAACGCAGCCTTTTTTGTACTTACAATATCTGCCATTACAGACCTCCTGGATTGTTGGTTTTGCTTGGGGAAATTGTTATGGTTTGAAAACAGGGTGCCCCTGCCACAGCGAAACTCGCCCCCCGGCTTTTTTTATTTGTGGACATTAGATACTCGCTATGCATATTTCTCCATGTTCAAAGAAACGTATGTATCCTATCTCCATGTATTGGGAAGAGATAGAATAGCACAAGATATCTTGTACTATGTTAAGCAGTCGCTTTTGTACCAGTATTATTGCCACCAATAAAAGATTAAATTCATAATATACTAAGAATATGCTGATTTACAAGTTAAAGGCACATAAAAATATTCCACACAAAAATATACCCATTGCTTGGATTTTCTGTGCGGATAAAAAGTGCTAATCATGCAAGTATCTCCATAATAAATAGAAACACACCCCAGTTTGACCATAGGGAACCGGAATGAAACTCCTTTTTATAGTATGTGAAAATAATCACTTATATACTAGTATGAATTGCCATGTCTAACGCATGACATTTGTATGTAAAAAAATAGAGTTGGCGATAGTTATCGCGTTTGCAAATCTTCTTTTGTATCTAACCTGCCCCGCTATCCAAATTGCCAGTTCTTTTTATCTAAAAAGCCACTAATTCAATACTTCCGAAAACCACTCATGGATTCAAAAATAGTTTATTTGCCTTGTTTTGGATTCAAACAGATTTTTACCCTAAATCTGTTTCAAGGGCTCTGAGGTCGTACAATTACCATTATGTTGAAAGCGATGTCTATGACCAAGGAACGTTTCATTTGGTTTTACGATTATTATGTTTTGATGATTAGCAAATTCTTGGTAGCAGTTCCCCTGCAGGTAGATCAACCACCCGCGAGCCGCCAATGGCGGTCTTGGCGACGACCAGTTTGGGGTGTGACTCTGTTACCTTTCCAATAATGATTGCTTCACGTCCATATTCATGTGCACGCATGGTTTCCAGCACAGCCTCTGCCTTTTCGGGCGTGACAATGGCGACCAACTTGCCCTCGTTGGCGATGTAGAAGGGATCAAGTCCCAACATCTCGCAGGCAGCGTTGACGGCCGGATTTACTGGCACTTTCGTCTCTTCAAATTCGATGCCCACTTTGGATGCACTCGCTAATTCGTTGAGCACCGCCGAAAGCCCACCGCGTGTCGCATCGCGCAGACAGTGGATTTCTTCTGTCATTTCAAGCATTTTCTGGATCATCCCATGCAGCGGGGCAGTATCACTAACGATCTCGCTCTCAAACTCCAATCCCTCGCGTTTCGACATGATCGCCATGCCATGATCGCCCATCGTCCCACTGACGATGATCACGTCGCCGGGACGGGCATTGCTGGCCGTGATGTGAATGCCATCGGGAACAATGCCAAAGCCTGAAGTGTTAATAAATATTTCATCACCGCTCCCTTTATTGACGACTTTTGTATCACCTGTTACGACTTGCACTCCTGCCTCTTTAGCCGCTTTGGCCATAGATGCAGCGACCCGGCCGAGGGTATCCATAGCGAGGCCCTCTTCCAGAATGAATCCTGCTGAAAGATAGAGGGGTTTGGCTCCGCTCATGGCAATATCGTTGACCGTACCATTGATCGCCAAATCGCCAATATTTCCGCCAGGGAAAATTATTGGGCTGACGACGAATGAATCGGTTGAAAATGCCAATCGTCCGCTCTTTAGCGATGCCATTTCAAGGACTGTCGAGTCGCC
>ERZ890953.1507-NODE-1507-length-11564-cov-7.011296_pt1 | contig 11564 bp, 7 predicted proteins | sample MGYA00521264_ERZ890953 | MGnify/ENA primary metagenome ERZ890953 (study PRJEB32303, sample SAMEA104408629) | aquatic metagenome | biome: Brackish water; feature: Chemocline; material: water | place: Baltic Sea | collected 2014-10-26T21:54:00 | depth 200 m ... | reverse complement strand
GGACCTCCAGGGCCGCGCCTTATCCCTCGTGGCACCGCCACGCTCCGAAGATGACCGCTACTGGCTCCTGCTGATCGAGGGACAGTACGAAGACTGCGACCTGGTGGTGGATGGTGAGGAGGTCGAAGCCGAGCTCCTTCCAGCGTCGGACGGCCTGCGCCGCGTCGTCGACCGGACTGGCCGGTCCTTCGACGTGAGCGGTGGAATGGTGCGCGTCGAGGAGCCCCCGGCCGACGGACTTCTCCGCGGCGACAACGGCGTTCGCTACCACTGGTCGGAGTTTGGTTCTGCGGGGCGTCGTGGCAACTGGGTTCAGCTTCTGCCACCGGAAACGTCCGAAGACAACGAGTTCCTCGACCCTCGCGCGGCGTTCTGCGAGGGCGACGTGAGGGACGTGTGGACTCAAGCCCGCCACCACCGCGAGACCACCTACAAGGTCAAGCGCGTCGACCAGGACCGATACCAGCTCCTCCTCGACCGCTACCCGCCCGAAGGCAGCACGCTCTACCTGCCAGTGGACCTGCGCAACCTCTACCTGCAGAAACGCGCGTTGCGGCAGCTCGCTGAAGCCCCACTGCCTCATCACCAGGGGCTACTTCGGCTCTGTGAGGACCCGAACAGGACCGACTGGCCGCGGGTTCGACCCGTCCCCATCCCCGACGAAGGCTGGCGGGCATTGACGGACCCGTCGCGCAGCGGCACTGACGAACAGCGCCGGTTTGTCAGCAAGGCCCTGGGAACGAAGGACTTCGCCTTCCTTGAAGGTCCCCCCGGTTCGGGCAAGACAACGGCCATCTGCGAGATCGTCCAGCAGCTCGTCGAGCAGGACCCTCCACAGCGTGTGCTGCTCTGCGCGTCTACCCACGTCGCCATCGACAACGTGCTGGAGCGACTGCTCGAGTCAAGCTCCCCGATCGATGCCGTGCGCATCGGCCAGCGGGGCGTGGACGAGAGCGTGAAGGCGACCCAGCTCGACTCTCGCGTCGAAGCCCTGGTGTCCGCCTGGCACAACCTGCCCGCAATGCGGAAGTACGGCGACGGCGAGCTGAGGGAGATGGCCGAGCGCACCATCATCATGGCCGCGAACCTCACCTGCGGCACGACGATGGGGATCATCAACCACCCGCTGTTCCAGGGACGCGATGAGCACCTGGATGTCTGGGAGAAGCCCATCAGCACGATGCCGCACTGGGACGTGCTGATCGTCGACGAGGCGAGCAAGACGCTCATCCAGGAGTTCATGGTCCCAGCCCTGATGGCCAAGCGATGGATCATCGTCGGCGACGTTCGCCAGCTTCCCCCGTTTGCCGACCGCGCGGACATCGTGGCCAACCTGCGTGATTTGGTGGACGAGAGAGACCGGGCACTCTTTCCCGCCGACCATCAACGGGCATGTCTGCTGCTCTTCCGGCTGCTGCGCCGGCAAGTGCGCCAGCCGGGCATGCGCTGGCTCCTGGTCGAGCGCCCGGGTGTCCTGGAGTGGCTGGCGCGCGAACTGGAGGCCGATGGCCCCCCCGACCTCGCCGTCGTACGGGTCGTTGCGAAGGGGGCGCATTCCGATGGACCCGTCGGCGTCGTGACCGTCGCCCAGCTCCGAGGAGGAGCGCCGGAGGCGTTGCGCCTGGCTGCAGCCGACTGGGTCCTCGTCGGGGACGATCTGCTCCCTGAAGTCTCCGGCCTGCTTCCGTCGAACCTGCTGATGGCGGAGGATGCGACGGATCGAGGGGGTTCGAATCTGGGTGAGGGGGACGTCCTGCTCACGAGGCAGGGGTGGTGGCTCGCGCGGGTAGCCTCGCTTCAACGCCCCTACCAAGAGCGTAAGTTCCGGCGCGAAGATGTGGCGACGATGGCGGACAGCCAGATGTGTGAGACCGACTGGCTGCGTCGGAACGACCTGGCCCAAGAGATGGCGTGGCGACTCACCCGTCTGCACGAGCTGCGGCACAGCCGCAGCGAGCGCGAGCGGAAGCGACTTCGCTCGGACCTGGGCAGGCTGCTTCCGGTGGCCGTCAACATCGAGGAATCCCTGGCGGAGATCGAAGACATCGGCCTCCCGAGCATCCTCGAGGTCCTCCAGGACGGCATCGGGGTAGACCGCGCGCAGCGGCGGAGTGCCCTGACCGCGGGCCTTCGAGGGACGCGCCCAGCCGACTTCTCGGCCCGATTCGAGAGCCTGAGCTTCCAGCACCGGATGCACCCGGAGATCGCCAACTTCTCACGGGAGATCATCTACGAGGGCCAGGCGCTCAAGGATGCGAACACCATCGAGATTCGCGACGCCACGTTGGGCTGGGACTTCACGGAGTTCCGTGGCCGACGGGTGTGGGCTCACGTCGCTGGACGCGAGACAGGCGGCGTGAACGCGGACGAGATCCGGGCGATGGCCGGGCTGCTGCGGGACTTCATCGCATGGGCACGGCGCAAGGGACCGCCGAATCGAGACCTGCCGCGCCAATGGGAGTTGGCCTGCCTGTGCTTCTACGTCAAGCAGGAACGCGCCATCTCCGACATGCTCCGCGAGCTGACCCAAGACGACCGCAAGGTGCGCTTCCAAGTCCCTGGCGCTCCGGTCGAAGTGGTGTGTGGAACTGTAGATCGCTTCCAGGGGCGAGAGGCCGACCTGGTGATGCTCTCGATGCGGAACACGCGACGGGTGGGCTTTCTCGACAGCCCCAACCGCCTGAACGTCGGGGTCACACGGGCCCGCCAGCAGCTCATGGTGTTCGGAAACGCCGAGTACTTCGAGGGGTGTCGCACCTCCGAGCTGGAGGAGCTGACCCGGCGGACTCCGCTGGTCGAGGACCGGGAAGTCAGACGTTGGAGGCGAGGAGGCGCATGAGAGCAGTACTATCGACCGAAGTCACCGTCGCGCGAATCGCCGTATTCGCCGAGATGGCCTGGATGGAGCGCCGACCGGAGCTGGGGGCGCTGTGTCGGGCGGCCCGTGAGCACGGCAACCGCATCTCGGCCGCGACGGTCCAGTCCGTGCTCCCTGGCTTGCAGGATGCAGGCGCTGCCAATGTCCTGGCCTGGTGCAGGATGCTCGGCCTGTGCGACGAGCGCGGCGGGCTCACGGCGCTGGGAGAGGACGTGGCGGAGGGCGACGAGGCTCCGGTCCCCGAGCAGGGTGTCTACGGGCTCTGGCTGGCCCAGCATCCAGTCTTCGGGCGCCGTGTGCTGGCGGTGGAGCGCCTGGCGTCGAACCGCGACCATCGGTTCGAGTCGATCAACGGCCTGCCCATCGAGCCGGATCGGGGAAAGGTCTTCCGCTCGGTCGTCGACTCGAAGGAGCGTTTCCAGGTCCGCGATCTGCCAGCCAATCACGGCCAGCCGGGCTGCCTGCTCGGGACCACCCACGCGACCTGCCGCTTCAGATGGACTTTGGACTTCGAGGCCGAGCAGGACCAGTGGCAGCTCGACGGCGTGATCGAGTTCCCCCAGGGGAACGGGAAGTACGGCATGCGGCCAATGAAGCACGAGCCCGAGCGGGATGGGCTCGACCTGTGGGGCCTGGCGGCGACGTGGGGGGTCGGCCCGCTGTCATCCTTCGGGCGGTGGCAGGCCAACGAGCGTCGCCTTGCCGTGCCGTTCCAGAGCATCGCTGATGCCGAGCAGGACACCTTCCGCAAGACGCTGGCGTTGGGCCACGTCGAGGTTCCTGGCAAGGGCTCGTACGACGATGTGTCGCTGGTAGACGTCCCTGTGGGTCCAGCCTCTCCCGACGATGCCCAGCGGTGGGCGATGTCCCGGTTCGATCGCCACCTAGCCAAGAACCCTGGCTACCGGAGCCGTGCCGAAGTCCGCGAGTTGTTCGTCGAACTCACCGAGGCGACGCCGCTCGAGCGTTTCTCCCCAACGCTGCCCGCCCACGACGACCTTCTCGGCGCACAGGGGCGCGATGCGATGAAAGACCCGGAGCGGTTCTGGAGTCTGGCGGCGCCTGTTGACCTCGCGCCGCGCCCTGTGTCGAGGGAAGACCTTGGCCCCCTCCGCATCGGCACCCCGGCGGCAGCGACGGCCCAGGAGCCCCCCGGCGTCGTGCGCATTCCGTACCGGGGTGGCTGGTCGATGCGGCGGCTGGTGGACCAGCTGCTCGCCGGGACCTCGCCGCGCAAGGTGTTGCTCTGCGATCGATACGTTCGAGGTGCCGACAACCTCACTGCCCTCAAGCTCCTCGTACAGGCCGTTCGCGAGGTGTGGCAGCCCGTCACCGTGGAGGTCTGGACCGGCGACGAGGAGGCCGACTTCAAGCAGATCCAAGCGCTCACCGGGACGCAAGCTCGGAGCTACCGGGAGGTGTTTGGGCGAAACCTGCCGCATGACCGCTACCTGCTCGTCATGCCCAGCCAGGGACCGGGCTTCGGCTGGCACATGAGCAACAGCCCGCTTCACGCACGACCGGATGTCGACACGCCCAGCCACGAGTCGCCGCTACGTTGGAAGGACTTCGCTGGGACGCAGGTGGCGGCCGAAGAGCTCGAGCCCGCGCTGCGCCAGTGGCTCAACGGGGGTGCCCGATGATGCAGGGGTCCATCCAGCGCTTCGCAAGAGACCGTGTCGAAAGCCGTGACGACACTCGGCTGCCCACGGCCTGGGTCGGTCTGCAGCGCCCCCAAGGGGCGGTGTCGGGCCTCTCCTGGCTCGCTGACGGCCAGGTTGCCCCAGGCCGCCCCGAACGGGAGGCTCCCGTGCTCGTCATGCTGGGCGCGAACGAGGGTGCCGCCCTGAACGAGCTTGCCGCTCACGCCGCCGCGGGCGCGCACGTATACGTCCTGGCGGCGCCCGCGTGGGGAAAGGGGGTGGTCGATCCACGGCTGCTCCAGGCACCAAGGGTGCTGGTCCGCAGGGTGCCCGAGGTTCCGGCCACCTCTGTCCACACTGCGAGCGGGGCGCGACTGTGGATCGGCGGCGGTTGGAGTCTTCGCCTCGATCCAGGCCAGGCCGATGCACTCCGTCAGGTGTTCCTTCGCCTTTTCTGGCACGACGCGACGGAGGAGGCGTGGTCAGGAGGGCGGCAGCTCGACTGGCGCGTCGCCGGTGACCGTCCCTTCGACGTGCCCGAGCTGCAATCGGGTGCCTCGGTGCGACTCCTCGCTCCAGACGCCCGCCTCCAGATGGACCCCAGAGGGGCACTGGTTCACGTGGCGACCGGCGGTCCGCCCCAGACCGCGCCTCGTCGTCTCTGGTTCCCGGCAGGGCCGGACCACCACGACAGCCTGTCACGCCTCCTTCGCGGCGGTACCGAGGTGGTGTGGGAGGACCGGCACCTCCCCGATCTCGTGGTGGGTGGAAGCAGCGGTGAGGTCTTGCTGTCGGGCTCCCGTGCCCGCCTGCGCGTTCTTCTCACCGCTCCCCAGGCTGCCGACGCAGCCCGCATCCTCGAAGCCCCGGCCCGTTGGCAGTTCGGCGTCGACCTGCGGCTCGGCGACCCGTCACACGCGACCGCGACCTTCTGGTTGCCCGGGGAGGCCGCTGCTCGTGGCATCGAGCCCGAGCAAGGGATCGACGTTCCCGATGTCCCCGCCGCCACGCTGCGCGGCGTAGCCGAAGCCTCTCCGACGAGTGTGCCGACCCCGCAGCTCCTCGCACTATCGGTCCGCTTCCGTTGGACCGTGGTGCCGCCTCGCCTTCCCGCGGGTACGGACGAGGACCCCCTTGTCGGCCGATGGCGGAAGCTCGACGAGGACTGGGCGAGCCGACTCGGCCGCGTCCGCGAAGCCCTCCAGGCAGCCGACGGCGACCGGGGGCGCATCGGGCGCGCCTTCTCGCAGCTCGTGAGCGCGATGCTCGGCTTCCAACGCACCCATAGCGGGCTCTTGGCGCAGGTGGCCTCGCTGGAAGCAGAGCGCCCATCGGCCGCCGGGGCTACCGGTGCCCCTGGGTTGTTGTCGCGGTTGGTCGCCATCGAGGACCAGGCGACGAAGCTCCAGGGCGACCTGGAGGAAGCCGAGCGCAAGGCCCGCGAGGACGAGGAGCGGGAGAAGCAGGAGACGGCGTGGCGGTCGCGCGTCGATTCCGCCAACCGCGACCTCGCCGCTCGTCGAACGGCGCTGTCCGACGCGGAGGGCAAGCGGCCCCACATTTCCGGCGAACTCTCCTCGATTGAGGCGGCGTCGAAGTCCGCCGACAAGAAGGAACGGAAGGACCTCGATGCACAGCAGCGCAAGCTCTCCGACGACCTGGCGCGGCTGAACAAGGAAGTTGGCCGGCTCCGAGCCGAGGTCGCCGACCTTGTGCATCGCACGGAGGAGCGCTTCGAATTCCGTCCTCCGGCCAGCCCCGCCGCGCGCCCGACGCAGCGCGGGGGGCGCTTCGTACCGGCAGGTTCGACCTCTCGGCCCGCATCGGCGGTGCCGGACGAAGCACTCCCCGAGGCTGGGGCGCTCCGCAAACACCAGGGCCAGCGCTACCTGGCCATACAGACGTGGGAGCAATTGGCGGCGGGTGAGCAGGCCGCCGTGCGCCTCTCGGCGAAGCTCGTCGCCCCGGAGAACGTATGAAGGAACAGCGCATCACCATCGAGATCGCCCATGACGGGCAGATCACTGCGGACGCCGAGGGCTTCAGCGGTGACACCTGCATCCGCGACCTGGAGCGGCTGCTCGAGAACCTGTCGCCAGGCACGGCGAGCATCGAGCGGAAGCCCGACGCCGGCACCGCTCGCGTCACCAAGGCCCGCAAGCAGCCGGTCGGGAAGAAGCCATGAGCGCCTACATCACCCTCATGACCCCGATGACCGATCAGGAGTGCCTCCTGGCCGCGCTCGCCGACCTGGGCTTCGACAGCTCCAAGCTCGAGGTCCACGCCGCACCAGTCAACCTCGTGGGCTACACCGGTGACCGCCGCGCGCAGACCGCCAACATCGTGATCCGACGGCAACACGTCGGCATGGCGTCCAACGACGTTGGCTTCCTCGCGACAGCGACGGGCTACCAGGCATTTGTGAGCGGCTACGACCACCCCCGGTTCGGCTCCGGCTGGCTCTCCCAGCTTGGCAATCGCTATCAGACCCACTGGACCGCGAAGCAGGAGCGCCTCGCTGCCGAAGAGCGCCGGCGGTTGGAGGAAGAACGCCAGAAGCTCGTCGAGGCGCAGCGGAAGGCAGTCCACGAGCGAGCGAAGAAGATGGGCTACCAGGTCAAGGAGACCCGCGAGGGCGAGACCATCCGGCTCGTGCTCGTGAAGCGGACGTACTGACCGATGCGGCTGAACCTCGCCCACACCTTGCCCCGCAGCGAGGCGAACGGCCCCGGCGCACGGTTCGTCGTGTGGGTGCAAGGCTGCGCGCTGGCCTGTCCCGGATGCTGGAACCCGGACACCTGGAGCTTCGCGCGCCGAGACCTGCGGGAAACGGGCGAAGTCGCGGCCGAGATCGCGGCGACAACAGCAATCGAGGGCGTCACATTCACGGGAGGGGAGCCCTTCGACCAGGCTCGCGCCCTCGCTGAGCTGGGACGGGCTGCGCGTGACCTGGGGCTCTCGGTGTTCGTGTTCACCGGGTACGACCTCGACGAGCTCACGACGCCCGCGCACCGGGCACTGCTCGATGTGACGGACGTGCTGGTGGCCGGGCGCTACGTTGAGGCCGAGCGCGCCGAGGGGTTGGCGTGGCGTGGGTCGACAAACCAGCGGGTCTATTTCCTGACTGAGCGGTACGGCGTCGCCGACATGATGGTGGCCCCGGAACTTGAGATAGTGTTGGGCCCCGACGGCAGTCTCCTTGTCACCGGGTTTCCGGGCAGGGCCTTCGTCAGCGGGAAGATCGACTTAGCGCGCAAAGGAGCGGCCATCGGATGAGCAACGAAGCCCTGACCTCCATCCGCGCCGCGCGAGAACACCAGCTACTCAAGAACGACGCCCGCAGGATCCTCACCCGGGTGACGGAGGCCCGCAAGAACCCAGCGGACGCAGGCGGCCGGTGGCCGTTCGAGCTTCTCCAGAACGCATACGACGCGGGATCGGCGGACGGAATACGACCCGTTTCTGTTCGATTCGGGTGGCGCGAGGAGGATGGCGATAAGCAAGCTGTCTTCTTTGAGCACAATGGGGCTCCTTTCGCGTCTCAAGACATCGCTGCCCTACTCTCTGGTGGGTCCAACAAGGAGTTCGACTCGGACATAACGACCGGTCGGTTTGGCACCGGCTTCCTTGTGACTCACGTTCTGGCGCTAGTCGTCACTGTGGAAGGACTGCTCAGGGTGGGGGAAGTTCTCGAACGGTTCGAGTTCGACCTCGACCGTACGGGCACTGAGGACAACATCGTCGAGAACCGGTCAACGACCGAGGCCGCGTTCGAGTTGGCCGTTCCCGTCCCGAAGGAATCAGGCCATCCATCGGCTCGGTTCACCTGGCGCGTAGACGATCTCGGAGCCTATGGTTTGGGCACTGCGGCTTTGCAGGCCGCACTACCGCACGTCTTCGGCACCTGCCCCGCCCTCGGCCAAGTCGAGATCCGAGGCGCCGATGGTCAGTGGTCGACCTGGTCGGCAGCGCCGCCTGCTTCAGCGAGCCTTGGTGATCTTGCGTGGACCGTACGTCGGCTCGAAGTATCTGGCGCATCGCAATGCAAACGCAGGCTCAACCTCGTTCGCGTTTCGGCCCAGGGGGCACCAGGAGTCGCTGCGCAGTTCCTCGGCGAGGAGGACGACGACGGTGTGCGCGTCATCGAGCCGCCCGAAGGGTTCGCGAGGGTGTTCCGCCGCTTCCCGGTGCGGGGATCCGCAAGCGTGCCGATCTCCGTGGTTCTCGACGGTCCCTTCGATGTTGACCAGGAAAGGAGGAACGTGGCGCTCGCGCCAGAGGACCGCGACCTGATCACGGCCGCGCTCCAGGCGGGAGCCGATGCCGCGCCTGTTGCCCTCTCCCTTGGGTATAGGGGCGCGGAGCGGCTGGCTAAAGCCGCGGCACCTGTCGCTGTGGATGACCCCGATGACCGACGTTGGTGGGCAGCCGTCCTGAAGAACTTCGCCGCAAGGCTGGCTGCCAAGCCGCTGGTCTCTTGCGAGGGGGCCTACCTCGCCGCGTTGCCAGGAGACGGCGTGGAGCGATGGGCCGACTTTCCCGTGCCCCAAGTTGACAGCGAAGGCAGCGCCCAGGAGTTCCCGCTGACTCGCATGCGTGCGCTGATGGCGGGTGCTGAGAGCTGCGACCCGCCCCTTGCTGAAGTGATCGACCAGTGGGCGTCAATCGCGGCGGGGTGGGCCACCTTGGGCGTGCCCATCCGGCGTGTGGGCCTGCGGACACTCGCCGACGATCTCCGAGGAGCCTGCGCTACATGGGAAGACGTCCTGTCGGCGACCGCACCAGCGTGCTGGCTAATGGACTTCCTGGACGTGGTCGGCGCTGCATGGGCGCATCGGCGAGGCGCTGACCTCACGCTGGTCAGCGGGCTTCTTCCCGATCAGGAAGGAAAGCTGCGAGATGCCGCAGATCTGGAGAGAGATGGTGGCATCCCGGAGCGGCTCAAGGACATCGCCGAAGCCCTCGGTATCAGCGTCCGCGACAGGCTGCTACACCTCGGTATCCAGGAGGCGGCGACGGATGCGCGGTGGCCCGACCTGTCCCAGATGCTGAAAGTGGCGCTACCGAGAGAGCGGACCTGGGAGCAGGTCGTGGAGGCGTGTGTCAAGCGGCTTGAGACGATCCCCCTTGAAAAGAAGCTGGACGACGCCGGCCGGGCGCTGGCGGAAGGGGCGGGGAAGGTCCTCAGCTTTCTTTGGGACGAACACCCTGATGGGGCCGCAAACTGGATCCAGCGTATCCCCTTGCTGACCCGCGCCGGAGTCTGTGATCGGGCCGGCGGGACCAAGATGATGATGTTGCCGGTCTCCTGCTGGCGAGAACGCGCAAGGCCATTCCAGACCGCCTGGCCGGCATCGCGGGTGCTGGACGAGCTGTTTGCCGCAGAGTCGCTCTCGCAGGCTCTTTGCGCCTGGGGCCTCGCCCATCCCGATCCGATCATCCGGCAGCGAGCCAGCGAATTGAAGGGTCCAAGGCTGGCCGGCATGGCCTCAATCCTCCTCACCGACCCGGAGTTGGAAGGTCTCGTCGTCCGGGATGAGTCATTCACCCAGATAGCCCTCCTTCAGCCTGAGGTCATCAACCACTGTGTTGACGCCGAGCACGCGGCAGCGTTGCTGGGACTTGTCGTGGACTGCCTGGCTCGAGAGGACGGGACGTGGAGAGAGGAGCGAGCGGTCGCGGGCCGGAAGGGCGGGCTGGAACAGACGATACTGCTGCGAGACGCTCTGTGGCTCGGTGACTTGCGGTCGCGGGCCTGGGTACCGGCGGCCACTGGAGAACAGGGCGAGACAGGGCGGGTGCGCGCGACGGCCGAGTCCCTGCGTGGCCTGCTGGACGCGGCTTGGCTCCTGGGCAACCCGGCGGCGGTCCTCCTGTTGAGCGAGTGCTTCGGGTTCGACGCGCTGGAGCTACAGCTCCTCGGCGTCGCCCCGGACGAAGGCGACCGACAGGCAGTCCGAGATCAGCTGGCTCGGCTCGTAGCGGCGTCGGCCGGGCGCATTGACCTCCTTGCGACGGCGTTGGCCGCCGTTGAAGCAGAGGCACGGAAGACCAAGACTGTCGAGGCTCTCCGCAATTATGGACTCGCCGTGCAAGCCGCCGTCCGAGAGGCGTTCGAGGAACACGGGCTGGAAGTGGAGCTCGTTGACAGAGGGTTCGATTTCAAGGTCGCGGTCGGCGCCGGTGACGTTGCAGAGGACATCGCAATCGCCTCCTTCCGCATCCGCGAATGGCTCGTGGAGGTGAAGGCGACCGTGCGCGAGGAGGTCGCACTGACCCCACTGCAAGCGCGGACCGCGGGCCTGCAACCAGACCAGTTCATTCTCTGCGTGGTCAACCTCGAGACCATTCCCGACGCAGCCAGCCCCGTGTCGGACCTCGTACCGTTGGTGCGAGAGAAGGCGCGCTTCGTCCTAGATCTCGGGCCCGACGCGGCTTTCACGATCGGCCACGTGCAGGCCGCCGCAGCGGGCCAAGTCGGCATCAAGTACGACCACCAACTCCGCTACACGGTGAGGCAAGCCCGATGGACCGACGGTTTGACCCTGGACTCCTGGGTCGAAGGCATCAAGGCGAGAGCGGCGGAGGCCAAAGTGGGGACGGCCCAACCAATTACGGATGAATCGACAGAAGCGCCATCTTGAGAGCTGGGCCGAAGCCCGAAATCGGCCGCCTTCGCTTCGGCCCCCGATTCGCGATCTGTTGTCCGAAGCCGGCAACCGACGGCAAGTGGCAGCAGCCACTACTCTTGTTCGCCACTGTATCGCTTGGCCTCCTGAAGCTTCCCCAACCCCATCGTCACCGCCGCCCGAGACACCCCCTCGGACCGTGCCACCTCGGCCTTGGTCATCCCGCCGGCCACCATCGCGGCCCACCTCGCCCACCGCTCCGGCCCGGTCTCGACCCTCGGCCCCTCGACCACCCGCTCACGCCGCCCCTCCCGCGGGTACCTCGCCACCAGCACCCAAGTTCTCCCTACCGTCAGGTTCGGGGAGCCATCCAGATTCGTTCACGAACCCCGGGTCACCGCCCGGGGTCTCGTA
>ERZ890953.1506-NODE-1506-length-11579-cov-7.118188_pt1 | contig 11579 bp, 9 predicted proteins | sample MGYA00521264_ERZ890953 | MGnify/ENA primary metagenome ERZ890953 (study PRJEB32303, sample SAMEA104408629) | aquatic metagenome | biome: Brackish water; feature: Chemocline; material: water | place: Baltic Sea | collected 2014-10-26T21:54:00 | depth 200 m ... | reverse complement strand
CCCTCCCCCCCCATCCCCCCTCGCCGCGCTCCATCGCCACCCCTCACGGCTCGCGAGCGACGGCCTCATCGGAGACCCCATGCAACCTCCCGGCGGAAAGCCCTGGCTCCTCTTCGGTCTGCTCGGCGCCAGCCTGGCCACCAACCTCGTCATGGCCCTGTGGTGGCCCAGCGGTGAGCAGGACTGCGCACCCGCCCCCCAGGCCCAGGCCATGCCCACCGAGGCAGAGGCCGCCGCGGCCGCCGCGGCCATGGGCGACCCCGCCCCGGTCATGCAGCCAGAGCCCGTGGCCGCCCCTGTCGACATGGCCGGCTACAAGGTCATCCACGGCGTGGTCGAGGCCAACCTGGCCCGCACCTTCCAGGATCTGGGCATCGACAGCGCCGACGCGGTCAGCGCGGTGTTCTCCCGCCAGTTCGCATGGGACCTGGATCTGCGCCGGGACCTGCAGAAGGGCGACGCCATCACGGCCATCTACACCATCGACGAGCAGGGCGACATCGACATGCCTCTGGCGTGGTTCGACTCCAAGAAGCTGGGCAAGGCCTTGCAGGCCTACCGCTACCAGGCTCCTGGCGACGAGAACCCGAGCTACTGGTACCCCGACGGCACCGAGGTCCCCTACCGCCTCGTGGACGGCCCCATCGCCCAGTACATCCAGATCACCTCGCTCCTCGACGACCGCCGCGGCCACGAAGGCTGGGACTTCAAGGCCCTCGAGGGCACCCCCATCCTCTCGCCAAAGGCGGGCAGGGTGGAGAAGAGCAACTGGAACCACGCCGCCAACGGCAACTGCGTCGAGGTGGTGCAGAGCGACGGGGTCCACGCCCTTTACCTGCACATGAGCCGAAACGACGTCAAGCCTGGCGACTCCATCAGCGTCGGCCAGCAGATCGGCCTGGTGGGCAACACCGGCCGCTCCACCAGCGCCCACCTGCACTACCAGGTCGAAAAGGCCGGCAAGGTGCTCGATCCCGGTGAGTACCATGGCACCACCCGCCGGCAGCTCCCGCCCGAGGCCATGGGGGCCTTCCAGCAGGAGATGGCGAAGCTCGACGCGATGGTCGAGGCGGGCTGAGGGCTATAGAACGCCGCCTAACGCCGACGCCTGCGCAGCAGCACTGCGCCCGCGAGCCCCATCAGCAAGACCACGCGCCACGGCGCGAGGCGGGGAACGCGGATCTGACCGCTGACTCCGCAGCCGCCACCGTCGGAGCAGCCGCTGTCGCAGCCGCCACCGGTGTCGCCACAGCCGGCGCAGCCGCCGTCCTCGCTGCAGCCCAGCTCCCCCAGGTCGATGCCCGTAGAGCCCGTGTCGCCCTCGCCGCAGCCCAGGCTGCCGCCGGAGCAGCCGCCGAGCTCGAGGGGCTCTACCTGGGAGGAGTCCACCAGCAGGTAGGCCCCGTGCCACTGGTCGTCGGGGGTGGGAATCCAGAACACGCCGCCGACCCCGATGCCCATGGTGTCGGGCAGGGTGATGGGCGAGATGAGGTCGTCGGGCAGGAACATGCCCAAGACCATCTCCACCAGCCCCTGGAAGCCGTCGGAGAAGCCCTCGGCCAACAGATCGTTGTAGCTCTCGGTGTAGGTCCACGTGGCGGGATCGAGGAACAGCACCGGGGTGACCGCTTCGCTGTCGATGTCCACCGCCACGCCCACCTCGGCGTCGACATCGACCCGGAAGATGCGCGCCTGACGGCCGTCGAGCTCGGCCAGCAAGTTCAGACCCAGGTCGTCGAGCGCCACGGCCAGGGGGGGCTCGTCGTCGGAGAAGATCGCCAGGGGCTGGCCGGTGGGCCGCACCGAGACGATGGCCGGCGTAGCGTCAGGGAACAGATCGGTGAAGCTGTCGCCGAAGAAGGCCTCGAGCAAGCTGGTCTGCAGCTCGGTGCCCGCCAGGTCTTCGAGATCGATGCACAGGGCGCCGCTGGCCCACAGGGCCCAGAGCACGTGGTCGAGGAAGTCTCGGCTCATCACCAGGCCCACGTCGTAGACCAGGGAGCTACCCGGGGCGGTGGCGCCGAGCTCGGGCCAAGGCGAGTCGGAGAACGGCGAACCCTCGCTGGCGTCGACGCAGGCGTGGGTGCCGTCAGCGTCCACCTGAGCGCCGAAGCCGATGATCACGCCCGCATCGCCGAGCTCCACCCGGCTGGGGTACAGCGCCAGGTCCATGGGCAGGCCGCCCATGCCGAGATCCAGGGTGGTCTCGAAGGACAGGCTGTTGAGCGCGTCCTGGACCGCTTCCTCGATGGTGACGTCCAGGCCCTCGAGCTCCGGCTCGATGAACGTGAGCAGCAGGTTGCTGATGGCCGCCTCGTCCTGGCCCAGCAGGGTGCCGATCACCGAGGCCAGGGTGCAGTCCCCGAGCGGATTGTTGATGGGTGAGATCTCGAGGGAGATGTCGTCCACATCCACCTCGAACACACCCTCCCACTCGGTGATGCTCATGCCCAGGTGGGCCGAGAGCGCCGTGGTGGGCAGCTCGAGCAGGCAGGCCTCGTCCAGCCCGGTGAGCACCGAGCAGTCACCCTGGACGTAGAAGGTGGAGGCCGAGGAGCCCAGGGTGCCGTACAGCGTGAGGTCGAGCCGCCCCTCGGAGGCCACGATCTGCACGTCGTCCGCCGAGATCTGCACCTCGAGGCTGTCCAGCAGGTAGACCAGCGGCTGGGCGTCGTCCTCGGCGCAGAACACCTCACCGGAGACGTCCGAGATCGGGAAGCTGCGCGGGACGAGGCCTTCGATGGCATCCCCGATGTGGTCGAGCCCTGCCTGGCTGATGTGCAGGGCGGCCGCGCGGTCCACCGGATCTCCGAACTGGAGCCCGGCCAGCGCGGGGGCGGCCACGAAGGAGGTGACGAGGGCGAGACCGACAATGCGATGGAGGCACTTCATGGCGGCAACATTAGCACCTCTGACGGGGGCTTGTCTCGCTGCAGTGAAGGGTGCGCCAGCCTTGGGCTCACAGCCCCGACACCGCGTACAGGCGAGCCCAGCCATCCCCCTCGAGCTGCCCCACCAGATCGGCGCGAACCCGGGCAGCCGCCGCCGCTTGCTGCACCGCCCGATCGTCCGGAGCCAGGTCGTAGGTGCGCGCCGCCGCCGGCCGGACCACCAGGTAGTGCCCGCCCCGGGCTGCCCGCATGAGCTCTGCGAGGAGCTGCTGTCGGTCCCTGGACACGCTGACAGCCCCCCAGGCGTGGGACAGCTCGAGGGCAGGCATGCGAACCTCGAAGACACCGTACAGATCGTAGTCACTGGTCCAGAGGCGCTCGACCTCGTGCTCTCGAAGCAGATCCTCGAGGGCCTGCTGGCCTCGCTCGGTCACCGCTGGCGCCGGGACGGTGCCGAGCAGGGCGGGGGTGCGCACCACGCTGGCGAAGCCCGCGATCATCATGGGCAGGCAGAGCACCACGGCCAGGGCGGCACGCTGCGCCGAACCCCACAGGGTGAAGCGCTGAGCGACCCGCTCACAGCCCAAGCCCACCAGCAGCGCCACCGTGGGCGCCGCCTGAGCCAGGTGGTGCAGATCACGGTTGGCAAGCCACAGCAGGGCCAGCTGCAGGGGCACGGCCAGGGACAGCCAGCGCAGCAGCGCTTCGCGGGGGTCGCGGGCAGCCTGACGCCGAGGCCGGCCGCCCCAGGCCAAGCCCACGCCCCAGAGCGTCACGCCCCAGGTACACAGCCTGGCCACGGCCCAGCCCCAGCTCACCGGCTCGGCACCCAGCGCCGGTGCGAACCACCGCAGCGGCTCGAGGAAGAAGTAGGCCAGGCTGGCCGGCATCTCCCGCGCAGCGCTGCCCCCGCCCGCGAGCAGGCCCCGCAGCCCGTGGCCCAGCCGCGAGAGCTGCATGGGCAGACCATCGTGGCTGAACAGGGTCGGACCCTCGGGCAGCACCGCCTGGTGGGCCAAGGCGACCCAGAGGGGCACGGTGACGGCCAGCAGCACCCCCAGCATCCGAGCGGGCCGAAGCCTGGGCGCAGGGGCCCCGCTGGGCCCATCCCAGCGCGTGAGCAGCCAGGCAACCCCGAAGGCCACGGCGGTGGGCACGAAGGTCACCTTGGCCAGCACGCCCAAGCCCAGAGCCAGCCCCAGCAGCAGATCGTTCCGCCTTCCATGCCAGCGCCGGCCCCACAGGGCCCACAGCAGCAGCAACCCAGCGCCCATCAGCAGCAGCTCCGTGCCGCCCAGCACCCGCCGGAAGAACACGAAGCACCAGTCCGTGGCGAGAATCAGCAGCGCGACGCCCGGAGCGTCCCTCGAGCCCACCGCGCGCAGCAGCTGGGCCACCAGCACCAGCAGGACCGCTCCGAGGAACGCATGCAGGGCGGTCACCGCCGTGGCGTCCCGGGAGATCCCATGCACCACCCGGGCGGGCCAGTCCGGCAGGCCTGAGGTGTAGCTGTTGACGGTCAGAGGTAGCCAGACCCCGCCGAGCTGCACGCGCTCGGTGGGTCGGGACTGGCTGGCGCGCAGGGGGCCCGCCCTGTGGCCAGCGTGGGGCTGCCGGTCGGGGCCGCTCCAGGTGGGCTGCCCGTCGACGATGGCCACAGCCACCTGGGGCGGGGGGCCCCATGTCCAGCCGGCCGCCACCTCGCCCACCACACCGAAGCCGCCCACGCACAGGACCATCAGCAGGTAGAGCCCCAGGGCCAACGGCAGCGCCGACGGACGCTGGAACAGGGGACGCGCGGCCAAGTCCGGGGACCCTCTCAGCGCTCGCGCCCGTCGTCGGCTACACCTTCGAGGTAGTGACGCGCACCGAGATAGCACCAGGGCTCGACCGCCAGAGTCAGCCGCGCCACCGCACGGTCCAGGCCCAGCTCGTCGCAGATGCGCTGGGCGAAGCGCAGCCGGCCACCTTCGACCGGGAAGCGCAGGGTGAGCGTGACCCGCTGCTCGGGGGGCACGGCGTCCATCAGCAGCTGGACCGAGCCGTCATCGACTGGGCCTTCCACCAGGATGGTGCGCAGGCCCGCAGCGACCCGCAGCTTGATGAGGGCGGCCACCATGCCCGCCGCGGCCGGCCGAGTGGCCAGAAACACCGGCCCGTCGATGACCAGGCAAGGCTCGTCCAGCAAGGCCTTGGACCAGCGCTGCTGGCGGATCCGCCACACGGCGGCCTGGTGCAGGCCACGATCGTCCACGACCCGCGCCTTGTCGCCCGCGATGACCACGGCCACCGAGGACTTGCCCACACAGCGCGGCCCGCACACCACCACCAGGGGCCGCAAGCGCAGCACCCGGGGCAGGGGCCGGCGGCCCAGGAACTCACCCGAGGTGCCCGTGAGCAATGCCGAGTCGTCGTGGGTGCGCCGATCGCGCCTGCGCTGCCGGGACCTGACCATCCGCCTGGAACCCGCGGTCGCCCCCTCGTGCGCTCCCCCCTTCCGGCTCTTGCCGGCAGAAGGTCTCGAGGGGGCGGGCCGCTTGCTCACCCGATGACGCTCTTGGCGATCACCAGGCGCTGGATCTCACTCGTGCCTTCGTACAGGGTGGTGATGCGGGCGTCGCGGTACAGGCGCTCGACCTCGTACTCCTTGCTGTAGCCGTACCCACCGTGGACCTGCAGGGCTTCATCGGCGCAGAAGTTGGCGGTCTCAGAGGCGAAGAGCTTGGCCATGGCGCATTCCTTGCCATGGGGCAGCTTGGCATCGCGCAGCTGGGCCGCCCGCATGATGAGCAGCTGGGCTGCGTCGATGCGGGTGGACATGTCGGCGATCTTCCACTGGATGGCCTGCAGCGCCGCGATGGGCTTGCCGAAGGCGTTGCGTTCCTTGGCGTACTGGACCGCCAGGTCGCGGGCGCGCTTGGCGATGCCCAGGGACTGAGCGGCGATGCCGATGCGGCCGCCGTCGAGGGTGGCCATGGCGATGTGGAAGCCCTTGTTCTCCTTGCCCAGCATGGCGCTCTGAGGCACAACCATGTCCTCGAAGACCAGCTCGGAGGTACCGGAGCCGCAGATGCCGAGCTTCTCCTCGACCTTGCCCACGCCGTAGCCGGGCATGGTGCGCTCGAGGATGAAGGCGTTGATGGCACGGTGACGGGCGGCGGGATCAGCGCTGGCGTAGGCCACGGCCACGTCGGCCTGGGGACCGTTGGTGATCCACATCTTGGTGCCGTTGATCTTCCAGTCACCTGTGGGGAGCTTGTCGCAGCGGCAGCGCAAGGCGGCGGCGTCGGAGCCGGCGCCGGGCTCGGTCAGGGCGTAGCAGCCCAGCTTGGTCGCGCTGGCCAGATCCGGCAGGTACTTCTGCTTCTGCTCCTCGGTGCCGTGCACCAGGATGGGGTAGCAGGCCAGGGAGTTGTTGACCGACATGATGACGGCCACCGAGGCGTCGGCGTAGGCGATCTCGGCCAGCGACAGCACGTAGGTGAGCGTGTCGAGGCCAAAGCCGCCGTACTCCTCGGGGATCATCATGCCCATGAAGCCCATCTCACCGAGCTGCTTGATGATGTCGGCGGGGTACTCGTGGGTCTTGTCGCGCTCGGCGGCGCTGGGATGAATCTCGTTCATCCCGAAGTCGTGGGCCAGGTCGACGATCTGCTGTACTTCTTCGGGGATAATGAACATGGGGGTTCCTCGTTCGATGGGTTGGGTATTCAGGGGAGGCGGGAGGGCTAGCGGCCCTGGAACTCTGCCTTGCGCTTGTTGAGGAAGGCATCCATGCCTTCGGTCTGGTCGTCGGTGGACATGCACAAGGCGAAGAGGGTGCGCTCGGCGGCCAGGGCCACCGGCAGCGCGGAGTCGACGTTCTCGTTGATGGCCCGCTTGGCCAGACGCACGGCCACGGGACCGACCCGGGCGATCTTGCCCGCCATGGCGATGGCCGCGTCGAGTACGGACTCGCCCTCGGGCAGCACCCTGATCACGAGCCCGATCTCGGCAGCCTCGGCCGCCGAGACGTTGCGCCCGGTGAAGATGATCTCGCGAGCGCGCATGGCGCCCACCAAGCGCGCCAGGCGCTGGGTGCCGCCGAAGCCGGGGATGACGCCCAGCTTGACCTCGGGCTGCCCGAACACCGCGTTGCTCGAGCAGATGATGAGATCGCAGGCCATAGCCAGCTCGGTGCCGCCGCCCAGGGCGAAGCCGTTGACCGCTGCGATGACCGGCGCGGGGAAGTGCTCGATGCCGTTGAGGACCTCCTGGCCCTGCAGGGCGAAGTCTTCTGCTTCGATGCAGGACATCTCGGCCATCTCGGAGATGTCGGCGCCCGCCACGAAGGCCTTGTCGCCCGAGCCGGTGATGATCAGGGCCCGCAGATCCTCGAAGGTGCTGGCCTCCACCAGAGCCTCGGCCAGATCGTCCAGCGTGGCGCTGTTCAGGGCATTCAGCGCCTTGGGGCGGTTGATCGTGATGACCGCAGCGTGGCCGCGGAGCTCGAGGGTGACGTTTTCGAAGTCGGTCATGGTGGGCTCCGAGGCCTAGTAGGTGTAGAAACCGCGGCCGGTCTTGCGGCCGAGCCAGCCTGCCTCGACATACTTCACCAGCAGGGGGCACGGGCGGTACTTGCTGTCGCCCAGCCCGCCGTGCAGCACGTTCATGATGGCCAGGCAGGTGTCTAGGCCGATGAAGTCGGCCAGCTGCAGCGGGCCCATGGGCACGTTGGTGCCGAGCTTCATGGCGGCGTCGATGTCCTCGACGGAGCCGATGGACTCGTACAAGGCGTAGGCGGCTTCGTTGATGTAGGGCATCAGCACGCGGTTGACGATGAAGCCAGGCATGTCGCGGCCATCGACGGTGGTCTTGCCCATGGCCTTGGAGGCGGCCACGGTGGCGTCGTAGGTTTCCTGGCTGGTGGCCAGGCCGCGGATGATCTCCACCAGCTTCATGACCGGCACCGGGTTCATGAAGTGCATACCGATGACCTTGTCGGGGCGATCGGTGTGGGCGGCGATGGCGGTGATGCTGATGGAGGAAGTGTTGGAGGCCAAGATGCCGCCGGCCGGCACGATCTTGCTGAGGTCTTCGAAGATCTGGAACTTGAGATCGACCCGTTCGGTCGCAGCCTCGACCACCAGCTCGCAGGCCTCGAGGGGGCCCGTGCTGTTCTCGAAGCGGATGCGACCGAAGATGGCGTCGGCGTCGGCCTGAGTGATCTTTTCCTTCTTGACCTGGCGGCCGAGGTTCTTCTGGATCACGGCCGCGGCCTTGTCGAGGGCCGAGGGGAAGACATCGCTGCAGATGACGTCGTAGCCAGCCTGGGCCGCCACGTGGGCGATCCCGTTACCCATCTGTCCAGCGCCCACGACGCCGATGGTGCGGATCTCGTTCATGCTCGCTCCCTGTTCGGCCGATCCCATCGGCCCTGCGCACGTATTTTTGGGGGGAAATCGCCTCAGCGGACTGTAGCTGTACCCCAGGGCGAAGGGCTGTTGGATAACCGCTGCACCCCTCCGGAACAAGGCTCACACCCCCCTGTCCCCCGTCATGGAAAGCGGCCATTTCCATGCTTTTCACCTTGATGAACGGACGCCCCACCCCTCTCGGCGTCCGCTCTGTCTTGGCCAGGGTTTGACCACCTCGAGCAGGGCGATACGCTGCCCCCTCCCCTGCCTACGAGTCCATGCGCACCTACGCCCACCCGTCCTGGCTGCCCATCAACCCCGATCCCCCGGGACGCACCGCCGTGGTGGAGCACACCTGCGCGCTGCTCTCCACGCCCCAGGCCACCGTGTCGCTGGTGGGCGCGCCCGGGACCGGAGCCACCACGGTGGCGGGGGCGGTAGCGGTGCGCATGTCCCGCCGACTGCCCGTGTGCAGCCTGCGGCTGGCGGGGCTGGATGATCTGCCCCAGCTGTTCCACGCCATCGGCCACGCCCTGGGCGCACCGTTCCCCAGGGACCAGGCCGCCGTGTGCGAGGCCCTGCGCGAGGCGGGCCCCACCCTGCTTGTGCTCGACGACGCTGACCAGGCCGGCACCGACGTCCTGGTCGAGCGTCTGGCCGCGGTGGCCCTCGAGGCGCGCTTCCTGGCCGTGGGCCGCAGCCCGGTGTTCCGGGATCGAATCGTGCACCTCTCGCCTCTGCTGGGCAGCTCGGGCTCCGAGCTGGATCCAGTCCTGGCCTCCGAGCAATCACCCAGCGCCGCGGCGGGCAACCTGGTCCTGCGGCACCTGGTGGGCCCGAGCTCCGGCGACGACCCATGGAGCTTCTTGGAAGATCTACCCGACGGAGCCAGCCTGCTCGCCGCCTTCCCCGCCGGTATCCCGGGCGGGCGTCCCCGGGGCGTGCCCCCCGCGCTGCTGCTCCCGTCGCTCCCCGGCCGCACCGCCATGCGGCGCTGTGTAGCCGAGACTCTCATGGAGCGCCGCAGCCCCGAAGCGCAAGACCTCGCCATGGCCCTGCTGCCGCGCTGCGGCCAGCTGCTTCGGGTAGCAGAGGACCCCTCCCTCGCCTCACCACTCCACCCCGCCGACCTCGTGGTGGTGGAGTTCGTGGCGCAGCACCACCCCGATCCCGGTGAGGCCGCCAGGGCCTGGGCCGCCTGGTCCCGCTTCGTGGTGGCGGCCGGCCAGGCCAGCACCGCCCGCGTGTGGCAACAGGCCGACGCGCGCATCCCGCGGGGCGGGCGCTTCGAGGCCCTGTTGGCCTGGGCCGAAGGCGACGCCCTGCTGGCGGACGGCGAGCTGGACGAGGCCTTGGTGGCCTTCGAGTTCGCCGCGACCCAGCTGCGCCGGGTCGGCGACGCCCGCCAGCTGGCCGGGCTGCACCTGCGCTGCGCCGACCAGCTCCAGGCGCGATCCGCATTCCCCGCCGCGGACGAGCATGCTCAGGCCGCGCGCGAGCTGTACGCGAGCATCCCCGACACCGTAGGCCAGGCCGCGGTGCTGCGCTCCCAGGCGGCCAGCCTGCTGGCCCAGGGCCTGCACGAGGCCGCCGGCCGCCTGCTCGACCAGGCACAGGGCGCCCTGGGGGAGGAACGCGACGAGGCCCTGCTACCCTGCTCCCACCACATCGCGCGCATGGCCGTGGCCCTGGCCGCCGGTTCCCTCGATCGCGCCGAGCGCCACGCCCGCATGGCCCGCACCACCGTGGGATCGCAGCACCTGCAGCGGGGCATCCTCGAGCGGCTCCAGGGCGAGCTGGCCCTTCGCCGGGGCGAGCACGAAGACGCCGAGCGGCACCTCGAGCAGGCCATCGAGTGGCTCGGTCGCGCCGGCAGCCGCGCCGCCGTCGGCGCCACCCTGCGCCTGCTGGGCGACGTCGCGGCGGCGGCTGGCCGGCCGCGCAAGGCCAACGATCACTACCTCCGCGCCACCCGCGAGCAGGTGCGAGCCGGGGCGCTGCCGGGCCTCGCCCGAACCCTCGAGCACCGGGCCGCCCTCGAGCGCGACATGGGGAGCGCCGACGTCGCCCGCCGACTCCAAGAGCTGGGTGAGCAGCTTCAGACGCTCTTGACCCCTGGATGAACCGCCCCGGTGCAGATACCATTGCCGCCCAGCGCCCATCCTGGAAGGCCGCCATGATCCGATCTCGACTCCTGTGCCTCACCGCCCTGCTCCTCGCAGGCTGCAAAGGCCACGTCACCATCAACTACCTCAAGCCCGCCCGGGTCACCATCGTGCCCAGCGTGCGCATCCTGGCACCCATCGATCGTGCTGGGCAGCACCTCAGCGGAGAGGCCATGTCCGAGCTCATCACTCAGCTCGGCTACTCCGGACGTTTCCAGATCATCGAGCCCGTGGCGGCCGCGGCGTCCTTCGCCAAGCACCCCGCCATCGTGGGCATGCCGCTCACCCAGGAGGTCGCCCGTGGCGTCTGCGCCGACACCGGAGCCGACGGCATAGTGGCCCTCGAGAGCATCCAGCCTGAGCCCTCCTGGTCCGACGCCACCAAGTACGTCGATCACATCCGCACCGAGGAGTACACCGAGGGCGGTGAGACCAAGGTCAGGGAGATCCGCGAGGAATACGAGCTGGCCGTGGCCACCCTCAGCCTGCGCTACAGCTCCTTCTGGTCCACCTACGACTGCAACGCCAAGGTGCTGGACGCCTACGAGGTGGTCGTGCAGCACGAGGCCGTCGGCGAGGGCGAGACCCCCGCCCTGGCCCGCGCCGCCATCGCCGACCAGAACGCGCTGCACTTCGCCGCCGCCCACGACATCGCGCAGCGCTACGCGCGCCGCATCTCTCCCACGGGCACCTCGGTGGACCGCGTGTTCTACCGTGGCGGCAGCCCCGGCCTGCGCTCCGGCACCAAGGCAGCCGCGGCGGGCGACTGGGACAAGGCCCGGGAGCGCTGGCAGGCCGCGGTGGACGACAGCGAGGGCAAGGCCAAGGGCAAGGCCCTGTTCGATCTCGCCGTAGCCCACGAAGAGCAAGGCCTGCTCGACGAAGCCCTCGAGCTCGCCCAGCGCGCGGACCACCTGCTAGACAGCAGCACCAGCGCGCGCTACGTCAAGCAGCTCAACAAGCGCCTGGAGCTCGAAAAGAAGCTGGGGCGCCAGCTGGGGGAATAGCCTGGCCTCGGTCTAGCCGTCTGCAGGGACGATGCGGGGAATGTGACGGCCCCAAGGCCCGTCCGGCGGCGTTCTGCTGGGGCGCGGTGGTGTGCAGGAACGACGCGGGAAATGACGGCC
>ERZ890953.1505-NODE-1505-length-11586-cov-7.325991_pt1 | contig 11586 bp, 10 predicted proteins | sample MGYA00521264_ERZ890953 | MGnify/ENA primary metagenome ERZ890953 (study PRJEB32303, sample SAMEA104408629) | aquatic metagenome | biome: Brackish water; feature: Chemocline; material: water | place: Baltic Sea | collected 2014-10-26T21:54:00 | depth 200 m ... | reverse complement strand
CTTGATCAGGTCGGTGAGGACGTTGTGGTCGGGATCTTTGGAGAGGATGAGATTTAGTACAGGACGGGAGCAAGCCCACCCGCCTCTTCATCGTCCGTGGAACACCCAGAACTGGCTGGCGCCGATGAAGGCAATATCGAGCATCCCATCAGCGTCGACGTCCTCGCTGCCAGCGAACTGCAGCGCATGGTCCGCCTCGACCAGCAGGTAGGCGTCGGACTCGTCCATCATCCCACCCGCGGCCTCCACGAAGAAGATCACGCCGTCCTCTCGACGGATGGCGATGTCATCGCGCCCGTCCCCATCGAGATCGCCGACCACATCGACATCGAAGGCGCGCCCTGTCTGCTCGGCCTCGCCCTCGTAGGTCTCCACGGTGGTGGTGGGGCCCGGTGTGTACCGGGTGTGGGCCGCAGCCAGGAAGGCATCCTCGTCCTGCTCGCCACGCAACGGGCCATCGATGAGCAAGGCACCCAGGCCGTCAGAGGCCAGCAGCAGGTCGTCGTAGCCGTCCCCGTTCAAATCGCCGGGCAGCGCGAAATCCAGGATTGATTGCGAGTGCTCTCCCGAGAGGATCGCCACCGCGCCGTCCTCGGCCAGCATGTCACCCGTGACCGTACCGGGGATCACGTAGAGGCGACCCGCGGTGGTGTACTCGTCCGGCCAGTGGTCGTCCAGGGCGACCAGATCGTCTGTGCCGTCGCCGTCGAGGTCCGCGATGTCGAGTTCACGCCCAAGGAAGGTACCGGAAACACCCGGCCCCAGAAGCGCTAGATGCTCGTCAGCAATGCTCGCACCATCGCTCAATGTAGATGACACGAGGTAGATGCCCCCATCCTCACCGTACGACGCCACGGCCAGCTCGGCACCGCCATCACGATCGAGATCCGACATCCTGATGATGTTCGAGAAGTGGACACCATCCTTTTGGAACGTGCGGTAGGGCGACACTGAGCCGAAGTTGACCAGGGGGCCCTCGAACAGCTGGTACTCACCGCTCTCTGCATCCCCCTCCCCAACAACCCAGTCCTCGACACCGTCGCCGGTCAAGTCGCGATCGTAGTGCCCGGGTGAGACTTCGAGGATGTTGAGCGACATGGACAACGCGGTTCCCTGCCAGTCCATGGCAACCAAGGTCGCACTCGTCAACTCGTAGTCCTCCTGGACCAGGATCTTCGAGAGCAGTTCCTTTTGGCCATCACCATCTACATCAATGACAGCGCGTGCACTATCACCCCCAAAGACGTCGGCCGCGCTGGCGCTGGCGGTCCCGGCGAGCGGACAGTCCGTGTCCGAGCCATCGATCCAACCATCCAGGTCGTTGTCCAGGCCGTCGTCGCACTGCTCGTCCGCAGCCACGGCTCCACTGCTGTCGTCCAGATCGCCCACGGGGATCGGCACCAAGGGTGCGGTCTGCTCCGGCTGCTGGTCGGGTGTCACACACGACCAGTGCAGCAGTGAAATGAAGATGATGGGGCTCATGAGGGATCCTCCCCGAGCTCCAGCTCGAGTGGTTGGTACATGTCGTTGTCGTCGTAGTCAGAATAGAGAATAGTCTGTCGCCAGGGCGACTCGAGTTCGATGGCAGAGATCTCACCCACCCGTGTCAGGGTGACGAAAGCCCAATCCTCGAAGAAGTCTTCGTCGTAGGCGACATCGTGGGGTGAACAACCAACATTCTCCTCCTCACCCCAACAGTCCTCGTCCTCCAACACGTGCGCATCCGCACAGCTGCCGGTCGCTCCCGATTCTCCTGTCGTCTCCGTCGTGTACTTGAACGCAAAGTGGTCGCTGAAGTCCAGGTCGTCCGGTGAACACTCGATGCCCGAGGTGTCGAAGACGATATAGCTCTGGGAGCTCTGGCAGAGGATCACCGCTTGATCCCGCCCTTTCAGGAACTCGACCGTGCTGGGTTCACAATCGTGGCTGTCCGGAGAATCAGGAATCGCCACCTCATCTAGGTAGTCGATGTCGCTGGAGGCCCCATCCTCCACTATCCCGAAGACCACTAGGCTGCTGTCGCAGTGCTCCACAACATACGCGACATAGTCGTAGCCGTCGCACTCATCGTCCTCCGACGAGGACACGTCGAACACCGTCAGACCTTCAGGCTTGAACACTGCACCCGGAATGTAGTACTCGAGAAGCTGGAAGGAGTTGAAGATGTTGAGCCCATTAGCGAACAGCAGCTTCACAGCCCCGTCGGCCGTACCGCAGGAGTTGGTCCCCATCTCCGTCGCGACTAGCACATTGCTCGTCCCGGCCCACTCGATTTGCGCAGGCTCGTTCGCATTCCGTTGGTAGGTGCTGGTCGGACTGCTGATGCGGGTCTTGTTCCAGTCGCCGTCGACTTTCTCCGGGATGACCGTGAATCCTGGAGAGTCAACCTTGGCCGCGATGTCCACGACCTGTGCACTCGATTGGGTATTGTCGAATTGGTAGGTGAGCGTCTCGCTGGCAGGCTGATAGCTCACCCCGCCCCACAGGTCGTTGACTATGTTGTCGGAGTAGGCGCTCGCCCAGATGTGGCGAGAGGTCGGATAGTCCCGGTCCCGCGCCATCCCCCAGGAGCCGGAGTATGGGACGGTACCGTATCCCCAGTCGATGTCTTCGACTGCTCCGGACTCGTACGGAATGCAGGGGGCTCCCGTCACGCCATCCTCATCGAGCTTCAGACGGCGTCCATAGCGATCCTTCTGGTTGGCCGAAAACACGTAGTCCGTCGCCGCCCAAGCCATCCCCACCGATGACGCCCAGAACACGACTAGCGCGAATCTACGTAAACAGGTGCGGTGCGGTGCGGTGCGGTGCGGTGCGGTGCGGTGCGGTGCGGTGCGGTGCGGTGTGGCTCGCATTTCCCCTCCTCACTTCAGGCTGCCGACGACAAAAAGAACGGTACCACCACCGACAGCGTACCGCAAACACTACCACAATCGTCGGCCCGGATCTGGCACGCTGTTTGCTGGCGACGTCGTAGGGCATCCCGACACGGCGTTGTTGCACCGCTCGGCCTGAGTGCAGATCTCCTCCTGTTCGGCACGCCGCTACGCGACGATCGCCACTGATTCGGGTGTGCCAAGAATGGTCATCCGGTTGAGGACGTTGACCGCGATGGCTGCCTCTGTTGTCTGCGTCTTGAGTCTCCGTGCCTTCAGCTTGTCCCCGATGATGTTCTTGTACCTGAACATCGCGTTCTCGCCCCGCGCTTGCTGGTGAGCGCCAGACTCCTTTCGCCATCGATGCCGCCCCACCAATGCGATCGCCTCGAGCACTTCGTTCCGCTGGCGCCAGGATCCTGTCGCTCGCGGATCAGGTACCGCCGTTGTCGGCGGCGGGATCACGATTCTCAGGTCTGGGACACCGACCGCAGCCAGAGCCTCGTACATCGCCCTCGCGTCGTAGGCCCCATCCGCTCGGCACGCGTCTTGACCATCAAACGGCCCGGCAGGCAGACTGCGTGTACAGGCGGGCAGCCGCCTGTACACGCAGTCTGCCTTTCTCACTACAACAACCAGATGGTTGAGGGCCGGTTGCTGGCTACACTTCCTGCTAGCGGCCAGCAGAAACTGAGCCAGATGGCCACCAGAAACTGAGCCACCTCCAACACCCCAAAGCCCTGCTACGACGTTGTTGCAATTGACACGTCAAGGCAGGAGAAGGAGATGCTGGAAGTGGCCGAAGTCCATGTACTACGTCATCAGATCCTGAAGGAAGGTCGGTCTCAACGCGAGGTGGCCAAGAAGCTCGGGATCTCCCGGAACACTGTGTCCCGGTACCTCGATCCGGAGGTGCTCCCCGGCAAGCGGGTCGAGGAGGGGCCACGCCCCCGCCCGGCGCGTGATGCCTGCGAGGAGCGGGTGGAGGTGCTGCTGCGTGAGCGCCGCTGGACCCGAAAGCAGCGGCCAACGGCGGCCCGCTTGGTCGAGCTGCTCGAGGATGAAGGCATCGAGGTGTCGCGGCGAACGGTGCAGCGTGTGCTGCGCGAGCATCGTCGGCAGGGAACCGAGGTGGGGATCCCGCTGGCCTACCGCGTGGGCGACCTCGGAGAGGTGGACTTCTTCGAGGTCGTGGTGGACGTGGCTGGCACCGAGCAGAAGGCCTGGATGCTGCTGGTTCGGCTGATGTACTCGGGGCTGGACTTCGCCTGGCTGTACGACTGGCAGGACCAGGCCTGCTTTCTGGACGGGCTGGTGCGGGCCTTCGATTACTTCGGTGGGGTGCCTGATCGACTGCTGTTCGACAACCTGCGTGCGGCGGTGCGCAAGGTGCTGGTGGGCTCTGATCGAGAGCTGAACCGACGCTTCGCCGAGCTGGTGGCCCACTACGTCTTCACCCCCTGCTTCGCTCGGGTCCGCCACGGTTCGGACAAGGGCGGTGTCGAGGCTCGAGGCAAGGGGGTGCGGCTGCAGCACCTGTCGCCGATTCCGTCCGGGTCGAGCTTGCAGGAGATCTCGGAGAAGCTGCTGGTGCGGCTCGAGCGCAAGATGGACCGCCCCCGCGAGCGTGGTGGCCGGAGCATCGCCGAGCTGTGGGAGGAAGAGCGGCAGGTGCTCGATCCGCTGCCGCCCTTCCGCCACGACCCAGGCGTGCTGGAGCTGGCGAAGGTGGACCGCCAGGCCAGGATCCGGCGCAAAGGCGCGCGGTACTCGGTCCCCTGCGGCTGGAAGCAGCTGCAGGTCGAGGCCTGGCTGTACGCCGACCGGGTGGTGATCGTGAACCAAGGCGAGCGTGTCGAGCACGCGCGGGTTCCCGGTCATCGCTCGTCCATCTGGTACCCGCACTACCTGCCCGAGTTGGCGAGAAAGCCCGCGGCCATCGAGCAGGTGGCCCATGAACTACTGCCCCAGCTAGGCGAGCCCTACGAGCGCCTGTGGCGACGCCTGGAGCTGCTGCGGGGGCGCAGGGAGGCCGCCAGGGCGTTCAGGAGCGTGGCCGCGGCCATCGTCGAGCACGGCCACGACGTGGTGACCCGGGCGGTCTGGCAGGCCCTCGAGCGCGACGAGGATCCGCTGCTGGCCATCCAGCCTCGCCAGGCCACAGCTGCCGCCACCAGGCTGCCGCCATCGCTGGCGCAGCAGCGGGTCGAGGCGTCCAGTCTGGCCGTCTACGACAGGCTGCTGGGAGGTGAGCGATGAGTCGCGACCTTGTCCTCGATGAGGCGGTGAAGCAGCACCTGCGCACACTGAAGCTGCCCTGCATCGCTCGGGATTTTCGCGAGCTGGGCCGCCAGGCCCGGGAGCACGGCTGGACCGAGGAGGAATACCTGCTCGAGTTGCTCGAGCGCGAGGTGCAGCAGCGCGGGATCAACGTGGCCAAGCAGCGCCTGCGCGAGGCGCGCTTCCCGGCCCACAAGACCCTGGACCAGTTCGACTTCGGCTTCCAGCCCGACCTGGACCGCGACAAGCTGGTCCGCCTGACCCGCTGCGAGTGGATCCCCGCCGCTCAGCCCGTCTTGTTCGCGGGCCCCGTGGGCACTGGCAAGACCCACCTGGCCATCGCCCTGGGCATCGAGGCCACCAAGCGCCGTCACCGTGTGCGCTTCTTCCGCACCGACGAGTTGATCCGCAGTCTGACCGAGGCCAGGTCCAGCCATGAGGTCACACGCCTCACCAAGCGCCTGGACAGGGTCGATGTCCTCATCCTCGATGAGCTCGGCTTCGTCCCCTTCGACCGCACCGGCGCCGAGCTGCTGTTCAACCTGCTGGCGGGCAGGTACCAGCGGCGGTCCACCGTGATCACCACCAATCTGGCCTTCAGCGAGTGGGGACGCGTCTTCGGCGACGACAAGCTGACCGCCGCCCTGCTCGACCGCCTGGCCGATGGCGCCCACATCGTCACCACCGGTGGCACCTCGTTCAGGATGCGCAGGTCCCTGCCCGAGGCCACCAGGGCCGAAGTCGAAACCACCCAGGAGCGCGCGCCGGTCCGCGCCTGCGGCGCTGGTGGTGATCCCAACGTCGTCGACCCACGGGCCTGATCGTTGACTCAGATGGGAGGGGAGCTTCGCCCCCCTCCCAAACCCTCCCCCTTGTTCTTCAACCGAAGGTGATAGAACTCAACCAGAGGTGGCTCAGGTTCCAGTGGCCACAACGGCTCAGATTCCGTTGGCCGTGAGCACTTCCGGGCAGGCCCCCTACGGGCGATCCGCTGGGCTTCGGTGACCGGCCTTCTGGGCCGCCACAGCGGTACCGACACGCCCACCGAAATCCGTCATCGACCCCTTGCCGCGATCTCCACGGACCGAGCCCGGGACACACCAGGGACACACCCAGATCCCGAAACATCCCTCGAACCCCCACATCATCCCCTCCCCTCCCTCTCCTACGATCCCCACCACCACGCGCAGACCACCTACTCATCCCCCTCTTCCCCCCCCCGGGTGAGCGTCCCTCCGCCCCCACCACCTCTCGCTCTAGCCAAGGCGCCGCTGCTCCTCGAGCCTGCGACGCGTCTGCTCTTCCCGAGCCGCTTGTGCCTCAGCGAGGCTGTGGAAGCGCTGCACGCCCCTGGCGGGAGACAAGCCAGCGAACACGGCCGCCCTGCCCCACGCCGAACGGATGCGGGCCGACAGCTCGTCTCCTTCCGCGCGCGGCGGCGCGGGCATCTCGGCGACGTCTCGGTAGCGTGTGACCGGCATAAGCAGACTCCTCTACCCCAAGCCGTATGCGCGCCGCAGGGCCTCGGCGTCTGCATGATCCAAGGGCCTCACCGTGCCCTTCTTCATGGCGTACAGGGAACGGGGTGTCACCACGCGGATGGGGACACCCTCCATCTCGACTACGGAAACCTCGAGATCCTCGTAGCGCACTGCCTCGCCCAGTCGGGTGAGGATGTCGAGGTAGAGTGAGCCGGTCGGAGGGCCGTACCGAACCGCGGGGTAGTCACCGCAAAGATCCGCTGCAGTGATCTCGTCGATGCAGGGATCATCGTAGATCGAGCGCAACGCTCTGCGGAGGCGCTCGACGTTGTCCGCCTCGGCCGCGATAAATAGATCGAGATCCTCCGTAGCACGCACGAGCCCGTGCAGGTTCATGGCGACACCACCGATCACGACGTAGTCCACATCCGCGGCGTTGAGTGCCGCGATCACCTGCAGGCTCTGGTCAAGGAGGTCGCGCATACCTACAGTGTAGGAGCGCGAGGCTGGCCCGGCAAGGATGGAGAATTGTCAGAACAGGGCACCGGCAGCGGCCACGGATGCTCGCCCAAGCCAGTTCCCATCGTAGTCCATGCGTCCATCCCAGAACTGCTCCCAGCCTGGGGGTCAGTCCTGGTCCCAGCCGCAGGCTCCCCCGCAAGCACGGCCTGGCCCACTCCTGGTCCCAGCTGATGCCGGTCCAAGAGCGGGACCAGATCACCCTCAACCATCAGCAACCATCAGCAACCATGGTGGAGACGAAGAGCACGTACAATTCCCACAGCCCCTCGATAACCTCCTTTCTCCGACGATCGAAGATTGACTTGGCCAAGAATTCGAGTCTCACAGGTCCCACCCTCACGGCCTACCGCGACGGCGCACCGGGCTCATCCGGATCCCGGTGGGAGAGCTCCAGGACCCGAGCGCAGTCCCCCACGCCCCACCAGCCCCACGTGGGTCGTCGCCACCTCCCGCCCATCCCCGAACCGGAAGGTCAGCCCGCCCGCGTCCCGCTCGATGCCCAGCAGCCCATCATGCACCAGCTGATGATGAGTGCAACACATCGTGAGCAGGTTCTCCTCGGCGTGATCCCCACCATCCCTGCGATACGCCAGGTGGTGGATGTCCAGCCACAGCCGGTTGGTGCAGCCCGGGACCTGGCAGCGGTGACCGTCGCGCTGCAGCACCGCCCGGCGCACGGCGGGCGGGATGGTGCGCGAGACTTGGCCTCTCGAGGGTCCCTCGCGCATCTCCAGGATCTCCGAGTCGCAGCAGGCCTGAGCCACGTGGGTCTCGGACACCTCGGCTTCGGGCGCCGCGGTCCGGCCGCAGCGGGGACAGTGCTCGATCACGATGCGGAAGCGCTCCCCGGTGGGGGCCTCGGCGCTGTCCAGCTCGTCCAGCACCCTCGAGGCCACCTGCGCCAGCAGCGCGCCATCACCGACCTCGTCGCGCGAGACCCCCGCCGAGGCCCGGATGGCGGCGAGTAGGGCGCGGACCTGCTCGGCCTCCACCGGCTCCATCGAGAAGCTCAGCCTCACGGGACCGGATTCACGGACCGACTCGTCGCCAGGCCCCTCGCCCAGGCTGTGGGTGGCCACCGCCCGCTCCAACTCGCGACTGGTGGAACGGCAGGCCAGCTCCACCCACTCGGCCTCGACCTCGGGGGTGATCACCGCGAGCAGGTCGCGGGCCTTGGTCCAGCCCAGCTCACCCGATCCGAAGGCCTGGTCGAACACCGGCAGCTCAGGCAGCGCGCGGCCGATGCGGACCAGCCCTCGGGTCTTGCGGGGCTCGAGCTGTAGCTTCAGCTCGGCATACTGGCTGACACTGGCGTAGCCCAGATCCAGGAAATGCCCGCGGTCCGCCATCTCGGCCAGGAGCACGGCCAGCTCGCGCTCGGCGCGGCTGAGCTGGGCGTGGGCTTGGCGGATGCGCATGTCGAGCTCGCGCGCAGCGGTCAGGGTGGGGGGCACGGCGTTCATCGGTGGCTCCTGTCATTCTTCGATTAAGAACATAACTCGCCTGTTTTCGGCGTTATGAGATCTGTTGTGTGGCGTCCTGGGAGCCTTCGGGGAGTTCGCAGGTGGACACAGGCCGTGCGAGGCCTCTTGGGGCGCCTGGAGGGGCGAGAGGGCCACGCAGCCGGGAGCTCACGGACCTGGTCGAGATCGCGCCCTGGGATCTGTCAAGGGGCTCGCCGAAGAGGCGGACAGGTTCTGGCTGTTGGACGACAGCCCGGCTCTCGCAGCGCACACGGCGCGAGCGCGCGGGCTCGTCGACCAGGTGGAAGCAGGTGACGCCCTTGTCGTAGGTCGTGCTGACGAGGTGAAAGTCGGAACGCCGAGGGTCCGAACCCGTCGTCGCGTGGACACCAGAGGCTCCATGGTGGTCATCTCAGGACTTCGACTTCGCCTCTGATGTCCCGCTCTGCCCAGCCCTCGCCCGATAGCTCCATCAGCTCCCATGGGCGGATGGGCGCTCGGCAACCACCTCCGCAGGATCGAACGCCTCGAAGCTCACCTTCCCCCCTCTGTGACCACCGAGCTGTCCACCGGGAACCGGATGAGCCCACGGCTTCGCGGGATAGAAGGTGGCTCCCAGGGTCATCGCGCCGACCCGCCTCGAGGTCCCCCATGCCCACCTCCGATCTCGTCCTCTACACCACCCCGAGCGGAGAGGTCCGCATCGACGTCGTGGTCCAGGCCGAGAGCGTCTGGCTCACCCAAGGCCAGATGGCGGAGCTGTTCGAGGTGCAGGTCCCCGCCATCTCCAAGCACCTCAAGAACATCTTCGACAGCAGCGAGCTCGATCCCGGTGCAGTTGTTTCCGAAATGGAAAGGACTGCCGCCGACGGCAAGCGCTACTCCACCCGGCACTACCACCTCGACGCCATCATCGCGGTCGGGTACCGCGTCAACTCGAGGGCTGCGACGCAGTTCCGCGTCTGGGCCACCGCTACGCTGCGAGGGCTCCGAGGAGTAGCCCCGGTGTCCGACAAGCCCAACCCCGGCCAGACCTTCCTGTTCGGCCCACCACCACCCAAGCCGCCCCCCCTCCCCCGATGGTGGCGTCTGCGCATCCTCGACCTCCCGGCCACGGAGTCCGGCCTGGCGAGGCTCACCGAGCTGGCGGCCCAGGTCCTGGCCCGCGACTGGCGCTTCCTGGCCGCGCTCGAGGAGCACCTCGATCTCGACCACGAAGAAGCGCAGGAAGGCCCCATCGCCCGCTTCATCGCGCTCGAACAGGACAGCCTCGACCTGCTCCTCGGCCTGCGAGGAGGTCACGTCGAGGCCGTGGAGATCGAAGAGGAGCTCGCTGGCCTCCAGCAACACGAAGAAGAGCGGTTGACCCTGCGCGATGCGATCCTGGAGGCCCTGTCCGATGAAGTGCGCGGGGCCGTGCTCCACTACGAGCGCCACCATCCGGTCCACCCGCTCACCGTCGAGCGCCGGGCCGCCGAGATCGAGCTCGAGACGGCTGACGCTGCTGGTGAGCTGGTGGATCTGGTCTTCGATCCGGACGGTTCCTTCCACTTCCGCACGGGCGAGGAAGGCGGAGCCTCCATCATGGCGGGCATCGACCTCGACGAACTCGAAGCGGAAGCCGGGCTCATCGGGCCCGGCATGGTCTCGGAGCTGGTGCGTTCCATGGAGCTCGAGCACCGCGAGGAGCAAGAGAGCCGCTCTCTTCCCAAGCAAGCCAGGCTCTCCACGCTCCTGAAAGGCCTTCCGATTCAGTGGTTGGATGCTGTCGGGCTCCACCTGGGCCTGCCCACGGATGGACTACGCAAAGAACGCGAGCACACCATCGCGGCACAGCTGACACAACCGGAGACGCTGCTGAACCTGCTCGCCGAGCTCGAGCGCGATGAGCTGGAGCTGCTGTCTGACGTGCTGGACGACGATGGGGTCAGCCCTGTCGGGCTGTATCGGAGCCGGTGCTGGTTCGATCAGGACGAGGACGGCTTCTTCTGGGTGGACCGCCCGCCTGTTTCGGTACCCGGCCTGCTGCGACTCCGAGGATTCCTGTTCGTCGGTACGTGGCAATTCGGTGATCGGCAGCAGCGGGCCTTCATGATCCCCCGCGAGATGCGGGAGCTGCTGGCCTCACTGCTCGAGGCGAGGCTCGCCTGAGGACACCCCCGAGACACACCCAGCTCCCGAATCATCCCTCGAGCCCCCACATCATCCCCTCCCCTCATTCCTCTACGAACCCCACCACCACGCGAGGTTCGCCTACTCATCCTCCTCCTCGCCACCCTGGGCGAGCCTCCATCCGCCCCCACCACCTCTTCCAGGCTACTTCGCCGCGATCACCGTCATCTCGATGAGCAGCTCGGGCCGGGCCATGCGAGCCTCCAGGCAGGCGCGGGCAGGCTGGTGGCCCTGGGGCACCCAGGCGTCCCAGACCTCGTTCATCTTGTCGAAGTGACCGATGCTGTTCAGGTAGATGGTGACCGAGAGGATCCTCGTCTTGTCCGAGCCTACGGTCGCCAGCAGCTCCTCGATCTTCTCGAGGGTGGTGGCGGTCTGGCCCTGGATGTCCTGGGTGGCGTCCTTGCAGGTCTGTCCACACAGGTAGATGGTGTCGCCGTGCTCGACGATGCGGCTCATGCGGGGCGTCTGGTCGTGGCGCTTGATATCCATGGTGTCGTTCCTCTTCGGGGTGTGCCCCGATCCGAAGGCTCGGGCGGCCGAGGGAGGGGCTCGCCTTCCTTGGGCCGAAGCGATGGGGTGGTGTCGCAGCGGGAGGGGCGCGGAGCCCACCCGAGCGATGGAGGGCCAGGCGCGCTCCGGGTGCGCCCTATCCGATGCCGCAGTGCGAGCGCACATCGTTGTCACACGACTGACGCCAGATGGGCTCGACCGCGCGGAATGCGCTAGGCATTCCAAAGCCAACGCCCGAGTACGCTTTCGAGGAGGTCAAGCCATGTTCGGTTCCCATGC
>ERZ890953.1501-NODE-1501-length-11598-cov-5.011609_pt1 | contig 11598 bp, 12 predicted proteins | sample MGYA00521264_ERZ890953 | MGnify/ENA primary metagenome ERZ890953 (study PRJEB32303, sample SAMEA104408629) | aquatic metagenome | biome: Brackish water; feature: Chemocline; material: water | place: Baltic Sea | collected 2014-10-26T21:54:00 | depth 200 m ... | reverse complement strand
GCACTACCTTGAAGGAATATACTCTTGGCTTTTTTTAATCCCATTAACTGGCTCCTTGGCCTCTTTTCTTTAGATATTGGTATTGACCTTGGCACAGCAAATACCCTTGTCAATGTACGAGGAAAGGGCATCGTCATTAATGAACCATCTTGGGTGACGATAGACAAACGCTCTCGTCGCCCTCTTGCTATTGGCATGGCAGCCAAAGAAATGGTCGGACGCACACCTAAAAACGTGATTGCTGTTCGCCCCCTTCATGATGGGGTTATCTCTGAGTTTGATATTACGCAAATCATGCTTGAGTACTTTATTGGACGTGTTCATGAACAGAGCGTTGTGCCTCTTCCCAAACCGCGTATTGTAATTGGCATTCCTGCTGGCGTAACAGAAGTAGAAAAGCGTGCAGTGTATGATGCTGCAATGGCTGCTGGGGCACGACAAGCCTTCCTCATAGAGGAGCCGATTGCGGCCGCTCTAGGAGCCGGGCTTCCTATTGGAGAGACGCGTGGGAGTATGGTTGTAGATATTGGGGGTGGTACAACCGAAGTCGCTGTTATGTCAATGAGCGGTGTTGTCGCCTCTCGATCCTTGCGTGTAGCAGGGGATGAGCTGGATCAAGATATTATCCAGTATTTGAGAAACAAATATAATCTTTTGATAGGTCAGGGAATTGCAGAAAAAGTCAAAATGACTATTGGCTCCGCTTTTCCTTTGGAGAAAGAATTGACAATGGAAGTGCGTGGACGCAATTTGGTCACTGGACTTCCCGAAACTGTTGAAGTTTCTTCGGTTGAGATTCGTGAAGCTTTAGCCAGTTCTGTTCAGGTGATCGTTGATACGGTGAAGGATGCCCTAGACGAAATCCCGCCTGCAATTATTGGTGACCTAATGGATTTAGGTGTCTGTCTTGCTGGCGGCGGCGCACTCTTGAATGGTCTTGATCAGCGTTTGACAGATGATACTAAGCTCCGTACTTGGGCGGCTGAAGATCCACTAACCTGTGTTGCTCGTGGTGCTGGCATGATCTATGATGATTTTGAAAATCTCTCCCCCTATCTTGTCGGATTAGAACGACGTAGTTCTTAGGGTATTCCTGTTCTTTATAAGGAAAACGCCTTTTCCTTATCCCCTCAATGAAAAAGACATTTTCCCGTTCCTTGCAAACAACCATCATCTTTTTAGTGGTTGGAGGTATTCTGGCACTAGCTTTAGGCGGGTTTTTTAGCTCTGCGTCAGATAGTCTTGGCAGTTCCCTTGTCGCTGTGCAAACATGGGTTTCTGAACGCTATATCACCATTCGGGATTTTTTCAATGCGCCGAACGATATAGTATCTTTGCAGCAGCGTAATGCGCAATTAGAATCTGAAATATCAGGTTTACAAACACAAGTGATCCAGTTACAGCAACAACTTACAGACACACAAGTTTTGGCAGCGTTGGTTGATTTTTCCCAAAGCAGCCCTGAGAGCGTGTATAAAGCGGCCTCTGTTATTGGGCGTGACCCTAGTCCTTTTCTACATTACATCATTATCAACAGTGGTTCTAACGATGGAATTCGACGAGGGATGCCCGTTGTCACGAATCAGGGTTTGGTTGGGCGTGTAGATGCCGTTATTTCAGATGCAGCAAGAATTCAGTTGATCACCGATCCTGCCTCAGCGGTGAATGTCCGTTTGCAAAATGCAGATACAGATGCCCTTCTTGCAGGCTCTTTAACTGGCGACCTTGCTCTCGAGATGATCTCTCAAGACCTAGAAGTTCAGGAAGGGGATGTCATCCTCACTTCTGGCTTGGGAGGTGATTATCCCCCAGATATTCTTGTTGGACAATTATTCAATCTCCGCAAACGAGATTACGAACTTTTCCAAGAGGCTTCAGCGCAGTCGACCGTAGATTTTTCTCGCCTTGAAATCGTCTTGGTAATTATGAATTTCAAGCCAGTTGATATAGTTCCGCTAATTCCAGTAGAGACCCCATAAGCATCTCGTGAAAGAATTAATTGCACTTCCTTTGCTTTCGCTAATATTGGTTATTCAGCTAGCGATCGTTAGCCGTATCCCTTTATTGGGAGGGTATGCAGACCTTATGCTTGTCACGCTTGCAGCCTGGTCTTTGCAAGATCGTGTTGAAACATCTTGGCATTGGGCAATCTTTGGCGGCATTCTGATGGGCTGGACTTCAGCACTCCCGTGGTTTGTTCCTCTTTTAGGATACCTTCTTATGGTTGCTATATCGCGACTGCTAGTGCGTCGCATTTGGCAAGCACCTCTATTAGCCCTCTTTGTAGTTGTTTTTCTAGGCTCTCTTATAGTGCATATTATTTCTGCAATTACATTGCGTCTGTTGGGCACTTCTTTTTCTATAGCAGATGCATTGAGCATCATTACTCTTCCCAGCCTTTTGATAAACCTTTTCTTGGCGCTTCCTGCATTCCCTATCTTGAGAGACCTTGCCGTATGGATTTATGATATCGAGGAAGATCTATGAGTTCGAATACCCCACGTGACTTTCGCGTAGAAACATGGCGAGTTTGGATTTTCTATCTTGTGACAGCTCTAGTTTTTGGTGCTCTAGCTTCTCGCCTCATAAACTTGCAGATATTAGAAGGTGCAAACTGGCTTACGCGTGCTGAAGATAATTACACCCTCGAAATCAGTGTGCCTACGTCACGAGGTATTATATACGACCGCAATGGGGTTATTTTGGCGCGTAATATTGCTTCCTACAATGTCGTTGTCACACCAGCTTTTCTTCCTGACGATTTTGCTGATATTCAGCGTATCTACAGAGAGCTCTCAGTTATTATTGACGTTCCTGTTAATAATGGCACCGTGGATGACGCAAAACTTTTTGCAGTATGTGTTCCAGGGCCGGGCATTACTCAGTTAGTGGAATTGGGGGATTCTCTCGCTCCGTACAGACCCGTGCCTGTCAGTTGTGATGTGGACGAAGACACTGCCCGTATCGTACGCGAACGTGCAGTAGGCTGGCCCGGTGTTTCCCTTGAGATCGACCCGATCCGAGACTACCCAACAGGCTCTCTTACGGCGAATATCATCGGTTTTTTAGGCCCTATCCCTGCAACTCAGGTAGATGTTTATGAAGAGCAAGGGTTTATTGCGGGTCGTGACAAAATTGGCTACGCTGGCGTTGAGGTAACTCTGCAAGATATTCTTGCAGGCACAAATGGCAAAAGAGTGGTAGAAATCGATGTCGCGGGGAAAGAGTTGCGTAATCTTGCGCCACCGATTTCGGCGATTGCGGGCAGGAATGTCCGACTTTCAATAGATACTCGTTTACAAAAAGCTGCCGAAGGAGCGTTGTTGGTTGAAATCAATGGCTGGAATGCTTATTTTGGACAAATCCGTATTTCTAGTGGCGTGACCATTGCCATGAACCCAAAAACGGGTGAAATTCTGGCTATGGTTTCTTACCCATCTTATGAAAATAACCGTTTGGCGCGTTTTATCCCTGCTTATTACTACCAACAGCTTAGCGAAGACCCTCGCCATCCTCTTCTGAACAATGCCATCTCCAGCGAATACCCACCTGGTTCGGTCTTTAAGCTTTCTACCGCAACAGGGGCCTTGAACGAGGGTGTTGTTACTGTTGATCAAGTCATCTATGCGCCGGGTCAGTTAATTCTGACGGAGAAATTTTCTCCCAATGATCCTGGTCGTGAACGCCCCTTTGTTGATTGGATCCTCGATGAGAAGCCAGAAGGTTTTGGGGAAATTGATTTTTGGCATTGTATTGCTTATTCTAGCAATGTTTGTTTTTATAAACTTGGCGGTGGTTTTGAAGATGAAATCCCCGAAGGTTTGGGGATTCTCCGTTTAGGAGAATATGCCCGCGCACTAGGATATGGTGAGCCATCTGGTATTGAACTTCCCGGTGAAGCAGATGGATTGATTCCTTCTCCACAATGGAAACGCATTAATCAAGGCGAAAATTGGTCTACGGGCGATACTTATATTGCCAGTGTTGGACAAGGTTATGTTCTGTCTACTCCATTACAAGTACTTATTTCTGGGGCAACTATCGCAAATGATGGAAAGCAAATGCAAACCACAATTGTGCGAGAAGAACTGGATGATGAAGGGCGTCTCCTGAAACCTTTTGTGCCCCAACTGAAGTGGGATATTACTAATACGCCGCTCATTACTAACTTTGATTGCGATGATGGGTATTGTCTGGAAATGGAAACAAAAAGTGCTGTTGATCCCTTCGTAGTTGAACAAGTTCAAACAGGGATGCGCTTGGCAGTTACAGACACACTCCACGGAACATTAAACGATATTTTTGGCGATTTCCCTGTTGCGGTTGCTGGAAAAACAGGAACCGCTGAATACTGCGATGATGTTGCGTTAGCCGCAAACCGTTGTACTTTCGGGAATTGGCCTACGCATTCGTGGACATTAGCGTATGCTCCCTATGAGGACCCAGAGATTATTATCATGGCTTTTATGTATAACGGTGGTGAAGGAGCTAGTGTTGCTGGCCCAGTTGTGGGGCGGGTGATGGAAGCCTATTTTGAATTAAAAGCAATTGATCTGGCTGAAGGCGGTGGGGGATAAGAGTGTGAGAGAAGCTCCTGTTTTGAAATAACAAGAAATTCATTCTGTTTTTGAAATAATTGGCTTAATGCTTCGTGCTATAATTTGCCCAGCTTTCAGTTCTCTATTCAATCAACATTTTAAACCTTTAAACTCATAGCAAAATGAATTCAAAGAATTCCCTCATTCAAATAAAAGGCTTACGCGATGGTCTGCTCATCTCTCTCGGTGAAGGAGAGTGGCGCGAATTGGAATCTTTACTCTTTGAGCAAATAGATGAGCGCTCATCTTTTTTTAGCGGAGCTCGTCTTGCTTTGGATGTAGGGAGACAAGTTTTTCGTGTAGTCGATTTGACCAAGCTGCGTGATCAACTTTCTGAGCGTTCTATTTCATTATGGGCTGTAGTGAGCGATGAGCCAAAAACGGTTCAGACCGCGCAATTATTGGGATTGGCGACACGCATCTCAAAGCAACGCTCGCAAGAAGTTGCACGGCCAAAAGTTGCAAGAAAAATAGAAAAAGAAGGGGATGTTCTTTGGGTGGAACGCACGCTGCGTTCTGGTATGAAGGTCGAACATAATGGGCATGTTGTGGTGATGGGAGATGTTAACCCGGGTGCAGAGATCGCGGCAGCAGGGAATATCCTTGTGTGGGGGCGTTTGCGTGGCTCTGTTTATGCTGGGGCAAATGTTGATGGTCAGCCAGCAAGTGAAAACACGGATGCTTTCGTTTGCGCTTTAACGATGACTCCGACCAGATTGCAGATCGCTTCTGAGATCGAGAATCGTGCTGGGAAGAAGACATCCAAAAAAGCGGTTAAAATTTCTTTGAAAAATGGCAAATTTCAGACCGAAGTGTGGAATGCGAAATAATTTTTAATAGGTGAATATATGAGTGCAAAAATCGTTACGGTTACATCAGGAAAAGGCGGTGTTGGTAAAACGACCGCAATTGCAAGTCTCGGGATTGCTTTGGCTGCACGCGGGCAAAAGGTAGTCTGTATAGATGGCGACATTGGCTTGCGAAATCTCGATGTGATCATGGGATTGGAAAACCGTATTGTTTACGATATTGTGGACATCGTAGAAGGACGCTGCCGCTTGCGGCAAGCAATGATCCGCGACAAGCGTTTACCCGGTTTGTTTTTGATCCCTGCTGCACAAACGCGCGATAAAATGGCGGTTTCTCCTAGCGATATGATACGTTTGGGCGATGAGTTGCGTGAAGAAGTGGATTGGGTGCTGATCGATTCTCCTGCGGGAATTGAGCGCGGTTTCAAAAACGCGATTGCGCCCGCTGATCGTATTTTGGTGCTGACGAATCCTGAAATTTCTGCGGTGCGAGATGCTGACCGCGTGATCGGTATTTTGGAGGCAGAGGAAAAAGGCACTCCTTCATTAATTCTGAACAGAGTCAACTATGAGATGGTCAAGAAACAGGAAATGCTTTCTCCTGAAGATGTGCTTGATCTTTTGGCTATTGATCTGATCGGGATCGTGCCTGAAGATAAATCTGTTTTAATTGCGGCTAACCAAGGGGCACCGATTGCTCTTGATAAAGAAAGTCGCGCAGGGCAGGCTTTTAGGAATATCGCGGGGCGCTTGCTGGGAGAGGATGTGCCCTATATGGATTTGGAAGAACAGGGTGGTTTATGGAAGCGAATTTCAAAACTGGCAGGGAGAGGCTGAGATGAGCTTTTTTAATCGAATTAGCGGTAAGAAAAAAAGTGCACAAAATGCTAAAGAGCGTTTACAGCTCGTGCTCACGCACGACCGAACGGATATGACCCCGGCTGCTTTGGAAGCCTTGAAAGACGAACTGATCGAGGTCATTTCTCGGCATATTGAGATTGATCCGGATGCAGTTAATATCGATGTCGCTCGTGAAGGACGTGAGCAGCGTTTGATAGCTGATATTCCTCTGAAGGCAAAAACTCGTCAGCGGGGGAGATAATTTCTAGATACTAGAAAACTCAGTGATGAAAGTAAAAGTGACGAGTGGCGCATGATGAACATCATTTACTCGTCACTTTTCATGTCCGAACTTGTCCTATAGTACTTTGCAAGCTCTACATCTCTGTGGTAAAAAGGCATTATGCTAAAAAACCTTTCTTGGCGACATTTCGATTTTTGGTTACTCGGGGCAGTTGTCTTGGCAATTGCTTTTGGGGTTGCCATGATCGATTCTGCTGTAGCTGGAAATACAGAGTTGGCAGATTACCCCAACCGTCAGGCAATTTTTGCCACCTTTGGTTTGGCGGTTATTGTACTGATCTCAGCAATTGACTATAACTATTGGCTGGCTTTATATAGACCCATATATATAGTGATGATGACTTTGCTCATCTTCCTTTTTATGAGCGCGCGTGCGGTTTTTGGTGCAGCGCGTTGGTTTAGATTGGGTGCGATTTTTATTCAGCCGACAGAGTTAGCCAAATTGGTCGTGATCTTAATTCTCGCACGCTATTTTGAGCAGACAAAAAATGAGCCGCGTGATTTGCGCTGGATCATCAGTAGTTTGCTCTGGGCTATGGGGCTGACAGTCTGGATTTTGCTACAACCAAATCTTAGTAACGTGATCGTTATTATGGTTATCTGGGGCGTGATGATCTGGATGAATGGCTTGCAGATTAAACATCTCTTGTCTTTCGTTGCTGGAGGCATTGGTTTGGTCATTGCAGGTTTCCCTTTTTTGCAGGAATATCAGCAACAGCGTGTTCTTACTTTCATTTTTCCAGATCCAAACGCCACTTATGGCGAAACATATAATATTGAGCAAGCAAAAATTGCAATAGGCTCTGGCGGTTGGCTCGGCAAAGGTTATGGGCAAGGATCGCAAGTGCAATTGCGCTTTCTTAAAGTGCGCCACACAGATTTTATCTTCTCTGCGATCTCAGAAGAATTTGGTTTTGTGGGTGCGTTGATGGTGATCGCAATATTAGCCTTTATCCTTTGGAGGTGTATCCGTGCTGCAAAGCTGGCACGAGATACGGCTGGATCGATGATCGCCTTCGGCGTAGCCGCCCTGATATTTTTTCAGGGTGCAGTAAATATTAGTGTTAATTTGAATCTCATCCCTGTTTCTGGCTTGCCACTCCCCTTTATCAGCTACGGTGGGAGTGGTTTGGTCTCGTTAATGCTGGGTGTGGGATTGGTCGAAAGCGTTATCATGCGCCAAAAGTCGGCAGAGTTTTAGCGGCAGCAATTAGAAAAAAACGGAGAATTATGACAGACACAAAACAACCAGCACGGGTGCGCTTTGCACCATCCCCAACGGGACGGACACATCTCGGGAGCGGACGCACTGCTTTATATAATTATCTTCTCGCCAGGCAAACGGGCGGGCAATTTATTTTACGCATTGAAGATACCGATCAGAAGCGTTATGTAGAAGGCGCAGAAGAAGAATTGATGGAAGGGCTTCGCTGGTTGGGAATGGATTGGGATGAAGGTCCCGATGTAGGTGGGGATTACGGTCCTTATCGCCAAACTGAGCGGCGCGAGATTTACGCTAAATACGCGCGTCAACTTGTTGAAAATGGTCATGCCTACTATTGTTTCTGCTCCCACGACGAAGAGAAAGAAGTAGATACCGAAAAGCACGCCCGCCAACAACATCGAGATATTTGTCCTGACAGAGATGTTGATTTAGCGGAAGCAGACCAAAAGGTCAAGAGCGGCGCGGGGCATATTATCCGCTATAGAATGCCGCGCGAGGGCAATATAACCGTTACAGATGCAGTGCGTGGCGATATCACCGTTGAAAACAGCACCTTAGACGATACGATTTTGGTCAAATCAGATGGGCTTCCTGTTTATCATTTAGCTGTGGTGATTGATGACCATCTGATGAAAATCACACATGCCATTCGAACCTCCGAATGGCTGCCTACTTTCCCGTTGCACGGACATCTTTACGCGGCTTTTGGCTGGGAACAGCCGATTTGGATACATCCATCTATTTTCCTGAAACCAGATGGAAAAGGAAAGATGAGTAAGCGCGATAGCGAAGCCTTGCTGGCGGCAGGTAAGACAATTTTCTTGAGCGATTTTGGGAAACTTGGCTATTTGCCAGAAGCTGTAGTTAATTGGGCAGCGTTGATTGGTTGGAGCTATGATGACAAGACCGAAGAATTTTCAATGGCCGAATTGATTGAGAAGTTTAGTGTCGAAAAGCTCAGCCCTGCACCTGCTGCGCTCAATTTTACAAAACTAGACCACTTTAATGGCGTTTATATCCGTTCTTTGGATGTGGCAGATTTAGCTGCGCGAATGAAACCTTTTTTTGAAGAAGCGGGCTATGACGTTAGCGATAATGAAAAGCTGATGCAAGTAGCTGCTGTGTTGCAAGTCCGTTTGAGCAATCTGACAGAAGCTCCTGAGAAAGGTGGTTTTTTCTTTGTCGAAGATGTGCAGCCCGAAGCCGATTCTTTGATCGGCAAAAAGATGGACGCCGCCTCTGCATTAGCATTGGCGAAACGTATCGAAAAGTTGGTAGGGGAGTTGCCTGACTTTAGTATGGAAAGTGCAAATCAGCCTTTTAGAGATTTAGCGGTAGAAATGGATACCAAAGTCGGGAATGTCTTTGGCTTTTTGCGCGATGCTATCACGGCACAAAAAGTCAGCCCGCCTATTTTCGAGACGATGGAAATCATCGGGCGCGAAAAGGTGATGGAAAGAATCAGGCATGGAATAGAATTACTGGAAACTTTACAATAAAAGAAGCTTTCTTTGCTTCTTTATAAAATTAACGAAAAATTCAAATTATTCATTGCGAGGAAAAATGTCCCCAAAGAAAGAAGTTGTCGTATCTGAAAAAGCCCCTGCGGCTATTGGACCCTACTCTGTCGGTATGAAACTTGGCAATGTGGTCTATACCGCTGGGCAAATTCCCGTTGACCGCGCTACAGGCAAAGTCGTTGAAGGCGGTATAGCTGCCGAAGCGCGTCAGTCGCTCACTAACCTTAAATATGTTCTTGAAGCTGCGGGTTCTGGGTTGGAACATGTTGTTAAAACGACCTGCTTTTTAGCAGATATGGGTGAATTTGCAGAATTCAACGCTGTTTATGCTGAGTTCTTTACCGACAATCCCCCTGCACGCTCTACGGTTGCAGCGAAAACGCTGCCTCTCAATGTTCGTGTCGAAGTGGAAGCTATCGCCTATATTCCTGAGTAAATGCCTGAATTAATTCTTCTTGTTGACGACGAAAACTCTATCATCCAGCTTGCGCAACTTTATCTTGAGCGCGAGGGATTTCGAGTCGTCTCAGCAGGGGATGGGCAGGCTGCTCTTGACTCTGTAGCAAGCCAAAATCCGGCCTTGATCGTGCTCGATGTGATGCTCCCGAAAGTGGATGGTTTCGAGGTTTGCCGTCGTCTGCGCGCGGAGAATAATCCTGTCGCCATCCTGATGTTAACGGCGCGGGATGATGATATCGACAAAATCGTGGGCTTGGAATTGGGTGCGGATGATTATCTAACCAAGCCCTTTAATCCTCGTGAATTGGTCGCTCGCGTTAAGGCGATATTACGCCGTGACGCCCGTGTCTCACAGCCTGATTCCGATGTTTTGCATCTCGGTGACCTGATCATCGACCCTGCTAGTCGTGAAGCAAGCATCGCTGGGAATCCCATCAGCCTCCGCACTAAAGAGTTTGATCTGCTTTTCACCCTCGCGGAAAACCGTGGACGTGTTCTCAGCCGAGAGAAACTCCTCGAGCTGGCATGGGGATTTGATTTCTACGGACAAACCCGCACGGTAGATGTACATATTGCGCATTTACGTAAAAAGATGGGTGAGAGCAATATAAAAATAGAGACGGTGACAGGGATTGGTTATAAACTGATCGTTTTGTAGATTCGTGTTTTGAAAATAAAAGAAGGCCTGTTTTTATGAGCAGGCCTTCTTTTTGTTTTATTTATGTGAGAACTATTTTAATCATCTTCGCGGCTTAGCTTCCGCAATTTCATTTTTATTTCGCGCCATTGGATTTTTGAGATGCCCAATTTTTGACGGATGCGATCAGGCTCCATGCCATCTTTATAATCGGTCAACGAGCAAGTCCATCTGCACATCACAAAGGAGAGATGTTTTTCTAAACCGGATTCGTCGCTAATATCTTCAAGCAGATATTCCAAACGACGAGGCGACCAGGGGAAAAGTTGATCCACAGGCTCATATTGTGCAAGATATTCGCGATAGACAGTGATCCACTCATCTGTCAGCGGGATCTTGCGCTCTTTATAGCGATTTGCCGGGCTGGCATAGCGGATGAAAACATAAGGCCCTTCAGGGTCATCCAGTTCAATATGATTTAGATGAATCCCAAGGCATTCACTTTTCTTAATACCGGTAGAAAGTAAAAGAGAAAGCAGCGCAGAAGGACGTGCATCTGGTTTTTTATCTGTGCGGTGTTTGTTAGCAATATCCAGGACGAGTAATCTTTCTTTTTCGGTCAGAACAGTGGGCAAGGGAGCCAAAACAGAGCGATTAGCAACTTTTTCAGCGGGATCAACGAGTAATACGCCAAATTGATGCAGCCAGCGGAAGAAGGATTTTGTAGACGTAATACGGCGTGCCAAAGTTTTTGGACTGCATGGAACACCACGCTCTTTTTCCATCCATTCGAAATAGCGGTTTAAGTCTTCGGTCGTAATGGCTCCCAAAGAACGATCTGGGGGCAGGAATTGCGTCAGGATGCGGACATCAGAAAGAAAAGCTTTAACGGTGTTCGGTGAACGCCCCTGATCATTGAGATACATTTCCCATGCCTGGATAGCAGGAGGAAGGGGCATTTGTGCTGTTAGGTGGGCAAAATTTTCAGTCATCATTATCTCCTAATGAAATAATTTCGGATAGCCTATGCGTATAGTTTAAGAGAAAAGGGTGAGAATGTCAAATAAAAAAGCCTTCCGAGAAGGGAAGGCTATAGGCGAATGCGGGCTAACGATGGCGTAAGCTGTCCCGCCGATTTAGTGAACGCAACCCAATTTTACCCTGAAAAAACTGAGCAAAAATCGCGCCGCATCCCCAGAGCCGAAGG
>ERZ890953.1499-NODE-1499-length-11604-cov-8.408174_pt1 | contig 11604 bp, 11 predicted proteins | sample MGYA00521264_ERZ890953 | MGnify/ENA primary metagenome ERZ890953 (study PRJEB32303, sample SAMEA104408629) | aquatic metagenome | biome: Brackish water; feature: Chemocline; material: water | place: Baltic Sea | collected 2014-10-26T21:54:00 | depth 200 m ... | reverse complement strand
ATTGAGAAAATTTCAATAACTGATGGATTAACATCTTTATACAATAGAAGACACTTTGATGATACTTTTCCCAAACAGATAAAAATAACTAAAAGAGAAAAAGGTTTATTGGCTTTCCTACTTATGGATATAGACCACTTTAAGCAATATAACGATACTTATGGTCATCAAGATGGAGATACTGCATTAAAGCTAATTGCAACTGTTTTACAAAACACTATGCAAAGACCTAACGATTATGCTTTTAGAGTGGGTGGAGAAGAATTTGCATTAGTATATTCTATTGAAAATGAAGATGATGGATATGACATAGCTAACAAAGCAAGAGTTAATATTGAAAATCTAAATATAGAGCATACTGGTAACTCTGCTTCAAAATATGTAACTATATCTTCAGGGTTATACATTGTAAAAAGTGATGATGAAGCTAGCGTGGATGATATATATAAAAAAGCAGATGAAGCTTTATATGTTGCTAAGCAAAGCGGTAGGAATCAAGTTAGTAAAGTATCAATTTTATCTTGACTTAACATTTTACTAGAACAAGACCAGAAACTCTTATATTTGAAACAACTTTTTAAGCTACCATTAAAAATGAGCTAAAAGTTCCAAATATAACAGATTGTGGAACAATGTGTCAGTGTATAATTTTATTTGAAGTACTAAGTTCATTTCCGATATACTATTCCGCTATATAATTATTAATACCAAAATAAAAAAATATAGGTAATTATACATGATGGATTTCTTTACATTTAAAAGCTTTATCAGCATTGAGGCTTTAATTATATTTTATTATATAGGGGCACTTATACTGCCAATCAGCTTATGGTTCGTACTTATGTGGCTTATACACAAATATAATCCATTTAATACTGTATATAAACATGGGAAAGAAATAATATGGAAAGTATTGGATATAAAACAACAAATTAAATTCCTATTATTTTTTCTAATTTCTTTTCTCTTTATGCAGTTATTTTGGAGAATGTTGTTTGAATTTCTTATTGCTTATATGCAAATAAGGAATGCGCTATTAGTAACTTAATAGCAAGTACAGTAGTCAGTGTATCTGCTAAATTCTTCTTATCACTTAACTATAAAGCAGTCTCCTACTAAGGTGTCAACGGCGGAACTAAGATCGTAATAAATTATTCTAAATATCCTTAAATAGGGAATACATCTAGTTACAACTACTGAATTCAATCCTGCTGTTGACAATATTAGATATAATTATTTAAAAAACATATGGAGACAAAGATGATATCAAATCAGACGTAATGAAAAAAAATGGGCGCCTGAATAATTAATATTTATTATAGTTAACCAAGAATTCATCAATCAATTTAATCTTCAAACTTTTACTAATTCCTTGATGCAGTTTAACTCGTTTCTATAGTAATAAATGGCATCGAGAGGACAATAAAATATACTAAACGAATACTCCATTATGTGAACCTATACTATCTTTAAAAAGCCCTAAAAATATAGATTGAAAATTTTACTGCAAACACAGACAACCGCTTTTAATATAAAAATAGTGACAATTAAATATTATAATTTAGTATCACAACTCCATAAGCAATAATATTAAATAAGTAAATTAACTATGCGTTAACAAACATTTTTATATACTTCTCACATGGCAAAAATATTACTATTGGAAGATGATGAGATATTATCTGAAACATTGACTGAATTGTTAAGTAGTGAAAATTTTGAAGTTACCAATGTGAATGATGGTGAAAAAGCTTTAGACGCAAGCTTTATGCAATATTTTGACCTTCTACTTTTAGATGTGAATGTTCCATTTCTAAACGGTTTTGAGTTTCTAAAAAGCTTACGTGATAGTGGTGACATGACTCCTGCTATTTTCATAACTGCACTTACCGATGTAGCTTCCCTCTCACATGGTTTTGATGTCGGAGCGGATGATTACATCAAAAAACCGTTTGATTTCGATGAACTTTTAGTTCGCATACATGCACTTCTCAGAAAGTCTTATCATACATATGCAAACGAGATTAAAGTTGATAATTTTCGTTTTGTGATAGAAAAAAATGAGCTTTATCATGGTGCTGATTTTGTGCCACTTTCCCCTTATGAGTTGCAGATAACGAGGCTTTTATTTCAGAATTTCAACAAAACACTGCTAAAAGAACACCTTTTATATGAACTTAACTCTGGCAAAGAGATGAGTGAAGGCGCACTTAGAGTTCACATAAACAAGCTTCGTAAAGTTGGACTGCCCATTACAACATTAAAAGGGATAGGATACCGACTTGCATAATCATGAAAAACTGGCTTTTTTAAAGTTCTTTATAACCTACTTTGTAAGCGTAGCCGTCCTTATTTTGACGGCTGGCTTGTTTTACTTTTCAGAGACAAAAAACCATCTGCTTAAAACAGAGGAATTCTCACTTATAGAATATGCCAGATATATAAAAATGCAAAAGAGCTTGGAGGGTTTCAGTAGCGGTTATCATTATGTTTTCATAGATAGTGATAAGCATATAGATATAAGAAACTTTACAATAAACGAAAATGAATTTACAAAATTTCTTCCAACGAGAAATGATTCTTATTATCTAAAGGTCTTAAAGTCAAAAAAAGACTTTCTAGAAAATCTTTGGAAGCTCAAACAAAAAGTACTAGCTATTCAGATACTGCTTCTTTTAATATTTGCATATATTAGCTATAAGTTGGCAAAAAATGCACTTAAGCCTCTTCAAGAGAGTATTTCAACTCTTGATAAATTTGCAAAAGATTTGATTCATGATTTGAACACTCCTGTAACATCCATAAAACTAAATCTGAAACTGCTTGAAAAAATACCGACTATCAAAGAAAACAATGCATTTTTACGACTTAACAAAAGTGTAAACACTATCTCAGAGCTCCATGGAAATCTAACTATACTCTTGCAAGAGGGAACATTTCAGATGCAAGTTATCAATGTATTTGATCTACTCGAAGATGTGGCGCAAATACAAAAAATCATCTATCCAAATATAGATTTCAAGATAGAAAGCTCAAACTTCAAAGTCAAAATAAATCCATATGCAATGAAACAGATACTCCAAAATATCATCTCAAATGCCTGTAAATACAACTCTAAAAATGGTTATGTGAAAATATATGCCAAAGGCGACGCTCTTTACATACAAGACAGCGGAAAAGGGATAAAAGAGCCTGATAAGATTTTTGAACGCTCTTACAGTGCAGAGCACAGCAGCGGCATAGGTCTCGATATAGTTAAAAGATTGTCTTATGCTATGAATATTGAGATAGAAGTTAGTTCTTCTGAGACAGGGAGCTGCTTTATTCTTAAATTTAAACAGGTGCTCTAAACCTGATTAAATTATGCGTAAACTGAAAAACTATTAGTTTGCGTTGAATTTGTAGTAGATTTGTTAAACATGTCAAGAAGTGTTTTTATATAATCTTCACTGCTCATACTTGCACTATCCACCTGTTTCATTTTACTCACCATTGAAGCTTTATCCTCTGGGTTCATAGAAATTATCTGTTCTTGTAAAGCGGCTCTATCATCAGTGGATAATGTCTGCATAATATCTTTCATGCCACCATTGCCACCTTTTCCTTGACCTGAACCATCCATAGCTCTAGTTTGTGTTTGCGTTTGTTGCATTGAAGCAGCTGAGTTTACTTGCATTTCAAATTCCTTAAATATATATTTGATGGTATTTTAGCATTGCAGTGTTAGTACATCGTTAGCACTTATCTTTTAAGTGTAAACACATAAGATAACCAATTTCGCTGTTAACGATTACTTAACATAAGATATGAAATAATACATAATTAAAATAAGGATTTAACGATGAAAAAGATTTTACTACTTTCAATATTGGCGGCAAGTATCTGCTTAGGAGAAGATAGCTATGCGGAGCATGAGGCAAAAATGCAACAAATGCAAGAGCGTTCTATGAATCAAGAGAAACAAGGCTCAGGTGAAAAAAAGCAAAATAAATATAGAAAAGGCTCTGAAAATGCTGGAAGTTCTGGTCCTCAAGATGGAACAGGCAATAAGTATAAAGGTTCTAATGGTGGTGGCCGCAAATAAAGCCTCCCCGACCCAAGAGTCGGAGAATTAAACCCTTTTTAGCTTAAAACATAGTTTTGATTCAGAGTGACTGTTAACGATTGGTTAACATGAGGTGTGAAATAATACATAAAATATAAGGAGTTCAAAATGAAACGTTTAACATTAGCAAGTTTATTGATTAGCAGCGCACTTATTGCAGGAATGGGTTACAATATGCCTTCATACAGTGATTTTGATACAGACAACAATGGTAAAGTCACTCAAACAGAGTTTGAAAATGCACAACAAGCACGTATGACAAAGCAAGCTGAAGCTGGAAGAATGATGCGCAATGCAGGAAATGCTCCAACTTTTAAAGATATAGATACAAATAATGACGGTTTGATTGATTCATCCGAATTTAGCAAGCATAAACAAGAACAAAAAGCCAAGATGGGTCAAGATAGTGGAATGGGCCAAGGAAAAAATAGATAACTAAAGTTTTACCTTAACTATGGACTAGCACGATAATGAAATAATTTAAAGAATAATATTCTGAAAATATTCAAATCAATGGTTAGAGTTATAAGCTTAGTCAGTGTTTTACTTTTAAGTGGATGTGGTGAATCTGCTGGATGTTTGCTGCCGGACTTAAAAATATAGGCGTTGGTGATGGATGTTGTTCTTTAGGTGTAACCTACTGTAAAACCACATCAGAATATCCAAATAACTAAGGAAGCGTAAGTGAAAAAAACCACTTTATTTATCTATATAATGATGATGAGTGCTCTGCATGCACAGCAATTAAACTTGGACGAATGTATCAACAAGGCGCTCAGTACTCATCCTGATATTAAAAGATTTGTGCTGCAGGTTGAGTCTAGCAAAAGAGGTGGAGATGTTGCTCGGGCTGATTATCTTCCTCAAATCAAATTCAATGCTGAGTACAATCCTACCAAAACTTATACTCTTCCATCCGGTGGTGTTTTCAACACTGTAGATAGTACTGCTTGGCAGACCGGCGTCACCATGAATCAAAAGATTTGGGATTTTTCAAAAACTACTTCAAATATAAAAGCCCAACAGATACAAGAGAATATTTCAGTACTTACTCTTGAAGATGCCAAAGCACTTTTAGCTTACAAAGTAAGAGTTCAGTATGAGCTGATGTTTGTTCAAAAAGAGGCTATTAAAGTAAGGCAAAAAGATTTAGATGCAAAAGAGGAACTTTATAAACAGGCTAAGGCTCTTGTGAAACAGGGGATGAAGACAAATGCTGATGCAACCCGTTTTTTATCATCTGTTTACGCGGCAAAAAACAATCTCGCAATTTCACAATCAGATTTCACTAAAGCTAAAACTATCTTATCTTTATATATCAATGAACATGTAGACCAAGATGCTGTGCTTCAGGATACTCTTTCAGAAGCTAAGTGGCAAAATGAAGATGAACAAAGTGTATTGCAAAGTTCACATGCACTCAATAGCCTCAAAAAAAATATTAACAAAAATGAACTGAGTTATAAAGTTGCAAAAGCTGCACACTATGGCTCACTTGATGCCGTTGCCTCATACTCGCATCAAGATAATTTAAATGAGTATGATTCAACCATGGTGGGAGTTACACTCAATATTCCACTCTATAGCGGTGGTCGGACGACTGCTTTAGTTGAACAGGCTATTATAAACAAACAGAGTGCAGAAGCTGAGTATAACTTAAGAGTGTTATTATTCAAAGAGGAGTTTGAGAGTTTATTGATTGATTTAAAACGGTATGAGCAAACTATAAAAGCCAAAGAGTTAGAGCTTCAAGCCTCAGAGCAAACGAAGATGATACTGGATGCTAGGTACAAAGAGGGATTGTCGACTTACATAGAGGTTTTAGATGCTTCGTCACTTACTCTTAATGCAGAGCTTGAACTTTTGCAAACACAACTTGCGAGAAGCAGTACAATCCATAGACTAGAATATTTACAAGGAAAAATTATATGAAAATATATATAAAGTATCTTATTATTGTTCTTATCATATCTATTTTAGGAGTAGTTTTTTACCTCAAAGTATATATTCCAAAGAGTACATTTACAACTATAAAACCAACTGTTGGAGAACTTCAAGTAAGCGTAAAAGGGATAGGAAATGTCAGTGCTTTAAATATCTACTCCATCACTGCTCAAACGGGTGGAAGGATATTGGAGATTTTGGCGGACGATGGAGTTTGGGTGAAAAAAGGAAAGTTACTTGTTGTCATGGATGGGGTTGATCTGCCGCAACAACTAGAACTTGCAAGGGCAAATCTTAGAAAATCCAAGTTTGAAGAGTTAGCATTGCAAAGTGAATTGGATAATCAAAAAATTCAAAAAGAGCTATTGCAAATAACCTATAATCGTTACTCGAGACTTAAAGAACAAGGTTTCGCATCTGAATCTGAATATGACAAAGCAAATACAGAGTTAAAAAGTATCGATTCAAGCATATCAGCTACTGCCTCACGTATTGATTCAGCAAAAGCCTCAGTAGTTGTCGCTTCAAAAAGCATAGATGTCTTAGAGGTGAAAATTGATAGATTGAAAGTATATGCGCCAATTGATGGGTATGTGATATCTAAAGAAGCAGAAATAGCACAAAATGTTCTTCCATCAACTTCGATTTTAAAGCTGGTTGACCCAAAAACATTATGGGTACAGACAAAAATAGATGAGCGCATAAGTTCACAGATAGAGCTAAACCAAAAAGCGACCATAACTCTTCGCTCACAACCTGAAAAAACTTATAAGGGAGTTGTCAGAAGAATTGTCTCCATGAGCGACAGTGTGACCCTAGAGAGAGAAGTAGATATAGCATTTGAATCCATCCCTGAACCTTTTTACATCAATGAACAAGCTGAAGTTAAGGTGGCTGTTAATAATTATAGTGGTATTGTAAAAATACCAACTACTGTTACAGTTCAAAAAAATGGAAAACTTGGTGTTTGGCTCGTAGAAGAAAATCGTGCAAAGTTTCAAGAGATTCAAAAAATTGCTCAAAGCGATAGCGAAATAGGTATCTCCAACATAGATGAAAACACCAAAATAATAGTTCCAGATGCAAACAAAAAACCACTTAGCAATGGAATGAAAATACATTTATGATTCACTTAGCCAAAGAAGATATAAGACACACTTTAGGCAAGTTTATAGTAACTGCCATGGGTGTTGGAATGTTACTGGGAATAGTTCTCATCATGATGGGTGTTTACCGTGGAATGATAGCTGATGCTGAAGTTTTACTGAATGATTTGAATGTTGATTTATGGGTGGTGCAGGATGACACATTGGGACCATTTGCTGAGGCTTCCAGAATTCATGAGGATTTGAAATATACTATCAAAGGGTTTCAAGAGATTGATAAAAGTGAAGCCATTACCTTTCAAAATTTTCAACTCCCACTTAAAGATAAAAAATTAGCAGTTTTAGCCATTGGTTATGATGTTTATGGAGATATAAACCCAATTAATAAGGAGAGGCTTATAGATGGGAGAGTACTGCAAAATGACCATTACGAGATAGTTGTAACGGATAAAACAGGCTATAAAATAGATGATACAATCGAGCTAGGAAGAAACTTTTTCACTGTCGTTGGTATCACACATGGGAGTGTTGCTTCAGGTGGAGACCCATTAGTTTACATCAGTTTAAAAGATGCTCAAGAGCTTCAGTTTACCTACACAAACAAACGAATTCAGACTGATAGAGCAAGAGGTATCATAAATAAAGACGCGCATTTAGTAAACGCCATCATCGCAACCATAAAAGCTGGTTATAATGTAAATGAAGTAGCACAAGAGATAAGAAAATGGCAACATAAAAGTGTATATACAAGAGCACAACAAAAAGTGGTTTTAACCAGAAATGTCGTTGAGAAAGCTTCAAAACAAATAGGACTTTTTACAGTTATTTTAATCGGAGTTGCTACTATAATCATTGCTCTTATTATCTACACTATGACGTTAGAAAAAATGAAAGTAATCTCCATTATGAAACTCATGGGGCTTCCCAATAGCATGATTATTAAGATGATAGTTGAAGAAACACTTATTCTTGGTATATTAGCTTTCATATTTGGCAATATCTTTGCTCATCTGATTTATAGTAAATTTCCAAAAAATGTATTGTTAAATACTCCAGACTCTTTACTTTTGTTTGGCGTTGTTGTAATCGCTTCAATTCTTGCTTCATTTATAGGTGTTAAAAAAGTTGTAAATGCAGACCCAACTGCAGCGATAGGTGGTTAAGATGAGTAATAAACAAGCTATAAAAGTTGAACATTTAAACAAATCATTTGGCAAAGGTGATAGCTTTGTAGATATTATAAAAGATGCTTCATTTGTCATAAACAAGGGTGAACTCGTGGCTCTTGTAGCGCCAAGCGGTGCTGGGAAAACAACGCTTTTGATGTTGCTAGGGTGCGTGAGTGAGCCGAACTCTGGGAAGATTTGGCTAGGGGATGAAAAGGTATATGATGATAAATGGCTTACAAAAGAGACAAGAAAAATAAGAAGAGAAAAAATTGGATTTATATTTCAGGCACACTACCTTATCCCATTTTTAAATATCATCGACAATTTAACACTGCTTCCACAAGCAAACGGTACAAATGATAAAGATGCAAAAGCAAAAGCAAGAGAGTTGCTCAAATATTTTGACATAGCAGATAAAGAAAAAGCAATGCCCTCACAACTTTCAGGTGGACAAAACCAAAGAGTTGCAATCGCAAGAGCTTTAGCAAATAACCCAGAAATTATTCTAGCAGATGAGCCAACAGCAGCACTGGACATGCAACGCTCAGTTGATGTTGTAGAGATGCTAAAAACAATAGCGCAAGAGCAAGATGTAGCCATAGTCATGGTAACCCATGATGATAGAATGCTTCCATATTGCGATAGAATCATGAAGATACAAGACAAAACTATAGTTTTTCTTGATTAAGGTGAGAGCAAAGTATTATAGGCTCATTTCAAAAATTAAGCCGAAAAAGTAAGTGATGTCGTTTTAAGAGAAGAAAACATTGAGCGAATAAAAAAAAGTCTACTATAACCCACTATTTAAAATTGGGATGTCCCCTATAAACTAGACAATTACTACCCAGTAAAAACCTATATTTTTGAAAACTCTAAATTATACCTTTTTTCAAACTTATTTGGTTAAATATAATTTAATAACTATGTCTTCTTTTTGAATTGTAGAATATTTCTATATATTCTAAGTTTTCAAGTATCCGAAGCCACACTAAAATTAAACCTCATAACCTCTTATTTTTGGAACGTGCGACAAGAAGTCGCTTGTTGAAATGTCGGATTGCACCGACGGAACATTCTGTTGTTCTCTCCCTATCATCTGGGGCATTTCTAGTAATGGAGGTGTCCTAAGCAGATGAGAACAGTTCTTTTATGATCAATACGTAGATCAGATAAAGGATGGGAACTTGGATATGGCTAATGATTGAACTGCTGTTTAACGCCTCGTGATATAAGAACGGTGAAAACGTATTGACACACCGTGACCAAAAAGGTATGGGATCAAGATACGATAGTGTTCCAATATCGTACACAGATGTAGTATCCCCGGGGTATAGGTAGAGTCTAAGTCCAATGCTAATTCAACAAGCGGAACTTGGTAAGCCCAATATGCTGTCATTACTATGAGTTATGACAAACCTTTCCGCAAGGAGTGGCGATAGTATAGTGGGTAGAGGAGATGGGAAAAAGCGAATGGTTTCATGTAATGTGAAACATAGGGGTTCAAACTTTGCCCTATATCGAAAGATAGCTCACTTCTCATAGGTGCTTAAAGCAAGGAAAGTTCATAAACACTCAACTGCTAAGTCAGAAAGGTCTAAAGTGATGAAAGCGTCTACAAATGCTATTACCCACATGAACTGGCAAACGATAGATCCAAAGGTCTCATCAGAGTCAGTCAGAAGATTACAGAACAGAATTGTTATAGCTATGAAAGCAGACAGGAAGCGGATGGTGCACAAACTCCAAAAGCTTCTTGTAAAATCACTTAGCGGCAGAGAACTAGCCGTAAAGCGTGTTAGTGAAAATAAGGGGAAGAAGACCCCAGGTGTGGATGGTAAATTACTTGATACACCAAAGAGAAAACGTGAGTGTGTGAAAGAGTTATCTATCACACCATCCAAATACAAAAGTCAAGCTCTCAAACGTATAGAGATACCCAAGAGGAATGGTAAAACAAGACCACTTGGTATTCCTACTGTATTTGATAGAGCAATGCAAGCTCTCTATAAACTTGCATTAGAACCACTTGCAGAGATACAAGCTGATGACCACTCTTATGGTTTTAGACCCAAACGCTCTGCACAAGATGCCATGAGACGACTTCAGGCAATGAGTAGCTGGCGTCGAAGTCCACAATGGATACTTGAAGCAGACATCAAAGGGTGTTTCGATAATATCTCACATGAATGGCTACAGAAGCATATTCCACTTCCAAAAACACTACTGAAACAATGGCTTAAGGCAGGGTTTGTGTTTGATAAAAAGTTTTATGCTACTAATAGTGGTACACCACAAGGAGGAATTATCTCACCCATTCTAGCTAACATGGTTCTTGATGGTCTCGAAGATATAGTCAAGTCATATAGTAAAGGAGTCTCCATCATAGTAAATGGTGTGAAGCAACGTACTTGGGAAGGTTACAGTTTTACTCGTTATGCTGATGATTTCGTTGTTATAGGTCATAACCCTGAGCGATTGAAGCAGATTATGCAGGAGATGGAAATTTTTCTAGCTGAACGGGGATTGGAGTTCTCCAAAGTGAAGACAAAGATTACCAATATACATGAAGGATTTAACTTTCTTGGATTTCATTTGAGAAAATATCCTAAAGGTAAGTTGATCGTCAAGCCTTCTAAAGAGAATATTCAAAGACTCAAACAAGAGATACGTGCTATATTTAAACGCTATCGAGCTTCACATTTATTAGTATTGATTCGTGCACTCAATCCTATGTTGCGTGGTTGGGGAAACTATTTCCGTTTCGCCAACTCTTCAGTAACTTTCAATCACATCGACCAATATGTGTGGTACAAATCAATGCAGTGGGTTAAAAGGCGACATCAAAGAAGAAGAGTTTTTCATTATGTGGCACACTATTTCAACAAAGTATTCCCATTTCAGTATGAAGTACTGAGTTATGAACTTTTACAAGTAGCAGTGCTTAGAATGATTCCAATAAAAACTTTTCCGCTGATAAAGGCTGAGGCCAATGTGTTTGATAGAGAGTACAATGAGTATTTCAAGAAACGTTTTCTACATTTAAAATTACTAACTATTGCTAATCATAGTGTAAGTGCTTGAGCCGTATGCAGTGAAAGTTGCACGTACGGTTCTTAGGGGAGAATGCTCTCGTGAGAGAGTGTTTTTACCCGACAAAAGTACTCAAGTGAGCTCTCCGTGTTCCACAAAGTGTTCAAAAAGTCTAAATATCAAATTCCCACAAAGTCTAAGGACTTTTGGAACGTGCGACAAGAAGTTGTCTGTTGGAATGTCGGGTTGC
>ERZ890953.1491-NODE-1491-length-11655-cov-8.002241_pt1 | contig 11655 bp, 9 predicted proteins | sample MGYA00521264_ERZ890953 | MGnify/ENA primary metagenome ERZ890953 (study PRJEB32303, sample SAMEA104408629) | aquatic metagenome | biome: Brackish water; feature: Chemocline; material: water | place: Baltic Sea | collected 2014-10-26T21:54:00 | depth 200 m ... | reverse complement strand
AGGCCACTTCCATAATCTCACCCTGACTGATGAGAATGGCCCCATCATGAAGGGGGGATTCCTTCTGAAAAATACTTTTCAAAATCTCCGAGCTCGGTGCCGATTCAAGCTTTTGTCCTTCATACTGTATATCTGCATCCGGCATGACTGGGTAAATAAACGGTTCACCAACAAGAGGGACGCGATTTCCATATCTTATGTTTTCTTCCATAAAATGTCATCAAAGCAATAACTGAAACGAAGCTGAGAATATTGAGTGCAGGCATTATTTTCTTGCGCAAAATTCAGCCTGCATGCTAAACGGTTTAGGCAATTTTGTACATCGGGGGAAGTAATTGCGCTTCAGGCCAAAAAAGATGTGTCATATTGGCCCTCTTAAAGACTTGTATGCCATACGGCGTTGGCAAGTGCGCCGAAATTAATCGACATTCCGAGAAAGCATAAAACCATGGACCAATACTTTCCTGTGATTAAAATCCAAGGCGGGCCTGAGGATCGCGGCCGACAGCAGGGACAACTGTTAAAAGAGCGAATCCACAAAACGATCAAATTTTACAAAAAACAATTTCTCATCCCTGAAGCGGAGATCCTCAGGATTGCCAACGAATTCAGGAACGCCACCAAGGCTTTCCAAGAGGATCTGTACCTTGAAATCGAAGCACTGGCCCAGGCGGCGGAAGCCGAACCCCTATGGATTTATGCCTTAAATGGCCGCACTGAGCTTTTAAATCTGAACCCCATGGAATGCACCACATTGGCTTTCAGGAAAGAGAAGCTGATCGGCCAGAATTGGGATTGGGACCTGGAAGTCGAGGAACTGGCGGTCATTCTCGATATTATAAAGGAGGATGGCCATCGGATCATCACCATGACCGAACCCGGGATGATCGGCAAAATCGGAATGAATCACTGCGGTCTAGGAGTCTGTCTGAATTTCATGAGCATCGAGGACTATCAGCCATACGGGATTCCGCTGCATGTCATATTAAGGACCATCCTTGACAGCAAGACCATGGAAGAGGCACTCTCTCAGATTGAACCCCATCTGATGGGAAAAGTCGGAAATATCCTGATCGCGGATAAGACCGGAAAAGTTGAAGACATCGAAATCGGGGGCAATGAAGTTTTTTCGATCCCGGTGGAAGACCTCTTTGCTCACACGAACCATTTCCTGACGAAAGTGGATTACGATCTCAAACTATTTCCCAATACCATGGGACGGTATCGTCGCGCCAAGGAGTTGTTGCAAATGCTCGATGACCCTTCCATACAATCCATGAAGGACATCTTGAGAGATCGCGCAGATGAAGAGCATCCCATCTGTCGCAAACGATTTTCTCACCCGTGGCTTACGGATGACACCTCCATGACGGTGACCTCTATCATCATGGATCTTCAGCGCCTCCAATTTCATATCACAAGAGGCAACCCTTTCGATAACCCATTTTCTACTTTTGATCTATGAGGATTCATGGTCTGAGAGTATCCCATTGGTTTGCTTCTTCAACTCCCGCCGGGTCCATTGGAACATAAAACAGGTCTTGATAGGGCGAAAACCCAATTCCTTGTTGATCGCCTGCATGGGCCGATTGTTTCTTGCCGTGCTGGTGGTAATGTATTCCACCTCCGGGAACTTGTTTTTGATGACTGCAAGCATTTCAGCTTTCAGGCGTTTGGCCAGCCCCCTTTTACGGTACTTTATCAAAATGCCCGTGAAATACTGATTCATCCGATGGGGCTCTTCGGGATGGTACATGATGTCCGTCAGTCCGCTGATTTTGCCATCATGCTCACGGCTGATCATTGTGTACCATTGAATGCCTCTTTTCTTTAAATTGCGTTCCTCAATCCTCCTGGATTCCGGCGTTGTAATGAGTTCTTCTCCCATATCACCGGTGGGGCGCTGGTTGATGATTTCCGTGTAGACCCGGCTGAATTCTTCGATATCCTTCTCAGGGCATTCTCGAAAAAACTCCATTTTCGTGTCCCAGTGTTTCGTCCTGCCTCTCTGAAGCCATTTGTCCACCACCTGCCAATTCACATCCTCCATGTCCAGTCTGTATTTAACTTCTTCATGGACCAGATCGCCCCGAAGCTGTTTCCGAAATTCCAGGCCCAGGGGGTTATCCACCTCCGTCATGAGGGTGGTTTTTTCAAGAAGTTTCGCTGTTTTCACCAGGTGTTTCAATAGGACCGTTGCAATCTTTCTCCTCCGATAGGCAGGAACAACCGAAATATGAATCTGGCAGAGATGCCGACTGCTGTCGTAATCCGGGGATATTTCCGCATCATAGGAAATGGAAGCAAAAGCGGCAGCCCTTTTGGCTTTATCAAACACCATCCATCTATTTACTGAATAGAGGGGGTTGGGAGACAGGAAAAGTCGCCTCATTACATCACGATCAGGCAGACGGCCTTTTTGTTTAAACTCACGAAAAATTGTTTCCGAAAGGGTGAAATAGGCATTCCACAGATCCTCAGAAGCCTCCTTTGGGATAAATTCCATCAGGGAAAATGTTCTTGGCAAACCAGGAAGAATCGATTCCAAGCCTTTAATCTCCTCTTTAAGTGCTTATGCAAATAGGTTCGATGGCAAAAATACGACTTGCCTTCACCTCAAAGTAGTATTTGCAACTATCCTGCCAAGAATCGAAAAAAGTGGCGGGTTTGAAATTATCCTTTAAGAACAAATCATTAGGCCAAATAACGAGAAATCGTTGCAAGGTTGAACCGTTTGCCTCCCCTCAATATTTGGTGGAACCTCCATATATGGAGGTCAAACAAGTCTTTCAATATCTTTCGGCTGTTCTCTTTCATAAATATAATATGCTGTTATTAATAGAATATTCCACGCTTCCAATATTCTTTTTCGTGTTGGCAAGCTGTTTGCATGACGATACAGAGACAAAAAAATAGCCCATTTCAGAGCACCAGCAACACCCTGTTTCGTAAGGTGTTTCGGATTTGGACCCAATGAACTCTACACTAAAAGGAAAATGACCATTATGAGCGCATTTATGACTACCATAGAACAGTTGACGACCTCGCTCCCGCAAACAAGTGAGGAGGGAGACGAAGAGCCTCCCGACCCCAGTCCGTGTGAGGCTATCCCTATTGTCGTTTTACCTCCTCAAACCACCGGACGTGTTGTTCAGCTTTCCAAGCGTCATACCCGATTTTTCGACCCAACCATAAGAACTTTCTGCAAGAAATACTTTCCCGGTGCAACCTCCAGGCTTTGGAATGACTGGCGCTGGCAGACCACTCACCGCATTCGAACCCTTTCACAGTTGGAATCGATGATTTCGCTTTCCGAAGATGAACGCCTCGCATTCACCCAGTCTCCCACCATGCTGCCCCTGGGCATCACCCCCTACTACATGAGTTTGGTGTCCCCTGATGATCCAAGCCAGCCGATTCGCCGCAGCGTCATCCCCACCATTTTTGAAACCATGCGCGGAGAGGGCGAAGCCGATGATCCCCTGCATGAGGATGCTCAGAGTCCGGTACCGGGACTGGTTCACCGATACCCGGACCGCGCGCTCCTGTTGCTTCTGGATTTCTGCTCCACCTACTGCCGCTACTGCACCCGCTCCCGCATGGTGGGTCACGGCGATATTCACCCCGGCCGAAAACGACTGGATCGCGCCTTCGAGTACATCAGCAACACCCCGTCCATCCGGGACGTGCTGCTGTCCGGAGGAGACCCGTTGATGCTTGGAGAAGAAAAGCTGTCCTGGATTCTTTCGCGGCTGCGGCAAATACCCCACGTTGAAATCGTGCGAATCGGGACCAAGGTGCCGGCAGTGCTGCCCCAGCGCATTACCCCACAACTGGTCCGAATGCTGCGGCGGTATCATCCATTGTTGATGAGCCTGCATTTCACCCATCCGGATGAATGTACACCCGAAGCATATCGTGCCTGCACCATGTTGGCCGATGCAGGCATCCCTCTGGGTTCACAGACGGTCCTGCTGAAGGGAATCAACGACGATGTGGAAACCATGCGTCGTCTCATGCACCAACTGCTCAAGATGAGAGTCCGTCCCTACTATCTTTACCAATGTGATCCCATTACCGGATCGGCTCATTTTCGAACACCCATTGAAAAGGGTCTGGAGATCATCCGGGGCCTTCGCGGGTTTACCAGCGGCTACGCCGTACCCACTTATGTGGTGGACGCCCCCGGCGGCGGCGGAAAAATCCCGTTGATGCCCGATTATGTGGCCGGCCATGAAAAGGATGCACTGTTGCTGCACAATTATGAAGGTGGGCTTTTCCGGTATCCACAATCCTGCGCAACGGGTCCGGTTTTTCCGGATCAGGGAGGCGTATACTGATGAAAATGAAGATTGGATTGACCTACGACCTGCGTAATGAGTACCTGGCCGAAGGGTTCTCTGAAGAAGAGACAGCCGAATTTGATCGTGAAGACACCGTGACGGCCCTTGAAAACGCCATCCGCTCCCTCGGTTACGACACCGAACGGATCGGCCACGGCCGTCAGCTGGCTGCGGCACTGGTAGCCGGGCGACTTTGGGATCTGGTCTTCAACATCGCCGAAGGCATGAACGGTATCGGCCGCGAGGCCCAGGTTCCGGCGCTCCTGGACATGTACCGGATTCCCTACACCTTCTCCGATCCTCTGGTCTTGAGCCTTACCCTCCACAAAGGCATGACCAAACGCGTGATTCGAGATGCAGGCGTTCCCACTGCCGATTTTATGGTGGCGGAATCGCCGGAGGATGCAGAGGCCATTACATTCGCCCCGCCCTTTTTCGTAAAACCGGTTGCCGAAGGCACGGGAAAAGGGATCTCTCCGTCGTCCATCGTTCGAGAACGTTCCAATCTCCAACCCACATGTCACAGGCTGATCGAAACCTTTCGGCAGCCGGTCATTATCGAACCCTATTTGCCGGGCCGCGAATTTACAACGGGCATCATCGGTACCGGCGTCAGGGCCGAGGTTCTGGGCACCATTGAAATACAATTGCTGGATACGGCGGAAGAGGGGGTTTACTCCTATACCAACAAGGCGGAATATCAATCGCGGGTCCGGTATCGTCTGATCGATTCGGTGAATGATCCGGTGGTGGCCGAAGCCGAGGCCGTGGCCTTATCGGCCTGGCGTGCTTTAGGATGCCGGGACGCGGGGCGTATCGATTTGCGCTGTAACGCCGAAGGGTGTCCCCTTTTTATGGAGGTCAATCCGTTGGCGGGAATTCACCCGGAGCATTCCGACCTACCCATCATCTGTAATCATCTGGGCGTTACCTATGACGATTTGATCGCGAGAATCATCACCTCCGCCCTTTACCGAGCCCAAGGATCTCTTTCATGAAAATTGCCATTGTTCACGATGCTGTTCGAAACTCGAGCGCACCGGATGTCCGGGACGTGATCGCCCAGGCCGAAGCGGTTGAACAGGCACTCAACAGGCTGGGGCACGAGAGTTGTCGTATGGAGTGTTCTCTTAATCTGGCCGACGTACAAAAGGAATTGATCGCCAGTGGTGCGAAACGAGTGTTCAATCTGGTTGAATCCATCTCTGGGAAAGGACGGCTCATTCACCTTTTTCCTTTCTGCCTCGATGCTTTGGCGATGCCTTACACCGGCGCGCGTGCCGAAGCCATGATGCTAACCTCCAACAAGATCGTGGCAAAACAATGGATGGATGCCGCCGGTATCCCCTCACCGCAATGGATAGGCACAGGTCCTGAAGACGGCTGTCGAGGACCCAATAATTTTCGTGATAGTGGGCGGTGGATCATTAAGTCCGTATGGGAACATGCCTCCATCGGTCTGGACCATGAGAGTCTGGTCGATTCAGCGTCAAAAGCGCTTCTACGTTCCATGCTGCAATCGAGAGCGGCACTTTTGGGCGGCGACTGCTTTGCTGAGCGTTTTATTGAGGGCCGCGAATTCAATCTGTCGCTGCTGGCGGGACCCGGCGGCCCCACCGTACTGCCGCCGGCGGAAATTCTGTTTGAGGGCTATACCAACGACATGCCGCGTATCGTCGACTACCGGGCCAAGTGGGATGATACAGCGTATGAATACCACCATACACCCCGCCGTTTCGATTTCGACGAATCGGATCAGATCATTCTGAAAACCCTGAGAGCCATTGCCATCCGATGCTGGGACCATTTCGGGCTGTCCGGCTATGCCCGAGTGGACTTCCGTGTGGACCTCACGGGAAATCCATGGGTTTTGGAGATCAATGCCAATCCGTGCCTGTCTCCTGATGCCGGGTTCGCCGCGGCACTCGAACGGGCCGGCATCCCCTATACCGATGCCATAGAACGCATTATCGAAGACGCAAATCATCTTCCGGCCGAACCCGTCGGCACCCGGTCGCTTGGCAAGAAGAATTTTAAAGAGAGGGTGCCCGACGTCGTATTCTCTTACGAACCCGCGCCCCCTGACGTTGGAAGAATCCGTCAACTGGTTGAGACCACCGGCTTCTTTTCGCCCGAAGAAGTAGACGTGGCCGGGGAACTGGTTGCCGAGCGAATCGCCAAAGGGCCTGAGAGCGGGTATGAATTCGTCATGGCCGATCATTATGGACGTCTGATCGGATACACCTGCTTCGGACCGATCCCTTGCACATCATTCAGCTACGACCTGTACTGGATCGCGGTGCATCCCGATTTTCAGGAACTGGGACTGGGCGGGTGGTTGATCACGGAAGCCGAAAACCGGATCAAAGAATCCGGCGGCACTCAGATCTACCTGGACACTTCACAACGGGTGCAGTACGCCAGCACCCGCCACTTCTACGAAAGTTGCGGGTATCATCTGGAAACGGTTCTCAAAAATTTCTATTCCGCCGGGGACGGCAAAGCCATCTACTCCAAATCGCTTGTGTAGAGGGTTAGGACAGGAACCGGAAGTTCTCAAAAAAGCTCTTTTATATGCTGCTTTTTTGAGGATCATGGGCGATTCTCCAGAACCCTTGGCGCAAAGGACAACGGATGAGTCCTGCCGGGCGAAAAATCTCTGGTCAGCCAGCCTGTCTTTTGAGGCGTAATCGCTGCGTAAAGGGCGATCCATGACAAACCCGCCACCGAGAGTATGCTATAGGCAAAAGCCCACAGGGCATCACTGTTGCGGTAGCGGTAAATGAAAAACGCCGCTGGCAGGATGCCTGCCAGCACCGCGGCCACGAGCATCCGCATACCGAACATTTCAGGCAGATAAACAAGCAATCCCAGAAGGACCAGTTTCATGAACTGGCCAAGCGTCAGTGTCATGAGACTCAACAACAAGTTGATGCGCGCTCCCAGCATGGGACCTTCGCGAAAACGGGTAAACACGAACCGGGTCATCACGAGGGTTTCGCGAATGTTGCTCCGTGCCCAGCGAAGAAACATTTTACACAGTGTCTGATATCCGGTGGGTGCATTGGTGTACACCATGGCCGTGCTTTGAAAATGAACATAATACCCCAGCTTCAGAATCATATTGGTCATGGCTCGGTCCTCGCCGATGTTGGCCGGTCGTCCCAGAAATTGCTGGTTGACCCACTGGGGCAATACGGCTCTTACCAGATCGCTTCGATAAGCCGACAAGGCCCCCGGGGTGCACATGACCGTGTTCACCATGCTCTGACTTGCCCTTAGAAAATCAAAGGAAAAAGCGAAACTGACATCCAGCATCTTGGGAATGAGCCCCTCATTTCGATTGAGGATTCTAACATTTCCGGCCACCGCGCCCACATTGGGGTTCTGAATAAAAGGAGCAACCATGCATCTGATGGTTCTAGGTTCAACAATGGAATCGCTGTCGATGGTGACAAAAATATCGCTTTTACATTGCCTGAAACCGGCGTGAAGGGCGCTTCGTTTTCCCTGGTTTCTGGGTAGACGGATGGGCATGATGCGGGAAGGCATTTCCCGCACCGCCTGCTGAATCCAGCGCCACGTGTCATCCTTGCTGCCATCATCAATAACGACGATTTCCAGTTTTTCCATGGGATAGTCGCTATGGGCGATGCTCCGAAGGGTCTCCAGCACCTGACAACCTTCGTTATAGGCCGGCACAATCACGCCGCAGGTGGGCAGTTTTTCATCCGAAAAAAGGGGCGCCGGCCGGTATTTCATAAGCAACGCCACCCGCCAGATCAGGGTCAGAAAGAATATGATCAGCACAGCCTGGAAAGTGATGAACAGAATTCTTCCCCAAGCGCTTGAAAGGATGATGGGTTCAAAGCTTTTCTGCATGAACCCAACACCGAGAATCAGCGCCGCGAAGATAAGGATCAGGATTTTTGCGGCGGGATCCTTGATGCGATATTTAGAGATAGTGACGGGGATATTAGATGAAGATGAGGATGCGGCAACACCGCCGGTTTTCGGAAACTTCGGAAAAGCCTGTTCCTTTAAAGGAAAGGACACCGCTTGGAATTCATCAACAACAGTTGGGTTCATCATCGCTTTTCTAATAATTGAGATACGGAAATCTTTATTGTCTTCACCCACGAATGTGTGCCTCCATTGTTTGCGTTCTATTTTTTTCTATTTGGAATCAGTTTCATTTAACTCATGGCTTCCGGCCGGCTTACGGTGTGAAACACCATTTCATAAGGCTCCTGGAGGAGGTTCAAGGTCCCTCGAAGTACAGTAAAGCACACCGATTGCAGGTGGCTGTCAAAGTCTTCCCGGGTGTCCCATTCTTCAAAAAGAAAGAAACGATTTCCATCCTCCATACTCCGGCAAAAGTCGCACCTCAGGCATCCCTTCTCGGTTCTTATGGAGCCGATCAGTAGCGATATGGTCTGAGAAAGTTCCTTGCGCTTCTCTGCAAGAACCTTCATTTGCATGGTAACCAGGATCATGCAAATATTATTTGCAACTATCCTGCCATGAGCCGAAAAAGAGGGATGATTTCTTAATTTTCCTTAAAAAACAAGTTATTAGGTAAAATGGAGGGAAGTGTAGGAACGTTTGAATAGATATGCTGCACCTCAATATTTGGTGGAACCTCCATATATTGAGGGGGGACTCGGGGAGGAATCAGCGTTTTAATCCGACTTTTCGGTCTGTTTGCGGACAATTCCGAGCTTATGCATCCTGGCTCTCAAGGTACTCGGGTTGAGACCCAGGATCTCAGCGGCCCCGTCCTTCCCCTCGATGCGCCATCGGGTCTCCAAGAGGATCTTAAGGATCTGGTTTCGCTCAGTTTCTTCCAGAGTTCTCATGCCGGATGACAAGGGAGGAGATGAAATCGCCAGCTTGTCCGCCAGGTACAGGACCGGCCCGGAGCACAAGATGACGGCCCGTTCAATGATGCTTTCCAGCTCCCGGACATTCCCGGGCCACGGGTAGTCCTGCAGGGCTTTCATGGCCTCCTTCCGGATTGACGTGATCTGTTTCCCCATTTTCCTGGCATATCGCTCTGCGAAGGCCTGGGCCAACAAAGGAATATCTTCTTTCCGCTGCCGTAATGAAGGGACCGTGATGGGGAAAACGTTGAGCCGATAGTAAAGGTCCTGCCTGAATCGACCCTTTTGGATCTCTTCTTCAAGGTTTCGATTGGTCGTTGCCACAATCCGCACATCGACTTTGATGGTCTGCGACGAACCCAGACGCTCAAATTCGTTATGTTGGATCACCCGGAGCAGTTTGGCCTGCAGCTCCAGCGGCAGTTCCCCGATCTCGTCCAGGCAAAGGGTGGAACCGTGCGCCACCTCAAACCGCCCTATCTGCCGCCTATCGGCCCCGGTAAAGGCTCCCTTCTCACGGCCGAACAGCTCGCTCTCTATTAAATTGGCCGGCAGAGCGGCACAATTGACGGTAATCAAGGGGCGATCCTTGCGGGGGCTCATGTTGTGGATGGCGGCGGCGATCAACTCCTTTCCGGTACCGGTTTCCCCAAGGATGAGGACCGTCGTGTTCGCAGGAGCCACCTGCTCCGCCCGAAAGAGAACATGTCTGAGACCATCGCTCTGCCCTAAAATCAGGTCAGCTGATTGTTTCATTTTTCTTTCTTGGCGAAAGTAAATATTCTCGGCCTCGAGTTGGTTTTTCAGCTTTTTAATTTCGGAAAAAGCCGTCAAAAGTTCAACCGTCCGTTCTTCAACCCGCTGTTCCAGGTCGTCGTTGGCTTCCTGCAAGGCCTCAGCGATAAGGTGCCGTACGGTGATATCACTCACCGCCCCTCTGATGAACCTGGAATCGTCGTCCGTGTTTTTTACAACCATACATTCCAAATTGGCAAAAAACGCATTTCCGTCTTTTTTTATAAAACGCAACTCGCAGGACTGGGATTCTTCTGTTTCCAGAAGGCGATGTCGAAGTTTGTAGAAAACATCCTGGTCCTCACCAAAAACGAAACGACTGAAAGGCTTCCCGATCAAAGTGGTACGCTCTACACCAAGCATGGAAGAAAGAGGCAGATTGGTCTCATCGATGATTCCCTTTTCAGTCAACGTAACAAAGCCGACAGACGAAAAATCATACAAATGAAAATATTTATCCCGTGCCTTTTCTAATTCCCCTTGAACGCGGAGGAGTTCATCGTTCTGCAGTTCCAACTCAATCTGATGGATCTGAAGCTCGTGTATAAGGCTCGCTATCCTTTCGGGCGGGACTTCGGAGGGATATGTGCTGCCTCCGGCCGCTTCTTTCAACTTTTCCTCAGCTCTTCGCCTGAATTCGGGCTCTCTCCGATTTCCGTTCATTTTTAAGTCCTTTGAATCCATCCCAATCTCTAATGCCTCACGCCAACCACGTATGATCCTGTTCAGTGACCGCAGTTCCCATCAGTCTAAAATTCAATATAAACTGAATGAATTATAAGCGATGATGATTTTAATACGCAGCACTAATAATTATTGCCATTGTTATCCGGTTAAATTCGCTGCAAAATTATTGCATTGCTTGCTGGATTTTCTCAACAAGGTCCTCCAGGTCACAAGGTTTGGTCAGATAATCAAAAGCTCCGTGCTTCAATCCTTCTTTTGCAGCAACCTCGGACCCATGACCGTTCACCATGATAACCGCCATTCCGGGATCAGCCTCAAACCGTCCCGGAGGTTTGGGCGTCAGATACAGAAGGGTAACTTTTATTTCCTCTTTCTTGGAAAAAAAATTTCCCAAAAATCGAACCCCGAAGAGGTTGTCGTGCTTCTCACTGACCGTAACAAGCAGATGTCTTTCCATTTTTTTACCCCCCCCCTTATACTGTCAGGATGTCTCCGTATTTTTACGACTTTTTTTAATTGTATATGGCTTTTCATAAAATGTCATCATGCGAAAAATCGGGAACAGGTTCCAGATGGTTTTCCCGGAATGCCCGGTTTTTATCAAAATCGTCGAGTTAAACGACATGGCGAGATCCCTTAGCACATTGTTTCTTACTTTCTTCGGTTCATAAAAAGATGTCAAAGGTTGTGGTCATATTTGACCATTTATCATATTTGACCACCATTTCGATTCCTCCACCAACCTTTGGATGTTGAATATTAATTGATAAATCAATGTTTTGGATTAAATATGGGTGGGCTCATCCAGCTTGGCACAAAACTTGTATATATTTGATTTTAAGACGGCAGACAGGTCAGAGAGATCTCCGAATTTGGGAATATGCTGCGATCATCACCATGAAATTTAAGGAGGAACTGCTGTTAATCGCCACGCTAAACTGACTCAG